>FWWM01001529.1_pt1 | contig 60889 bp, 54 predicted proteins | sample 2228351 | NCBI WGS metagenome assembly FWWM01 (sample SAMEA103939774, study PRJEB20133) | metagenome
AGTATTTTTTTATTTAATATGAAACTTTATTAAATTATCTTTGTATTAGCGACAAAAACAGGCATGAATTATGGCATTTAATTTCAACAAGTTTACATTAAAAGCACAAGAGACAATTCAAGAAGCAGTTGAAATTTCTCAGAACTACAATAATCAAATTATTGAACCCGAGCACATTCTTGCAGCTCTTCTCCAGGATGCTAATGGAGTTGCCGTTTCCACCATTCAAAAGGCTGGCGGTAATATCAATCAAATGAAAATAAAAGTTGGTGAATTGCTTGAACGACTCCCAAAAGTTATTGGTGCAGGCATTGGTAGTCAACAGCTTTCAATAAATACAGCTCGACTATTTGATCAATCTGCAGAAGAGGCAAAATTCTTGAAAGATGAATATATTTCAACTGAACATATACTTTTAGCATTAAGTGAAGATTCTGGAGCTGCAGGAAAATTATTAAGAGAAAATGGAATTAACAAAAATGTAATACTTACAGCCTTAAAAGATATTCGTGGGGCCCAAAGAGTTGTCTCACAAAATCCAGAAGATACTTATCAAGCACTAAAAAAATATGGTCGTGATTTAAATGAGCTTGCTCGCTTTAATAAGCTTGACCCTGTAATTGGTCGGGATGAAGAAATCAGAAGAGTTCTTCAAGTACTTTCCAGAAGAACAAAAAATAATCCTGTATTGATAGGTGAACCAGGTGTTGGGAAAACCGCTATTGCAGAAGGTATAGCTCATCGGATTGTTTCGGGTGATGTGCCAGAATCATTAAAAACAAAACGTATTGTTGCACTCGATATGGGAGCTCTTGTTTCAGGAACTCAATACCGTGGCCAATTTGAAGAAAGAATGAAAGCTGTAGTCAAAGAAGTTCAGGAATCCAATGGTGAAATTATTTTATTTATTGACGAACTTCATTTACTTGTTGGTGCAGGCAGAGCAGAAGGCTCTATGGATGCCGCAAATATATTAAAACCTACTTTGGCACGTGGCGAACTTCATGCAATCGGTGCAACTACACTTGATGAATATAGAAAATACATCGAAAAAGATGCAGCATTAGAAAGAAGATTTCAACCTGTTTATGTTTCAGAGCCAAGCGAAGAAGATTCTATCTCTATTCTAAGAGGTCTTAAAGAAAGATATGAAGTACATCATGGTGTTAGAATTACTGATGGTGCAATAGTTGCAGCAGTCCAATTATCTAATAGATATATAACCGATCGTTTCCTGCCAGATAAAGCTATTGACCTCATAGATGAAGCTGCATCAAAATTAAGAATTGAAATTGATTCCATGCCAGAAGAACTTGATGCTATTGAAAGAAAAGTTAAACAACTCGAAATAGAACGTGAGGCTCTTAAACGAGAACAGGATTCTGATTCCGCATCAAGACTAAGACTTGAAGCACTTCAAAAAGAATTAAGTGATCTAGAGGAAGAAAGAAATAGATTAAGAATTAACTAATTGATCGAAAAAGAAAAAATACAAAAAATCCGTTCCATGAAAAGTGAAATTGAAAAAGCAAAGGCTGAAGCAGATAGATATGAACGCGAAGGAAATTTAGGAAAAGTTGCTGAATTACGTTATGGTGTTATAAATGAACTAGAAAGAAAACTTAAGAAAGAAACTGAAGAATTAGCCGAAATCCAAAAACATAACAAAATGTTGAAAGAGGAAGTAGTTGCAGAAGATGTTGCTGAAGTTGTTGCAAAATGGACAGGCATTCCTGTCAGCAAAATGCTTGAAAGTGAAAGAACAAAATTACTAAGACTCGAAGAAGAACTTCATAAAAGAATTGTTGGTCAGGATGATGCGGTTAGCGCTGTAGCAAATGCTATAAGAAGATCTCGTGCAGGTTTGCAGGACGTCAATCGACCTATTGGATCATTCATATTTATTGGCACCACGGGTGTAGGTAAAACAGAACTTGCTCGTGCATTGGCTGAATTTTTATTCAATGACGAACATGCTATGGTTAGAATTGATATGAGTGAGTATATGGAAAAGTTTTCTGTTTCAAGATTAATTGGTGCTCCTCCTGGTTATGTAGGATATGAAGAAGGTGGACAACTAACAGAAGCTGTACGAAGACGCCCCTACTCGATTGTCTTACTCGATGAAATTGAAAAAGCTCATCCTGATGTTTTTAATATTTTACTTCAAGTTCTTGATGATGGAAGACTAACAGATAATCAGGGCAGAACTGTTGATTTCAAAAACACCATAATCATTATGACATCTAACCTTGGCTCTCATTTAATCCAGGAAAAATTAAGTGCAATCGATGAAAATAATTTTGACTATGTTATGGGAGAACTAAGAATTGCCCTTACTGAACTGTTGCGTCAAACAATTCGTCCGGAATTCTTAAATAGAATTGATGAAATTGTACTATTCAAACCTTTACTTAAAAAAGAAATAAAACAAATTATCGATATTCAATTACAAAGAGTTGCTAATATGCTTTCTGAAAAAGGACTATCTCTTGAAGTTGAAGAGGATGTTAAAGATTTCTTAATGGAGCATGGATATGATGTAACCTATGGGGCTCGTCCTCTAAAAAGAACTATTCATAAATATCTAATTAATCCTTTATCAACAGAATTATTGATGAATAAATACGAAACTGGCGATACAATATTTGTTCGTTATCCCGGAGCTGGTAGATTAGTTTTCGAAAAAAAATAAAAATTATAATTGGGGCTTGAATTCAAGCCCCATAATTATAACTTTTTTGATTCATACCTGAATTGATTCTCATTCTGAAACACATACCATAGTATATAATTCAAAAATCCCCTCTTTTTTAGTAAAAAATCAAAACTTTAGTAGTGGCATAACCCTTGTCTTATATAATCAAAGTTTTAATTCATAGGAGGTAATGTGATTAATTTATTAAAACCATTTTTAAGAGTTGTGATAATATTAATACTCTTAAGTGGTTTATTTGCAAATGTTTCTGCTCAGAGTAAAGGAATAAAACAGACGGCAAATTATACCAGCATAGCACAAGTTTCAGGTACTGCTGAGGGAGTCACGGTTACATACATCAATCCATATACAAACAATAGTTCTACTAATTTTGCAGGCACATTAAAAGGAACTTTGAATTCACAACAGGTAAAATTTTACTGCATAGACTTACAGAATGGTTTAGTTTATAATCAAAATTATTGGGATGAAGATTTTACTTCTTCTGAAATTACATACATTTTGAATAATTATTACCCATATAAAAATAATTATCCAGGTCAACTTAGTGATATCAACAAAGAAGCTGCTGCTATTCAACTAGCAGTGTGGCATTTTAGTGATGGGCTTAATGCAAACACAATTACAAATAATACAATTAAATCAAGGACATTAGCAATAATTGCCGATGCTATTGCAAATCATAATAATCAAAATCCATTACAAACACTATTAATTCTCCCTTCTAACCAATCACTTTTGCAAAATACTCCTGCTTCATTTGATATTTATGCTTTCGATGTTAATGGTAATCCAGTTTCGGGGGTATCATTACAATTATCTGCTTCTGTTGGTACTTTAAGTACAAATTCAGGAACCACAGACAATAATGGTCATTTCGGACCTGTAACTTTATCATTTAATGGTATTGGAAACTCGACAGTTAGTGTTCGTGCTATTGTAGAAATACCTCAGGGAACCAAATATGTTCACAAAACAAAACCAAATGAAAAACAAAAACTTGTATTAGCTACTCCATCTTTTGATATGAAAGAAGAAACAGCTACGTTTGAGTGGTATATCCAAAATGATTGTGATTTAAAAGGTTATATTACGTATACACAGGGGGGCTGGGGTAGCTCATCTCATAGTACACCGGGCAAATTAAGAGACTTATATTTCAATTCAGTCTTCCCAAATGGAATGACAGTGGGTGGGAATTATAAAATCACATTTACCTCGGCTACAGCAATAAAAAAATATCTGCCTGATGGCGGACCAGCTTCAATCCTTACTCAAAACTATTTAAATCCTACTAATACTATAAGCGTATTAGCCGGTCAAATAACCGCTCTTAAATTAAATGTTTATTTTAGTGCAGCAGGTTACATGGGAACAAATCCTACTCCATTAGGCAATTTAGTAATTGTAGAAGGACCTTTTGCTGGATATTCTGTAAATCAATTTCTAAGTTTTGCTGAGCAAGCATTAGGCGGTGGTAATTTAACTGGCTTTACTCTTTCTCAAATAAATGATGCTGCAACAGCTATTAACGAAAATTTTGATAATGGAACTATTGACAAAGGTTATTTGACATGTTTACAAAAGTCTTCTTTGGGCGATAAAATATGGGAAGATATAAATAAAAATGGTATCCAGGATAGTGCAGAACCAGGTTTAGAAAATGTAGTAGTTAAATTATACGATTGTAATGATAATTTGATTTCCACAACCACCACAAATTCACTGGGTCATTATTCATTTACTAATCTTAATCCAGGAAGCTATTATGTGCAATTTATCCTTCTGCAGGGATATACTTTTACTAATCAAGATGTCGGTAACGACGATACTAAAGATTCGGATGCAAATATTAATAATGGTAAAACTATTTGCACCACGTTATTATCAGGAGAAAATGACCTAACATTGGACGCAGGCCTTTACAGGGATATAGTATGTAAAAATAAAATAGGAAATTTCGTATGGCATGATAAAAATGTAAATGGCATCCAAGATTCAAATGAACCTGGAATATCTGGTGTAACTGTTGAACTGTGGCAAAATAATCAACTAATTGCAACCGATACAACTGATGCAGATGGTAAGTATGAATTTTTAAATTTGTTGAACGGCACTTATCAGGTAAAATTATCTACATCAAATTTTTCAAATGGTGGTATATTAGAAAGTTCATCTAAAACAAAGTGGTATGCCACAAAGAAAGATCAGGGAAATGATGATAGCAAAGATAGTGATGCAAATATAAATGATGCTGTAACAGTAAATTTAAATTGCTCAGACGACTTAACAATAGATTTTGGATTTTATAAAACATGTGTAAGTGTATTTAAAACTGCAGATAAACAAACTGCACGACCCGGAGATATAATCACATACACTTTTATAGTAGAAAATTGTGGAGACGTTACATTAAGTGGAGGCGTTGATTTCTATGATGCTTTAATTAATCCTCAAGGCGACCACAAAATTAAAAATATTTCTCCGGTATTGCCTGGAGAAACAAAATCTTTCACAAAAACCTATACTGTAAAACCTGAAGACTGTGGTAATTTAATTAATACAGTAAAAGCAGTGGGTCATCCAATTGATGGTTCTCCAATTATTGAAGATGAAGCCTTTACTAATGTAAAAATTGAATGCGAATTACCCTGTGTAACAGATTGGTCTGCAGTAATTGGACCGGACTCAGCAATTTGTGAATATGATGCAAAAGCAATTACAATTCATGGAACAGTTCATATTACACCGAATCCATCAAAGGCCTATTTGCAATTATCCTGGAGAATAGTATATCCGAATGATGGAAGTGTTGATAATTCAACTCACTACCAAACAATTTTAATAACACAAGACACAACTTTTTCAATAACTGCACAATGGCCTGGCATTAGACCACAGGATCAAATAGTTGAAATTCATTATGGTGTTAACGTACTTGATTGCAATGGTAATCCTATTAAAAATGGTATAGGACGTGATTTATACTGGTATCCATGGGTATGCCCACCACCAGAAGAAGAACCAGCAGAAGTAAGAATTGAAAAATCAGTCAACAATCCCAATCCAGAATGCAATGAACATGTTACTTTCACAATAAAAGTTACTAACGATGGCCCCAACAAAGCTAAAGGAATTCAGGTTACAGATTTATTACCCAAGGGTTTAGTATATGACTCCTGTTCCACTTCACAGGGGGTATATGATTCCAATACGGGAATTTGGATTGTAGGCGATCTAAATTCCCACTCTTTTGCAACGCTCACAATCGAGGCTATTGTAGATTGTGACCAATTGAATAATGCAATTTTCGATTTGGGACCGGCAAAAGATTATAACTTATTTGTAATTTATGATGTCAATCAACCTTCTTCAGATACTCAGGGAAAAGTTGCTGTGGGTAGAGATGCACATTTTGCAAATTATGATATTGGTGACAAATTACCTCCAAATAGTGGAGATGTCTTAATTGTAGGAAGAGACCTCATATTTACCAGTGGTCATGTAAATGGACATGTTGTTTATGGTAATTCAACTAATTTACCTCAGCCATCTGTTAGTATCAACGGAACATTACGACAGGATAGTCCAATTAATTTTGCAGCAGCTAAAACGTATCTTGAAAACTTATCTACAAATCTTTCTAATTATACTGTAAATGGAACTGTTGATTTTCAATATGGAGGTCTAACATTAACTAGTACAGACCCATTCTTAAATGTATTTAAGGTTAATGGTTCTGATTTATCTTCTGCTAACAATGTAATTATCAACGTACCAAATAGTTCTGTAGTTCTTGTTAATATAGATGGTACAAATGTCTCCTGGACAGGGGGATTAACAGTTAACGGTACAAGTATTACAAATGTATTATATAATTTCTACGAAGCAATTCAATTAACAATTCAAGGGATTGATATTCGTGGTTCTCTATTAGCTCCTTTTGCAGATATTAATTTTGTTAGCGGTGTTATAAACGGACAATTAATTTGCAAATCTTTAATTGGTATGGGACAAATGAATCTTGCACCTTTTATTGGCAACATACCATTTGAAAAAGAAATAACTAACATTGCTACAATCACAGCTGTTATTACAAATGATCCTGATTCAACCAATAATTCATCCAGTGCATCAATTCTTGTTTCAAATATTGATGAACAGAACAATAATTCTAATGATCAAAACAACTGGCAATATGTAAATGGTTTTTCAAACGGGGAGATTGTTTATGCAATGATATATGACGAATCTGGAAACATTTATGCCGGTACATGGGGTGGAAATATTTATAAATCAAGTAACGGTGGACAAACATGGATAAAAATAAATAACAATATGGATGCAGGTTTTATCTGGGCTTTGAATATTAGTAACGGTCTACTATTTGCAGCAACAGAAAAGGGAGTCTATAAATACGATGGATTGAGCTGGACTCTTACTTCATTAGCAAATATCGATGTTCATGCTCTTGCTTCTGAAAACGGAATAATTTATGCAGGCACATGGGGTTTGGGAGTTTATATGTCATCAGATAATGGTACTACATGGAATGAAATGAATAATGGATTAAATTATAATTTGATAATTAACTCTCTCGCAATTCACCAAAATAAGTTATATGCAGCTACTTTTGGTGGTGGAGTATTTAAATATGATAATTCAACGTGGTCAAAATTAAATATTGGTTATGATTTCGTCTGGACTATTGCTTCCAATTCAAACAGTCTATATGCTGGAACTTATGGCGATGGTCTTTATAGATCTATTGACAATGGTAATACATGGAGCAAAGTAACAAATCTAAATACTAAATATATTTACTCAATTGCTGTAAATAATAATACAATTTACGTAGCATCATGGACAAATGGAGTGTTTGAATCTACAGACAATGGTAATTCATGGAACTCAATTGGTATGGGTGGGCTTAGTGTAAGTACTCTGATTGTTTCAAAAAACTCTGATAGTGTATTTGCCGGAACAAAAGAAGGGAAGATTTATATTAGCAAAAGAATCACTGGTGTAACATCAGTAGAATCTGATGAAATTCCTACTAAATATAAGTTATATCAAAATTATCCTAATCCTTTTAATCCTGTAACCACAATAGAATTTGATATACCTGAAAAATCTACAGTTAAGATTAAGATTTACGATATTCTTGGTAGAGAAATTACAACACTTATCGATAAAGAATTAGATGCCGGAAAGTATAAAGAAAATTTCAATGCAAATAATCTCGCCAGTGGAATCTATTTCTATTCAATTGAAGCTGGTAATTTCAAAGCTGTTAATAAAATGATGCTCTTAAAATAATTACAAACTAAAAGCAGGTCAGATGCGCTCTGGCCTGCTTTTTTATAATTCCTCCTCTTTTCTTCTTAGTCATATTCCCCTATTTTTTAATAAATTTTTTCGCGAACTCATTTCCACAAAACTTCTTTTTTCGAAAGAAACAAGCTTTTACAGAATTTAATTTCTTACAGTAATATTTATCTTAATATTGTTACTGTTTATAATTACATTATGTAATTAAATTGGGAGGGGAAGGTTACGATACGAATAATAAAAATAATAACTATTATTTATTTTTATTATAATCAAGTTTTATTTCCGCAGAACCCCGAATCGATTGTATACAGAGATATATTCCTGGATTACCATTTATTACAAGCATAATCGCTATTGATAAATTTGGCATTAAACGGATAGGATCAGCATTAGGACTAGTAAAATTTGATGGAGTAAATTGGCATATATATAATAACAAAAATTCAAATCTATTAATTTTAAGCCATATTTTTTCCATAGCCGTTGATCAATATAATAATATATGGTTCGGTACGATGGGAGAAGGTTTGGGAAAGTTTGTTGGAACTAATTTTATTGTTTATAATACATTAAATTCAAGTTTACCATATAATTTTGTTTTATCAGTTGTAATTGATAAATATAATAATAAATGGAGTTGCACACTTGATGGACTTGCAGTTCATCGCGAAGGAGGTGTTATTACCAACCTAAAAGAAAAGCTTTCAAATGAAATCCCAGCAAGTTTTTGAATTACACCAGAATTACCCAAACCCATTCAACTCTGTAACAACAATTAAATTTGCAGTGCAGAAAAAGGAAAATATACATTAAAAGTTTATGATATCCTTGGGCAAGAAATTGCAACATTATTCGATGAAGAAATGAATCCTGGAACTAAAGTACTTGCATTTAACGCAATTAATCTTACATCCGGAATTTACATTTATAGATTAATTGGAAATAATATTAACATAAGTAAGAAAATGATATTGATGAAAATAAATTCAATAAAAAACTCTGCACTCTGGACTAAGTTTCGGGGTGCAGAGTTAATCTAATGTTCAGATAAAATAACACTAACAATAGAATCTATTTGATTAAGTATTACTGGAATTTTTTAATAAATTAATTTAATTTATTTATTTTCATTATTTATTATGGACCCACTCGGGAAAAAGGAACTTATACAATTTTACGATAGGCATTTGAAAGACTTTGGTGATACCCCACAGGCTACCAGGTGGACACCAGAAGGTCAGCTTAGAAGATACGAAACATTTCTGAGGATAGCGGGTGATTTTTCTGGTAAGAAAATCCTTGATTTTGGATGTGGTAAGGGTGATTTCTTAGGATTTTTAAAAAGCAAGGGTCTCTCTGTTAATTATTGTGGAATAGATATAAACGAAAACCTGATAGAACTTGCTAAAAAGAAATATCCTGGAACGGATTTCTTTGCAATGGATATAGAAGAGACTTCATTAGAAATGGAATTTGATATTGTTTTTATTTGTGGTGTTTTCAATTTAAGAATAGCAGGTATTGAAGAGTCCATGAAAAATATTTTAAAGAAACTTTACAAACTCTGTAGAAAGGCTATTCATGCAAATTTTCTCACGTATTATGTGCCCCAAAGAGACGTTGAGCTTTTCTATATCAAACCAGAAGATATTTTACACTTTGCAATTATGGAACTTTCACGTAATATTTCACTCATACACGAAAAAGAAGATATATATCTTTCAGTTTATAAGGCTTGATTATCTTTAGCTATGTGCACGTTCTTCTTTTCCATGTTCTGTTGAAGGATCATAATGTTTATCATCTTCACCATGTTCATGACCATGTTCTTCATGTTCTTCTTCATAACCTGTAAACATCGCTATAATGTGTGCCATAGGTGTATGTCCTAAAGTGGCTAAATAAAAATGCACTATAATAAATGCACTAAAAAAGATCCACAACAACACATGTATCAGAGAGGCTATCTGTATGCCACCTATAAGATTAATAATAGGCGCAAAAAGTTTAGGATCCCATAGAAAAAGTCCGGTTATAATCTGAACGGGTATAAGTAAGGTCATTATCATGAGATAAGACACCTGTTGCATCGGGTTGAATTTGTGTTCTGGTGAAGGATGATGAGGATTTTTATCACCCACCATAATACCGAACCCATAAAATTTTGCCTGAGTTATAGCTTTTTTAGCAAACTCCACTGGACGGTGTAATGGTGGAATATAAATTTTTATTTTCCCTGTAAAGAGGTAATAAAAAAGCCATATAAAGTAGTTTGCAAGAAGAATAAAACCTGTCCAGCTATGTATCTTGACCGCTGTTTCAAAAGAAAAAATCTCGATCAAATTGCTGTATCTTATCTGAATTCCTGTAAGAATCAGGAGTATAAATCCACCAGCATTGATCCAGTGCCAGATTCTTATTGGTAACGGATGAAGATATATCTTTTTCATCTATTTTTTACCTCCTTTCCCCATCCTTCTTAGAGACCTTATAGGAGAAGTTATTATCCTTAATGTGATATGCCCAATCGGGACTGCTACACCGCCAATAACAGCTATAATGAATAAATAATCCAGCAGTTTTACATTAGAACTACCCAATGCATAAAACTTGCGCATTGGCCATACGGAATAAATGGAACCAATTACTTCTTGTTTTGCATTAAAAATCAAAGGTTTTTCATCAGCCTTACTTAATACAATAAATACATTTTTAAAGAATTCTGAATCAGGACGATGACATAAAACACATTCCCTTACAGCCTCCGTTTTTTCAGCAAGCCTATGGGCTTCTTCACCAGTTTGGACATTCATTTTTCCCTTGAAGGTTACCTTCTTGCCTTTATTGTGTAATTGCCTGCATATACTCCACAATTCTACTGCGTCTGTCATCCCGTCACCATTTGGATCAATCTTTTCTTTAAGACCTTGCGAATCAGTTTCAAGTATGTTCATTATCTCTTCCTGAGATAGAGGATTTTCAGTTTTACTATCTACGAGAAGAAGATAGATACCTCGTTTTGAATCAGGTGAATGACAAGCTGCGCACGAAACGCTATCTAAATGGAGATCTGCGAATGTATCTGTTTTTATAGGTGGATTATATAACCATTCATTATGTAAAGGAATTGCATCCTTATGGCATAATAAACAAGATTCTTTTACTTTAGGTGTTATCGAGGCAATCTGGACATCATGGGCATTATGGCATGATGAACATGTAGGTGTATCTTCTCTGCCTTTTACCCGAGCTTTTTCATGTATACTTGCCGCATACGAGCTGTACATGTCCGAATGGCATTTATTGCATAGGGTTAACCCAAAAGTTTTGTCGGTTCTTACCTGAGATATTGAATGTCCTCTGCCATGACAGCCATTACAAGTCGGCGCCTCAAAATTTCTATTTTTGACAAGGGAATAATGAATACTTGTTTCATATTTCTCATAGGCTTCTGAGTGACACTTTCTGCATAATTCTGAAGAAATTAAGAAATATTCTTTAACATTTTCGAAGGTTCTGGCAGGGTGCTGGGTCTTCGAGAAGTTTGTGTGACAATCAGTGCATTTAAGATTGCCATGCACAGAACTTTTAAGGGCTGCAGTGTCTACATAAATCGATAACCCTTCACCGCTTTTCATTGTCATTGTTAGTTTGGTTCTATGACAAGTGAGACAATATTCGGATTCCCCGACTTTTTCCCTTTGGGCTGTTAAAAGTTGAATACCATGTGACCCATGGCATCCAACACATGTGCCTTTAGAAATAAGTGCTGCATGAGCAGCATTTTTTCTTATTTCTTCATCCTTATGACATATAGTACAAGCCTTTGATATTTCGTTTACATAATCCTGCCTGCTTTTAATCGTTCTAAGGGGGTGTTTGTTGATAGAAAAGCCTTGATGACAACCTGTGCATCCAAGGTTTCCATGCACAGAGTTTTTGAATGCGGACTCGTTTACATAAAGAGACAATATTTCTCCATTAGCAAGTGTCATACTGAATTCATATCTATGGCACGTAAGACAATATTTATCCTCACGAATACCTTTTTTCCATTCCTTTATTTTTCTTATATAATGCGCACCGTGACATTCCGAACAGGTTATGGATTTAACATTCTTTACCATACGAGAATGAAAATCCTCTTTTTTAACCTGTTCTACTGAGTGGCACATGGTACATACCCTGGATTGTGTAGCTGAATATTCTTTTTTGTTAGATATCTTTTTGACTGTTCGAGGATGATTATCCATAGAGATGTCCATATGACACCCTGCGCAACCTATTTGGCTGTGAGCTGACTTCGAAAAATCATCTCCGTTTATATATAAAGAAAGTACCTCTTTGCTCGTTAATTCCTTTGTAAGATTTTTTTCAGAATGACATCCAAGACATAGTTGAGCTTCTTCGGAAAGGGCGCTTTTTGAAACTGTAACATAAAAAGGGAAAACCAAAAGAACAATAAAAAGAGAGATAATAATCTTTTTTCGCCTGTTCATAAACCCCCCTTAAAGTTAACGATTTTGTGACCGTAGAAGTTATAGCATATCTAAATAACATAATGCAAGCAAGAATTACCTTGGCTCAAAAGAATGCGACATTCAAAATTCGTATTTTAAGAATAAATCAAGTGAGCTGAAACTCTCTCGCGGAAAAAAATGGTGCTTACGTTTCGTATAATATGCTATCCTTATTATGATACTGTGTAATTCTGAATATTATTTTAGGGGATAATGAATGATTCCTTATAAAGATGATAATCCCACACGTACATTCCCTTTTGTAACAATTTTGATTATAGCCATAAATATATTTGTATTTCTTTTTGAAATAACACATCCCTTAGGCATGAAAACAATTACATATTCGTTCGGAGCAATACCCCATAATATACTTAGATTTGAGACAAACCAGCCTGTTCATCCTGCTATAACAGTATTTACTTCTATGTTTATGCACGGTGGAATTTTCCATTTGGCGGGAAATATGCTTTATTTATGGATATTCGGAAATAATATAGAGGATCGATTGGGTCATTTAAGATTTATAATATTTTATATTTTATGTGGAATAGTTGCGGCTTATGCACATGCTTTTACTAATTCAGATTCTACAATACCGATGATTGGTGCAAGTGGGGCTGTATCCGGGATCTTGGGTGCTTATTTATATCTCTTTCCTCGAGCAGGTATATACACTATTATATTCTTGGGTTTTTTTGTGACAACTGTTAAAATACCAGCCTTGATAGTTATTAGTTTTTGGGCTATTATACAATTTATTAATAGCATAATAAGCTCAACAGTTAGGGAAGCGGGAGGTGTAGCATGGTTTGCACATTTGGGAGGGTTTTTAGCTGGACTTTTAACAATAAAATTATGGTTACCGAGGAGGAGTAAATTGTGGTTGTAGTATGTCCGAAATGCAAAACAAGATTAAAGATCGATGAGGGCAAAATAAAAGATGAAGGCTCAAGGTTTAAGTGTCCAAAGTGCAGTACAGTTTTGTTTGTCAAAAAACCACAGCCTGTATTAAAGAAAGAGATTGATAAAAATAAAGTACTTGTAGCTCATTCAAATCAAGCTATTCTTGATGAAATTAATTCTATATTAAGTAGAAATGGATATAATATTATTACCTCTTATGATGGAATCGATGCAATGGTTAAAACCATTAAAGAACAACCCTTTCTTGTAATAATTGAAGTAAGCCTCCCCAAGATTTACGGGTTCGAGGTGTGTAAAAGATTGAAGACTCGGCCTGAAACTAAGGACACAAAGTTCATGCTTGTGAGCTCAATATACGACAAAAATAGATATAAGAGAGAACCTTCATCCTTATATAATGCGGATGATTATATTTATGATTATCAAATATCAGAACTTCTTTTAGAAAAGGTTAATTCGTTGAAAGACACACCCACTCAGGAGAAAAAAGCATGGATTGAGAAAGAGGTCAAGAAATCTGTTTTAGAAAAACCAGAGATAAAACAAGAAGTAAGTATATTAGCAGATAAACCACAAACTGAAATTTCTTTATCAGACTTAGACGAAAAAATCGAAAGAGCAAAAAGACTAGCGAGAACAATCATCTCTGACATATACCTATATAACACCCCCAGGGCAAACAAGGCTATAAAAAATAATAGCTTTTTTTCTGAATTTGCGCCTGAAATAAAAGAAGGTCTTAAACTTTATGAAAGCAGAATACCCCCGGAGGTCCGCAAAAAAGGCGACTTTTTCCAAGAGACCATTCGCGACTTTATAGAAAGTAAAAAGAAGATTTTACATTAAAGAGTCAAAGAAATTAAGAAATTTTTTAAAAAAAATAAATAAAAGGCTAAAATTTCTATTTTCTGCCAAAATATATCCTTGCCTTAAAAGCCCGATAACTATTATATTAGCACTCACTGACATTGAGTGCTAACAAAAATAAAAAATCTAAATAAAGAAAGGAGAGATGTAATCATGAACTTTAAACCATTGAGAGACAGAGTATTTGTCAAATTTTCTACGGAGGAAGAAAAGACACCGGGTGGGATTTACATCCCTGATGCAGCAAAAGAGAAGCCGCAAAAGGGAACAGTCATTGCTGTTGGACCTGGAAGGATAACGGATGATGGGAAACGTCAGCCGATGGAAGTGAAAGTTGGTGATACCATACTTTTTGATAAGTATTCAGGCTCAAAGGTGAAGATTGACGAAGAAGAATATCTAATAATTAGAGAAGAAGACATCTTAGGTATTATTGAAAGCTAAAAAAATTTTATTAAATAAGGAGGAGTTGAAATGGCAGCTAAACAACTACTATTTGATGTAGAAGCAAGAAATGCAATTCTTAGAGGTGTAACTTTACTCACCGATGCGGTCAAAGCAACCCTCGGGCCGAAGGGCAGAAATGCTATCCTTGATAAGAAATTCGGTGCACCTACTATAACGAAAGATGGTGTGACAGTTGCGAAAGAGATTGAATTAAAAGATCCGTGGGAGAATATGGGTGCTCAGCTTGTAAGGGAGGTGGCATCAAAAACATCTGATGTAGCTGGTGATGGAACAACAACGGCTACAGTCTTGGCTCATGCGATATACAGAGAAGGAATTAAAAATGTTGCTGCAGGTGCTAATCCTATGGACCTTAAACGTGGTATCGAGAAAGCAGTAGATGTTGTAGTGGAAGAACTTAAAAAGTTGAGTAAACCTGTTCAGGACAAAAAGGAGATTGCACAGGTAGGAACTATCTCTGCAAATAACGATCCGTCCGTTGGAGAATTAATTGCAGAAGCAATGGACAAGGTCGGCAAAGATGGAGTTATTACTGTTGAAGAAGCTAAAAGTATGCAGACGACACTTGATGTTGTCGAGGGAATGCAATTTGATAGAGGTTACATATCTCCATATTTTATAACTGACCCTGAAAGGATGGAATGTGTTCTTGAAGATGTCTACATTCTCATACACGAGAAGAAGATTTCGAGCATGAAAGACTTACTCCCTATTCTCGAACAGATTGCAAAGATGGGCAAACCTCTATTGATAATAGCGGAAGAGGTAGAAGGTGAGGCACTTGCAACTCTTGTGGTAAATAAGCTTCGTGGTACACTCCAGGTCTGTGCTGTAAAGGCACCTGGTTTTGGAGAGAGAAGAAAGGCAATGCTTGAAGATATAGCTGTTCTTACGGGTGGTACAATGATTTCAGAAGATTTAGGAATAAAGCTTGAGAATATTAAAATCACAGATCTCGGAAGGGCGAAAAAGGTTACAGTAGACAAAGAGAATACAACAATCGTTGAAGGCGCTGGAGACCCTTCAAAGATACAGGGAAGAGTTAAACAGATAAAGACTCAGATTGAGGAGACAACATCAGATTACGACAGAGAAAAACTTCAGGAAAGACTTGCCAAGCTAGTTGGCGGTGTCGCAGTAATTAACGTTGGAGCTGCAACCGAGACAGAAATGAAGGAAAAGAAGGCCAGGGTTGAAGATGCCCTTAACGCCACACGCGCAGCCGTTGAAGAAGGTATTGTACCTGGCGGGGGAGTAGCATTTATAAGATGTCTGCCAGCACTGAAGGCGATAAAGCTCGAAGGCGATCAACAGATAGGGGTTGATATTATAAAGAGAGCACTCGAGGAGCCAATAAGGCAAATAGCAAACAATGCTGGTATCGAGGGATCAGTTGTAGTGGAAAAGGTTAAACATTCGAAGGATGTCAACTTCGGATTTGATGCCGAGAAAGAGGATTATGTTGATATGATGAAGGCAGGCATAATAGATCCGACAAAAGTTACGAGAACGGCACTTCAGAATGCCGCATCTGTAGCGGCTCTTATGCTAACCACTTCTGTGATGGTTGCAGAAATTCCTGAGGAAGAGAAAACCCCAAAGATGCCAGGCGGAATGGGTGGAGAAATGTACTAAAATAGCAGTTACATAAGGAATAATTAAGGGCAAGCCTTTCGGCTTGCCCTTTTCTTTCTTTTACTTAACTCGAATTGAATAGACAATTCAAATAAGAAACCATATTCAGTATCCATTAAAAATTATGTTTTTGTCTGTATTATTCGGATTAAAGAGGAAGTTTGCGAAAACTTCAGATTGTCCTGACCCTTGAGCGGAGAGCTTTACTTTCATTTGACTATAAACTAATTTTTTGTCATCCTAAATAAATGAAAAAAAACTTTATTTTATTAACGGGTATTATAGCTTTAATTATTCTGGCATATGTTTTTATAGAACTTTTCCAACCTCTTCCTATAGGCAACAGGAATATAGAAATCGAGATCCCCAAAGGAGCCACGTTTAGAGAGGTAGCAAATATATTATCTAAGGAAAAAGTTTTAAGAGATAAGAATCTCTTTCTGGTTTTGGGCAGAATAAGCGGTTTGGAGAGGAAGGTGAGAGCGGGTTATTACTCTATATACGGTTCAATGAATCTTCTACAACTTTTCAGGATATTTAAAAAGGGTCAGATTATAGAATATGAAGTGACTATTACAGAAGGAGATTCTCTTAGAGAAATAGCCGATAAACTTTCGAAAAAAGGGATAACGAGTAAAGAGAAATTCTGGGAACTTACATCTGATGAGGATTTTTTATTTTCATATGACATTGATGCTCCCACCTTCGAAGGATATATTTTCCCCGATACCTATAAAATACCAAAGGGTATGCCTCTTGAAGATGCAATAGGAATGATGATAAACAGGATGAGAGAAGTCTTTTCGGACGAGATGCTTGAAAGGGCTATGGAAATTGGTTTCTCAGAGAGGGAGGTGCTTACGCTTGCCTCTATAATAGAAAGGGAGGCAGTAACCGATGCAGAAAGACCTCTTATCTCTGCTGTATATCATAATAGGTTAAAGAAGAAGATGCCGCTTCAGGCTGACCCTACTGCTATTTATGGCATTAAGGGGTTCGATGAAAGAATAACCTTTAAAGATCTTAAAAGAAAAACTCCTTATAATACATATGTGATTAAAGGACTTCCACCAGGGCCTATCGCGTCTCCCGGCTTAAAGTCTATTATTGCTGCCCTTTATCCTGCAAAGGTTCCATATATGTTTTTTGTATCGAATAACGATGGGACACATCATTTCTCAGTTACGATAGAGGAGCATCAGGCGGCTGTAAAACTATATAGAGAAAAAAGGAAACAAAATAACAAAGAGAAAATAGAAATAGAAAAGGATGGGAGTTCCGAAAAAAGTGAAAGCTCGTAGAAAAACAAAGACAATCTATGTGGGTAAAGTGCCAATTGGAGGTGATAACCCAATTGTTGTACAGTCTATGACAAAAACGGATACCGCGAATATAAAGTCAACCATAAGACAGATAAAATCCCTTGAAAAAGCAGGATGTGAAATTATTAGGCTCGCGGTGCCTGATATGGATGCTGCAAAATCTCTGGGAAAGATAAAGAAGTCCATAAATATTCCAGTAATAGCGGATATCCATTTTAACTGGAAACTTGCCCTGGAGGCTATAAATCAGGGAGTTGATGGGTTAAGAATAAATCCGGGTAATATAGGGGCAAGATGGAAAATACAAGAAGTGGTTAAGGCAGCAAAAGACAGAGGCATATCCATAAGGATAGGTGTAAACGCAGGGTCACTTGAAAAAGATATCCTCAAAAAATACGGACATACAGAACCAAACGCAATGGTAGAAAGCGCGGAAAGACATATTAAAATTCTTGAAGACATGAATTTTGGCAACATAAAGGTATCATTAAAGGCATCAGATGTTTTAAAAACCGTCGAGGCATATAGGCTCTTTTCTCAAAAATATGATTATCCGCTACATGTTGGAGTGTCCGAGGCAGGTCCGCCACCCTACGGTATAGTAAAAAGTTCAATTGGAATAGGGATGCTCTTGTCAGAAGGCATAGGGGATACAATAAGAGTCTCTCTTACGGCAGAACCAGAGGAGGAGATAAGAGTAGCCTATGCTATACTCAGGGCGCTTGGTCTCAGGGAAAGAGGGATTGATATCATTTCATGCCCAACATGCGGCAGATGTAAAATCAATTTAAGGGGACTTGCAAAAAAGGTGGAAACAAAGCTGAGAAAGATTGATAAGCCGTTAAAAATCGCTGTTATGGGTTGCGTTGTGAATGGACCAGGGGAGGCAAAAGAAGCAGATATCGGGATTGCAGGTGGAATGAGAAGGGGGATAATATTTAAAAAAGGTAAAATTATAAAGCAAGTTGAAGAACAGAAACTTCTTGATTCGTTATTAAGCGAGATAGATAAAATATAGTTTCTTATACCCAAATGATGGAGATATCGTTCAAAAGATAAATTTTTGTTTTGTGTCCGTTGTTCGTCTCCGTAAAAAGATGTTTTTTATACGGATAAATAATATTCATTACACTAAGAAATCGAAAATAAATATTTTCGCAACATCTGCCAAATACCTGTAAGTTTATGAATAAAGTGGGCTAAAAATATTTCATCACGGAAAAGGTGATGCTTTTTTATGTATAATTATTTCTTACTAAATTTTCTGATATAATTTATTAATATTCGATAATCTTTGAGGTATATTGATGCTGATTGTTCAAAAATATGGTGGTACTTCTGTAGGCAGTATAGAGCGAATAAAAGCTGTCGCAGAACGCGTTGTCGAAACTAAAAAAGATAACAATGATGTTGTGGTGGTTGTATCTGCAATGTCAGGGGAAACAGATAAGCTCATTAATCTTGCAAATCAATTATCGTCAAATCCTGAAGGACGGGAGATGGATCTTCTTCTTTCGTCAGGCGAACGCGTAAGTGCTGCACTTACAGCAATTGCGATAAATGAACTTGGATTCAAGGCCATGTCTTTTACAGGAAGACAGGTTGGAATAATTACAGATGAATCTCATACAAAGGCAAAAATAGAGCGTATAACAGGGGAAAGGGTAAAAAAGGCTTTAAGAGATGGTATTATCCCTGTAATAGCGGGTTTTCAGGGTGTAACAGAGAATTTCGAAGTTACTACTCTTGGTAGAGGTGGCTCTGATTTGACGGCCGTTGCAATTGCTGCGTCAATAGAGGCCGACCTCTGTGAAATCTATACGGATGTAGATGGAGTTTATACTGCTGATCCCAATATTGTCCCTGAGGCTAAAAAACTGCACAAGATTTCTTATGAAGAGATGTTAGAACTTGCAAGCCTTGGGGCAAAAGTTCTTCAGTCACGTTCGGTAGAATTCGCAAAAAAATATGGAGTTCCAGTTGTCGTAAGGTCAAGCTTTAGTAAAAACCCTGGTACTCTTGTTGTGAAGGAGGATGCAGATATGGAAAAGGTGATTGTTTCAGGCATAGCTTATGATAAAAATCAGTCAAAAATTACAGCTATAGGAGTTCATGATAGACCTGGAATTGCTGCAAAACTTTTTAATGCGATCGCAAATGCTAATATTGTCGTGGATATGATAGTACAAAATGTAAGCAGTGACGGCAAAGAGACGGATATCTCATTCACCGTTCCCAAGACTGACAGCAAAAAGGCTTTACAAATAACAAAGGATATAGTTTCCGAATTAGGGGCAAAGCGGGTTGACCTTAGAGAAGATATTGCAAAGGTATCAATTGTAGGAGTAGGCATGAGAACGCATTCAGGTGTTGCAGCAAAAATGTTCGATACCCTTGCGAAACATGGTATAAACATAATGATGATAAGTACTTCAGAAATAAAGATATCCTGTGTCATTGATTCCAAGTATACTGAACTTGCGGTAAGAGTCTTACACGAGGTTTTTAATCTCGAAGAAAAAAAATAAAACATGCAACATGTAGAAATATATGATACTACCCTCAGAGATGGAGCCCAAACAGAGGGGATTTCTTTTTCGGTTGAGGATAAGCTTCGTATTAGCGAAAAACTCGATGAGCTTGGAGTTCATTATATTGAGGGTGGATGGCCTGGTTCAAATCCAAAGGATCTTGAATTTTTTAAAAAAGCACGAAAATTGCGCCTCGAAAATTCTAAAGTTGTTGCCTTTGGAAGCACACACCGACCAAAACATAAAGTAGATGAAGACCCCAATATACTATCTCTCCTAAATTCAAAAGTGAACATTATAACCATATTTGGCAAAACATGGGATTTTCATGTCAAAGAGGCACTTAAGATTTCTTTAGAGGAGAATCTTGACATTATATATAATTCGATTGCCTATCTGAAAAAACATGTAGAAACTGTATTTTTTGATGCCGAACATTTTTTCGATGGATATAAGGATAACCCTCAATTTTCTATGAAATGCCTTGTTGCGGCCCAAGAGGCAGGTGCAGATTGTATTATTCTTTGTGACACTAACGGGGGAACACTTCCAAGCGATTTAGAAATGATTATAAAAAAGATAAAAGATGGAATACATACACCTCTTGGTATTCATGCACATAATGATTCGGAATGTGCAGTAGCAAATTCGATCATCGCTGTAGAAAATGGAATTTCCCATGTTCAGGGAACAATTAATGGTCTTGGTGAAAGATGTGGTAATGCCAATTTGTGTTCAGTTATACCAAATCTGCAGATTAAGCTTGGGATAGATTGTATTAGTTATGATCAGCTTAGAAGATTGAGGGATGTATCGAGATTTATAAACGAGATTGCTAATATAAGACATTTTAAGCGACAACCATTTGTAGGAGATAGCGCTTTTGCCCACAAGGCAGGCATCCATGTAAGTGCTATAAGAAAAAGACCCGAAACTTATGAACATATCAGACCCGAACTCGTGGGTAATTCACAACGGGTTTTAATATCAGACCTTGCGGGTAAGAGTAATATCCTCCGTAAGGCGGAGGAATTCGGGATACATCTTGACCCTGACTCTCTCCAGGTCCAGGAGATAGTTAATAAACTTAAAAATCTTGAAAACGAAGGATTTCAGTTTGAGGCTGCTGAAGCATCTTTTGAACTACTTATGAAAAAGGCTCTTGGACTTCATAAACGTTTTTTCGACCTTATCGGGTTTAGAACTATCGTGGAGAAGAGAAGAGAAGGAGAAGAGCCCATTAGTGAAGCTACTATAATGCTTAAAGTGGGTAGCTACATTGAACATACAGCCGCTATTGGGAATGGTCCTGTTAACGCTATTGATAATGCCCTTCGGAAAGCACTCGATAAATTTTATCCTCAACTAAAAAACGTTAAACTCCATGATTACAAGGTCAGGGTCTTAACCGCTGGAAAGGGAACATCTGCAAAAGTTAGGGTTTTGATCGAGTCAGGAGACGAAACTTCGAGATGGAATACTGTAGGTGTATCAGAAAATATTATCGAGGCATCATATCAAGCATTGGTCGATAGCATAGAATATAAACTGCTTAAAGAGGAGGAAAAATAAGATAAATTAGTGGATTGATCTAAAAATAATCATCCCACTTAAAGACCAGAGGTTCCGCTTCTTTTTTGAGGAGTTTCGCCACAACAACTTCACCAATGAAAAGATTATGATCACCTGCAGTAAAAGTCTCTTTAACCTTGCACTCAAAAAATGCTAAAGCTCCCTCTATTATCGGAGAGCCGTTGGGTGCGTTGAAGTATGGTACGTTCTGAAACTTGTCCACCTTCCTACCGCTTTTGAAACCAAATACTGCAGCAAGACTTTGCATATCCTTATCTAATGAATTAATCGCAAAGAAACCAGCTTCCTTTATAAGATTATGTGTGAACCTTTGAGGTGCAATAGAAACCATAAGCAATAAAGGGTTGAATGAGACCTGCGACACCCAGGCCGCCGTCATTCCATTAATCCGCTCTTTTGTTCTGACCGTTATAATATAAACACCGTGTGTTATGCCTTTTGATACGACGTCTTGCATATGATACCTCCTTTACTCCAAACATTTTTGGATTAAGTTCTATAATAATTTATAATATAAAAGTACTTGAGAATATAAAATAAGGGTTTTAATTGATTATAGTCAAATAATTTTTGAGAAGGTAAGGAAGGTAAGCATCACCTCTTCCGTGATGAAATTTTTTAGGCTGTAGGGATGTGCTTAAGCGATTTTATGAAATCTCAGGCCAGAGATTTCGTTTATTAAGCGAAAAGACTCCCTCCAGACTTATAAATCAAGAAATTGCTTATGCTTCCTTTGTAAGATTTGATTAGAAATAAATGATAATTTAGGGATGTTAAGTGCCTAAGACTGCAGGAATAATAATAATTGGAGATGAGATTTTATCTGGGAAGACCAAAGATGATAATTCATTCTTTATGGCACAACAACTCTGGGCGCATGGTATATATTTACGCCGCATTTGTGTTATCCCTGATTCTGTAGAAGACATAGCAGAAACGATTAGAGACTTTTCTGAAAAGTTTGACTATGTATTTACATCCGGCGGGATAGGACCTACACACGACGATGTTACCATAGAGGGTATCTCAAAAGCATTCGGTGTGCGCCCAGTAATTGATAAGACTTTAAGAGAGTTTCTTGAAGCGAAACAGGGCGAATTAACACCCGAACAATTGAAAATGGCAGAGGTTCCCGAAGGTTCTGAACTCATAACCGATAGTACGATTGGTTTCCCTTTGATCAAATTTAAAAATATTTTTATTTTTCCGGGAATACCTCAGTTGTTAAGAAAAAAATTCTTTGTAATAGAAAAATTCTTTAACGAACCGAGAATTTATTTAAGAAAGATTTTTATAAATGAGTCTGAATCAAAAATAGCGCCTCTTTTAAATGAAATAGTGAAAAAATATAAAAATGTTAAGGTTGGCTCTTATCCTGAAATGGATAATGATGCATATACTGTCAAAATAACACTGGAGTCTTCCGACAAATCTTGTCTAAAAAAGGCCGTCGAATCCCTGCTCGGCAAGATACCCAAAGAAAAAATAGTAAATGTTACTCAATGATAACCCCGAATAATACAAAGATTGCTAAAAAAGATTCGTATTTCGTGTCAGTTGTCCGTGTTCGTAAGAAGATTTTTTATACGGTTAACGATTAACAAAGATTCGGTATTCTAAGAAATCGAAAAAATAAATTCTTTCGCAATATCTGAGTTAATCTAATTGCATATTTGTGGATAAGATAAGGGATGGGTAAGACATTTACCGCTAACCCATATTATTCATAAAAAATTTGGCGGATCAGTATTTGAGCGGTTTTAAATTCTTTCGAAGAAAGAATTTTCCTTTTCCTCGGAGGCTCGATGGATATCGAGCTAAGGAATGGGTCCACGAAAAAGTCGAAGACTTTTTTGGGTAACAGTTGAGCAACAGTACCGCGTCTGCCAAATACCTGTAAATTTATGGATAATGTGGGCTAACTGGCATTTTTAAATATTTAGGTAAATGAATTTGCGTTTTTTGATAGAGTCTTTTATTATCAAAAAATATTAACCTAAAAATGCATTTTTTAAGTCTTAAAGATGCCGCTATCAAAGAATTATCTTATATTGATATTTACCCTTTATCTGCTTAAAGAAGCCATTGAATACTTCTTACAATATCTAAATTTCAAATATCTAAAAAAAATTGGACAGTTAATACCACCTGAATTTGAAGGGATGGTAGAAGAAGACGTACTTAAGAAGACCTATGAATATATAAAAGATAAGATGCGGCTTAGTTTTATTTCTTCAATATTTGGTAATCTTGTTACCGTTGTTTTTATTTTTGGAGGTCTTTTAAACATTTACAATTCATGGATATCTACCCTAAATCTTTCTTTTATTTTAAGCGGGTTGCTTTTTTTCCTGTTATTAAGTTACGCCAACTCGATACTTTCGATACCCTTTAACCTTTACACCATTTTCAAGATAGAAAATAAGTATGGATTCAATACTATGACGATAAAATTATGGATAAGTGATTTTTTTAAAACATTTGTCCTGTCAAGCGTAATTATTTTAATTATTGTCTCGGTTGCTCTATGGATAATTCAGGAAAGTCCGTATTATTGGTGGATTTGGTTATGGTTATTTTTCTTTTTATTCAGCATTATTATGATGTACATTTCTCCTTATCTAATTGAGCCTTTATTCAATAAGGTCACTCCAATTGACGATAAAGGTCTTGAGGAGAAGATTCAAGACCTCTTACAAAGGGTAAATGTTAATATCAGCAAGGTCTTTAAAATGGATGCGTCAAAACGTAGTCACCATACAAATGCATATTTTTCAGGCATCGGGAGAGTTAAAAGAATAATCCTCTATGATACACTCCTTGAGAAAATGGCTCATGATGAAATACTCGCCATCATAGCACATGAGGCAGGGCACTGGAAGAAAAAACATATCGTGAAGACTATCATAGGTGTGGAAATTATATCCTTAATCGGGACTTATATTTCTTTCAGGCTCATGCAATCTGATATCCTTACAGAAATATTCCTTATAAATAAGGAAACATTTTTTGCAAAAATTATCATTCTTGGATTTATAGGAAGTATTGTTTCTTTTCCTCTTATTCCGCTTGGTAATTACATTTCAAGAAGGTTTGAAAAAGAAGCAGACAGATTTGCATTCGAGGTCACGGGGAATAAAGATGCGATAATCCGCGCCCTGATAAAGCTGTCCAAAGACAATCTGTCAAACCTTTATCCACATCCCCTTTATGCGATGTTTTATTATTCACATCCACCTGTTTTACAACGAATAAGATTAATAAAAAGTCAGAAGAGTGAGTAATTTTTATTAGGTGAATCAGTTGCAAATTTTGTTAATAAAGTTATAATTAAGATATGGATTTTAAAGATATTTCACTAAATGCTCGTTATGTAAAAGACGATTCCCTCGTATTTAGAAAGATCGCAGGAGAGTTCATTTTAGTGCCAATAAAAAAGAAGACCGATGAAGTAGATAGTATTTATACTATGAACGAGATCGGTAGTCGTATATGGGAACTAATTGATGGAGAAAAGAGTCTTTCTGAGATTAAAAATGTAATAATTGATGAATTTGAAGTAAGTCCAGAGATAGCAGAAAAAGACTTGAAAGATTTTATCAATCAATTAGAGCATATAGGGGCTATTAAAGAAGTCTGACTATGGGACATCTTGATATCCCAATTATTAAAGGTCACGAGTTTATTAAACGGTTACATACTCAATTGAACGGGCAGAGGCTTCCTATCGATGGAAGTCTTGAAGTAACATCCCGCTGCAACCTTAGGTGTGTTCATTGTTATATTAATATACCCGCAGGTGATTTAGAAGCTCAAAAAAAAGAATTAACTTACAAAGAGATCTGTAATATTCTGGATCAAATTGTTGATGAGGGATGTCTGTGGCTGCTCTTAACTGGAGGTGAACCATTTGTTCGACCCGAGTTTCTTAATATTTATACTTATGCAAAAAAGAAAGGTCTATTGATCACTCTATTCACTAACGGAACTCTTTTAACACCATATATTGCAGATTATCTTTCAGAATTACCCCCTCATTCTATAGAAGTTACGTTATATGGAGTGACACAAGAAACTTATGAAAAAGTAACAGGCGTTAGCGGTTCACATAAACGATGCATGTATGGGATAGAATTGCTTTTAGAGCGAAAATTACCTTTAAAACTTAAAACAATGGTAATGACTGTTAACAAACACGAGATACCGGATTTGAAGAAATTTGCCGAAAATCTAAATGTGGACTTCAGATTTGACCCTATATTAAATCTGCGAATAGATGGTGATAAAAAGCCTGCCAATTTCCGTCTCTCACCAGAAGAAGTAGTAGCCTTTGACTTAGCAGACGAAAAGAGGATAAAGAGATGGTTAGAATTTTGTGATAAATTTATAGGAATGCCTTTCTATTCTGAAAATATTTATCAATGTGGAGCAGGTCTTCAAACCTTTCATATCGATCCATATGGGTATTTAAGTGTATGTATGATGTCACGTGTCCCGAACTATGATCTGCGAAGATGTACTTTCAAGGAAGTATGGTATAGCTTTATCCCAAGTGTTCTCTCAAAGAAATGGGAACAGAACGTTCCTTGTAGGAGCTGTGATTTGATCTCATTATGCGGTCAATGTCCTGGTTTGGCACAAATAGAACATGGGGAACCAGAAAGGCCGATCGACTATTTATGCCAGATTGCGCACTTAAGGGCTAAAAAATTTAGACTAAAAAATATTTAAAGGAGGTGAAAAACAATATGACAAGTAAAACAGAGCCTAATTCTAATCGAAGGAATTATATAAAACCACAGCTGGAGCAGGTTAAATTAAAATCAGAAGAAAATGTTCTACAGACTTGCAAGAGTGGTGGAGGGGATGGACCTGGTGTTAAGAACTGTGCAAGAGGCTGGCAAGTTTGTTATCAAAAAAGCCGGTCGTGATTGTATCAAAATTATTGCTTCAGGCAAAATACATAACACTTATGTATAAATTCAATCTAAAACTCGCAGATTTTGTTTTTGGAGTAAAAATTTATCAACCTTCAATTCTTTTCCAAATTGAGAGGCCCTATGATCAATTTGTATGTAATGATAATCCAGATATCATAGTTAACGGTTATTACTCAAAAATACCAAAGATAAATCTTAAAATTGAAAATAAGGTTTTTGATTCAGGCACTTTTTGGGAAGTTTATAGGACAGATTCAAAAGCAGTTTTTGTATTGAAGATACCTTTTCGCAATAATAGACCCTATTGTTCGGCAGTTTTTGACCCTGACCTTAGGAATTGTAAAGTTTATTATTTGTTAGCAGATTCTAAAACACAATTTCCTAATCTCTTACCTCATCCATTGTATTTCCCGCTTTTTCATTTACTTATGATTTCTCTTTTATCACAAGGCTATGGTGTGCTTATCCATGCGTGTGGTGTTAATGATAATGGTAAGGGGTATCTTTTCCCTGCGAGTTCTAATCACGGGAAAACAACCATTGCCAGGCTATGGGGGAATGAAGCAATGGTTCTGAATGATGAACGAATCATACTTCGTCAACATGAAGGTCATTTCTGGATATATGGTACACCCTGGCATGGAGATTACGAGAAAGTTTCGCCTCATGGTATTCAATTAGAAAAAATTTTTTTTCTTCAGCATGCGGATACTAACCAAATACAGAAAAATTTTGGACTAACAGCTACATCTAAACTTTTGACTCATTGTTTTCTTCCATACTGGGAACCTGCTGGTATGCAATTCACCATTGATTTCTGTGCTAAAGTTGCTGAAACTATACCTTGCTATGATTTAGGCTTCGTACCAGACAAAAGCATTATTGATTATATAAGATGCGTGAAATAGGACTTGACAGGAATGAGCTGGAGATATTAGCCGAGGAAATTATAGGTCGGGGTGGTTCTTTTAGCTTTAAAGCTCGAGGATTTAGTATGTACCCCTTTATTCATGATGGAGATATTCTTACCATTAGTCCAGTAAACACTAACGAACTTAAAGTAGGAGACATTATACTCTATAAATCTCTCGATGAGGGGGTTGTTCTTCATCGTGTTATTGGGAAAACTAAAGTGGGCAATACCGAAATGTTAAAAGTGCGAGGAGATGCACTAATGGCAACGCCAGAATATATTTCAACCGCTCAGGTCATAGGAAAAGCTATCAAGCAACGGCGGAATTCGAAAGTTATAGACTTACAAAGAGGAATTCCGAAGTTTTTTGCCATTACATGGCTTATTACCTATCCAGCAGGTTCTTTTTGCTTGCATTTTGTATTTACTGTCAAAAAATTTTTAGCTCTCATTTTGCGTTTCCTTCAGGGTTTTAGTTTATATCGTAAACTTGCGCAAATATTCATAGCTAAGAAAGTTAATTATTTTGTTATTACGGATGACCTGGTTTTGTTAGATAACAAACTAAAAGAATTTTTTACCTTTTCTGAAATTTCATCTAAAGGTAGCATGATTTATAGCTATGAAATTTGTGCATATATTGGACAGAAAAAAATAGGGTCTGTAAGTCTTTTGAAGTTTGATGAATATAATCTCCTTTATCCAGATTGGTGGCTTTTCGGAATGGAGGTTAGAACAGCCTATCGAGGTGCGGGGATTGCCAAGAACCTTTTGCTATTAGCTATTGATCAGGCAATCGACTTAGGTGCAAAAAGATTAAATCTCCTTGTATATGAAAAGAATAGGATCGCACAAAATCTATACAAAAAGTTAGGTTTCAAAAAGATTTCAATCCCCTTTTTAGACAGGGAATTAGAAAAAGAGGTTTATAAAGGACACCCCAGGCGCATTATAATGTCCAGAGATTTATAAAAACGGAGGATTATAAAAGGAGACAATATCAGTCCGGGTTAAAATTGGGGGTAGAAAATTTCTCATATTATAATTGATGGATACAATTTAATTGGTATACACCATAAAGATCTAAAAAAACAACGCGAGCGTCTTATAAATTCCCTTATTGAATACAAGAAGAGAAGGGGGCACGATCTCACGGTAGTCTTTGACGGTTGGAAGACAGGAGAGGGTAAGGAGAATCAATCCGTGATCGGAGGTGTGAGGATTATATATTCAAGGATTGGAGATACCGCAGACTCTGTAATTAAACGTATAATATCCTCAAAAAAACACGGGTGGATTGTAGTAACTTCAGATAGGGATATTGCAGATTATGCGTGGACTTGCGGTTCGATACCTGTAAGTGCACAAGATTTCCTTAAAGTATTTAATAAGGAAGTCCTATTGGAATCAGAGGGGGATGAATGCGAAGAGATATATAGAGAACCGTTAAGGAAGGGGAATCCACGAAGATTATCTAAGAAGGAAAAGGCTATTTTAAGGGCATTAAAGAAACTTTAATGCGGAGGATTATACGGCTAATAAGAAGTCAGAGAGCAGCAGATATTACTAATATAGCATTTCTCCTCTTTCTTATAATAATAACAGTTATATTTAATAAAGTTTTACCTAAAGCCTTTTTTCTTATCAGCCTTTATTCAGGACTAATTTTTTCTCAGATAATCCTTATTAAAATAAAGGATACGAGAAAAATTTTTCATCTTTTTTACGATTTGATTTTCCCAATAATTTGTGTTCTCTTGATTTTTGACAGTCTTGAATTGATAGTTCACAATATCAACCCCAATGATATTGATCCTATTCTGATTCAAATTGATTACATGATATTCAATGGACATCCTACAGTTATGCTTGAAAAAATTATGCATCCCGTTCTTACCGATTTAATGCAAGTTGCATATACAACATATTATTTTATTCCGGTAATATTTGGTATTATTCTCTTAAAAAATAATAAAACGGAAGAGTTCAATAAATCGTTATTCTTGATTCTACTTTGCTTTTACCTTTCTTATGTTGGGTATATGCTTTTTCCAGCACTTGGTCCACGCTTTGCCCTACAAGATCTTCATTCAAATACATTGAAAGGTTTTTTTATAGCAGAGCCGATATATGATCTCTTAAATCAACTTGAAGGGATAAAGAGGGATGCTTTCCCGAGCGGACATACTGCTATAACAATTCTTGTGCTTTATCTTGCATATAGTTTCAATAGAATCTATTTTTGGATATGTCTTCCCATTGTTTTATCGCTTATTTTATCAACGGTTTATTGTCGCTATCATTATTTTATAGACATAGTAGCGGGTATAATTCTCACTATATTCACAATATTAATAGGGGAATTGACTTATAGATGGTGGATGAAAAGATTTTGAGGATAGTTTTCCAGCTTTAGTCTCATAAGTTTCATTTAGAGGAATTTTCCAAATGAAGTAATGAAGCAAAAAGACCATCAATATAGTTATTAAGATAGCCGAAATAGCGGCAAATATAAGATTATTTATGCATTTTTTAACAACCATGTCATATTTACTGGGCTCATCGTGTGCCTTGCCAAATTTTTTATCTATATCTCTTTTATCTCTCAAAGGTCTTCCCCTCCCGGTTTATATAAAGCGATGTTATTAGATTCCTGAGCATTAGAAATCAGTTAACGATGTTATTAGTGCAATCACTTAAGGATTACAAAGACTTAAAATTTTGACAAAGGACTTATCAACTACGTTTAGATATCTACAAATTAACAAAAGGGAAATAAGCACTTGAACCATTGAATCCTTGAATCCTTTTTAGCAACTAAATTGGAGAAGAACCTATAATTTAATGATGAAAGCAAATTTTATACCATATACACCTCAATATTCTCCCTTAGAAAATTGTTATTCGTAAGTAACCTGTTTCTTACAAGTGACAAAATTTGTCTCTAATGATTGCATTATAAGTAATCTTTAATCCCTGAACTTTAAAACTTTAAAATTATTCGATAATTTTATTATAATTAGCAGACTAATTAATGGTAAATTAATAACATATTTCCCAAATTAAATTTCTCATTTTAAAACAAAGGGGGTGAGAGAAAAACTTTTGTAAGCCATTACTTTTGAAAATCAAGTAGATTTAAAAGGAAATCAGTAAGAATAATAATTCTACAGTAATAGGAGGTTAACATGTATAAAAAATGCTTTATAATTTCTCTTTTTATAATATTAAGTTTTATTTTTGTAGGGTGTAAACCAGCCGAAAAACCAGTGGAAAAACCTGCTGAACCTGTAAAAAAAGAAGTGCACTGGGGGTATGAGGGAGAAGGTGCACCTGAATTCTGGGGCACTTTAAAACCAGAATACGCTCTCTGCGGAACTGGCAAATATCAGTCTCCTATAGATTTCAATAAAACCTATAAAACAGAATTAGAAAGCATACAATTTTCATATAATGACGTGCCTTTGAAAGTAGTTAATAATGGGCATTCAATACAGGTCAATTGCGAGCCAGGGAGTTTTATAACAGTGGATGGACAAACATACGAACTCTTGCAATTCCATTTTCATGCACCCAGTGAACATACTGTTAAAGGTAGTTTTTATGATATGGAATTACATTTAGTTCACAAAAATGAAAATGGTGAGCTTGCTGTTGTTGGAGTATTTATGAAGAAAGGTAAGCCAAACAATATAATTCAGGTCATATGGGATAATATCCCTCAGGAGCTTAATAAGGAGAATTTAGTTAGCGGGCTCTCTGTAAACCCCTCAGGCCTGTTACCAAAAGTCAGGACATATTATCACTATTATGGCTCGCTTACTACCCCGCCATGTACAGAGGGAGTAAATTGGAGTGTAATGAAAACGCCGATAGAGGTATCCGAAGAGCAGATAGAAAAATTTAAATTAGTTATGGGAGTAAATAATAACAGACCTGTCCAACCACTTAATAAAAGGTTTGTTCTTGAATCAAAATAAAATATCGATTCGAAAATAAATAGAATGAATATAGAACGTATTTAGATGGCTGCTCAAAAAGTTTTTTAAATATGATTCATGCTTTTTGAGCAGCCGTTAATCTCCTTTTATTATAGAAAAATAAGGCCATATGAAAGAAAGAAGACGTTATCCGAGATTTGCAGTAGAAATTATGGACCTCAATGGCAAAATTTTATTTGCCAACGAGGTGAAGATTCTTGATATCAGTGTAGGAGGCGTTTTAATAAAGACAGATAAAAGGCTGAACATGGGAAGGAATTATCTAATAAAAATAGAAAGTAGAGGGAGAAAATTGAATGTTCAAGGAACTGTTGTAAGGTGTATGTTAAGCGAGAGTCAAAAAGTCCAAGGAAACATTATCCCTATATATACTGCGGGGATGCAATTTACAAATCTTACGACTGAAAAAATGAACGAAATATCAGATTTCATTCGACAACATGTACAACTCGAAAAGGATAAAGCTTGTGAACCAGATATTTTTAAAGTGAACGGGATTAGGCTTCATGTGAGATTTCGGATAGAAAACCCCGAAAAGGCATCTGTTGAGTTTTTCGAGGTCTATAAAGTAAAAAAAATCAGCCTGTGCGGTATGCTTATTGAAAGCGAAGAACAGTTAAAAGCTGGGGATAAATTATCGATGGAGATGAAACTTCCTGAAGATAAAACGATCCACTTCATTGGAAAAATCATCAATTGCAATCCATTAAAGGATACCTTTCCTATAACGTTCGAAATAGGTATCGAATTTGGCGAAATGCCAGAGGAAGATAAAATTGCTTTAAATAGATTCATTGATTCACTAAGTCAGACTTGAGACATCACCCCACGGTTTAAGAGCGATGTCTCATGCCATTCAATAACAGTTCCAATCAGAATTAATAGTTTAATTTAAGATTTAATAATATTTCCGATAGTTCGTCCTTTCCCACCGATCTTTGTGTTTCTTTTGAAATCCTTTTCTCTCGTGAAACTTATGTTTGTAATGATTATGTGTTTGATAATAGTATCGTGGGAGTTTTACAATGACGGAAGGGACTCTCTCATAGCGAATATAATGCCATGGGCCTGCGTGAGAAACTGCGCGATACCAGCCTCCATCAAATAGCCTATACCAATATCCTGCGTAAAAGAAAATTGGTACATCAAAATAAGGTGTGTAATATACTGGTGCTTCTGGGATCAGAAACAAGGGAGGTAGTCCTACAACTCTTACCGGTGGGGTATTTATTCCAATTCCCAAATAAAAGTCTACATCAGCCGCTTCTGTTTTAGCAGGTGAGGAAAGATTAAGAGCAAAAAATGTTATTAAAGTCATAAAACCCAAAACTAAATAGTTTGTTTTTCTCATATCCTTACCTCCTTATATTTTTTAAGATAAAGATAGAACAATATTGTGAAGAAACAGTGAAGGAAATATGAAAAACTTTAGAAAGTTTAGGGATATTTTTATTGTGGTATTAAAGGACGGGATGAAACCCTTGATTTTATTGGTGGCGGGGAGTGGATTTGAACCACTGACCTTCGGGTTATGAGCCCGACGAGCTACCAGACTGCTCCACCCCGCGACGTTATCTTATTAAAAATAACTTATTTTAAATTTCATTGTCAAACTTTTGCTTCCCATTGTAATTAGCAAAACGTTAGGGGATCAATTCATGACCAAACCTTTCCGATGCCAATACGATTCCCATTCGTAGACCACACAGATCCTGCCTCGTAAAAACAATATCCTCAATTATACTCATTAGCTCACGCGCAATGTCTGGATTATTAGGGTTTGCTGATATTTTCAGTCAGACTCGCTCTTTTGCCTCATCCCACAATTTATCCATTTCTTCTAATGTCATATCTGAAAGGTTAATGCCCTGCTCTGAAGCCTTCATTTCTATATAGTAAAATCTGTGGATGAATTTATTTATGGTTTTCCGTAATGCATCCTCGGGATTTATTCCAATAAATCTTGAAATATTTACAAGCATAAAGAATATATCTCCGAGCTCATCTTTGATTTCTTCCTGCTTTTTTGTCTTGAGAGCACTTTTAAATTCTCTAAATTCTTCATCCAGTTTTTTTAATACATCTTCGAAATTATTCCAGTCAAAACCTGCCTTTGCTGCTCTATCCTGCAACCTCTGTGCCCTCAATAGAGAAGGTAGTGTCGTGGGAACCCCATCAAGTATTGATTTACGCAATTTACCTTCACTTTTTTTCTGAATTTCCCAGTGGGCAAGAACCTCATCTGTGGTCTTAAAATCAGCGTCTCCGAATACATGGGGATGTCTTGCTATCATCTTTTCGGTAATCTTTCTGAGCACATCGGTAATATCAAACTCATTATTTTCTTTTGCAATCTGACACTGAAAAACTATTTGAAAGAGAAGGTCACCAAGTTCCTCCTTTATTTTTTCGGGGTCATTTTCCTCGATCGCTTCAATAAGTTCATATGCTTCTTCAATGATAAATGGTTTGAGAGATTCCCTGGTCTGCTCTTTATCCCATGGGCACCCCTTTTCAGCCCTTAATGATTCCACTATTTTAACAAGATACTTTAAATCCATTGGTTAGTAATTTATGATAAACTTAAAAATGTAATCAGAATAATCAGATGTTGTAAAAATTTTTATTTCTCGACTTTTAGTTTACCACATATTTGTTATCTTATACGTATAAAAATATGATTTTTCGGTCAGTGATAAAGGACACATAACACGAATCTCTTTCCCGCAACATCTGCATAATTTTAAATGCATTTTTTGGGTTAAATCTTTTATTTGAGTTTATTTACGCTTCACCCCTGTGTAAAAATACAATGAGATTAGAACTAATATTGCTGTCAGAATAAATATTATCCACCGTGACAGTTCAATATAAACTATTTTTTCTACATAATAAATTATAAATGAGCCTGAATATGAAAGAGCTGGATTATGTTTTTCCCGTAGCCATATCTCAATATAAGTAAGGGGACAGTACCATCCGAATATCTGTATTATAAGTGCAAAACAAAGACCTGTAATATGAACGACTTTAAAAGTTTTATATTTCCTTCCTAGGAAAAAACCAAATATCAAAAAAAGAATCCACAAAAAGTGGATAAATACAATCAAATCAGCTGCTATTTTATATGGCATCAGTCATCTTAGAAAGTTACTATCTTTTTCTTTTATCCTCACTAACGCTACCACAAATATCTATTAATATTTCCCTTTCTTCTATATCAACCCTTTCTATACGAACTTTCACTTCAGTGCCTATTTTAAAAGCACGTTTCGTATGTTTTCCAACGAGACTCATTGAACTTTCATTGTACCTATAAAAATCATCTGTCATATAAGATACATGAGCAAATCCTTCCACAAAATAATCTTTTAGTCTTACCTTTAACCCATATGGAGTCACATGGACAATCTTTGCGTCGAATTCTTCACCAACTTTGTCTTTCATAAACCAAACCCTCATTGCATTCAAGACTTCTCTTTCTGCTTCGTCAGCTAGCCTTTCCATGCGTGATGAATGAAACGCAATATCAGGAAGTATCTTTTTCAATTCTATTATTCTCCTGTCAGAAATATGTTTTTTATTTAATGTTTCCTTAAGAATCCTGTGAACAATGAGATCAGGATATCTTCTTATTGGCGACGTGAAATGCGTATAGCATTTCGAAGCAAGTCCAAAATGACCAACGTTAATCGGCGAATACCTCGCTTGTTTAAGACTTCTTAAGACGATATAATTTATAATTTCTTCTATTGATGTGTTCTTTATTCCTTTAAGCAATTCCGAATAATCTTTAGGTCTTGCAAGGGTTTTTATACCTGTTATCGACCTGATTACCCTTACTATTTCTTCGAATTTTACAGGATCAGGTTCTTCATGAATTCGATAAAGAAATGGAATACCCTGTTTATCAAGATATTCTGCAACTGCTTCATTTGCCGCTATCATGAATTCCTCAATAATCATATGTGCAAAATTTCTTTCTGCTGTCAGAATCGATTCGGGTTTTCCTTTTACATCGAGCAAAACCTCTGGTTCTGGCAGATCAAAATCAAGACTTCCACGTTCAAGCCTTCTATTTCTTAGAATGTTGCATAACTCTCCCATTAATTCGAAATCCTGTAGTAGATGATCATATTTCTGTCGTTCAGATTTATCGTTATCAATTAAAATCCTTTTAACCGATGTGTAAGTCATACGTTCATCACTTACTATTAAACTCGGATAGAAATCGGTTTTCAGCCTATTACCATTTCTGTCAAAATCCATCTCAACAGTAAAAGTAAGCCTTTCAACACCTGGTTTTAAGCTACATAGATCTTCAGATAATTCTTTTGGTAACATTGGAATAACCCTGTCAGGGAAATATATGCTCGTTCCTCTTTTTCTTGCCTCTATATCAATATCTGAATTCCAATTTATAAAGTGACTCACATCCGCAATGTGCACATACAGTTTATAACCGTATTGTTCGAGCTTAATTGATATTGCATCATCAAAATCCTTCGCGTGTTCTCCATCAATAGTAACAGTGGATAGAAATCTCAAATCTTTCCTTCTTGATTTAAGGGTATCTGTCTCTAACTTTGAACTGTAAAGCAAATAAGCTTCTTTGAGAACATTATGTGGAAATTTTTTGGGTAAATTTAATTCCTCTATAATCAGCTCTATCTCAGCCTTCGGCGTTTGTGGCTCACCTAAAACCTTAATTATTCTTCCCGTAGGTGGCTTCCTGTGAGTCGGATAGTCAATTATTTCTGCTATAACAACATCTCCAATTTTTGCTCCGTTTTTTTCTTTCAATGGTATGTATAAATCAAATTGCAAAGATTTATCTTTGGGACTAACATAAAAGCCCCCCTTCGAGGCCCCGAACCTTCCTGCAATTCTTGTGAAAGCCCTCTCCAATATCCTGATGATTCTACCTTCACGTTTAGCCCAATTTTCTATACGCACAAGCACCTTATCATTTTTCATGGCTCCCATAGTTGCCCATGCAGGTATAAACAAGTCTCTTTCTCCAGGTTTTTCCATAATCACAAAGCCGTATCCCTCTTTATGAGGTTCAAAATATCCTGTAACAAGGTTTATATCATCTGGCGGAGCATAAAGACCTTTACGAGTCCGCACGATCTCACCTTTCTTAACCATACCTCTTAGAAGTCCTTTTAAAGCCCTTGCTTCAGCAGGACTGAGATTCATCTCATAGACTATCTCTTTAAAACTAAGGGGCTTCCTTGACCTTTCTTTGAAGAAAGAAAGTATTTTATCCTTATTAATCATTTCTCCGGCCTCTTAACCCAAGAACACAGTTAAAAAATTGTTTTTTATTCCTTAGTGTACAGCATATTTGATATCAATATAAACCCGAAAAATGTAGAGGTTGCTCAAATATTTCTTTTATGGCCACCAAGATGGATCTCTTTTAAATAACATCGCATTATTCGGATTAATCACCTATAAATTTGTAAATAAAGTGGGCTATAATGAAAACAGAGGAATTAATCAATAATGCCAAAGATTAAAACAATCTTTCAGTGTCAGACATGCGGATACATTAGCCCCAAATGGCTTGGAAAATGTCCTGATTGCGGAACATGGAATAGTCTTGTAGAAGAAAAAAGAGAGATGATAGGACGTCAGTCTTCTTTGACTTTTTATAAAAATAAATCAGAACCACAACCGCTAACTCAGGTTAAAAGACAAAAAGAGCAAAGAATGTCTACAAAGATTAAAGAACTTGATCGAGTTCTTGGGGGAGGTATAGTAGCCGGTTCCGTAATATTGATCGGCGGGAATCCAGGCATAGGTAAATCTACTTTACTGCTACAAGCGATGGAGGGACTCGGCAAAGAATACGGCAAAGTGCTTTATGTCTCAGGTGAAGAATCTGCCGAACAAATAAAAATCAGGGCAGACAGATTATCAGTAGATTCCGAAGAAATAATGTTACTTTTGGAAACTTCAGTTGAAGGCATTATCAAGGCAGCATCAAAATTCAATCCAAAAGCAATGGTTATAGATTCTGTTCAGACTATATATACAGATGAGCTTGTTTCTGCACCCGGGTCTGTAAGTCAAATAAGGGAATCGGCTACAAAACTGATGCTTTTTGCGAAGAAATCTGATATCCCTATATTTCTTGTAGGACATGTAACAAAGGAAGGCGATATTGCAGGACCACGTGTCCTTGAACATATAGTAGATACCGTCCTTTATTTTGAGGGAGATGGAGGACATTCCTATCGTATACTGAGAGCTGTAAAAAATCGATTTGGTTCAGCCAATGAAATAGGAATATTCGAGATGTCAGACTCGGGGTTACTGGAGGTTGAAAATCCTTCAGAATTGTTTCTCCTCGAAAGACCCGTTAACGTCTCAGGCTCTGTTGTTGTAGCAAGCCTTGAAGGAACAAGACCTCTCATGGTAGAAATTCAATCGCTTGTAACACAAACAACCTTTGGTATGCCGAGGAGAACGTCTATTGGTGTTGATTACAATAGAGTAAACCTCCTTGTAGCGGTGCTCGAAAAAAGAATAGGTATATGCTTAGGTGGTATGGATATTTTTGTAAATGTAGCTGGCGGGTTGAGGATCACGGAACCAGCAGTTGATTTGGGAGTTATTCTTGCGATAGTTTCCTCATTCAAAGATCTGCCTGTAGATCCAAAAATTTCAGTATTTGGAGAGGTTGGTCTTTCAGGAGAAATTAGAGCCGTCACTCAATCAGAGGCAAGAATAAAGGAGGCAATGAAAATAGGATTTAAAAAAGTTATCACATCTATTGGCAACGCCGATAAAATCAAAAATGAATGCGGGATAGAAGTAATAGGGGTAAAGGATGTACAGGAATGTCTTGACATTGTTTTCTCTTAGTCTAATTTTATTCCTTTTATCTTGCGCTCCTCGAAAGGTTGAACTGCCAGTTTACAAATACGCAAACATACAAGAAGTGCTTCATTCAAAGAATAAAGTTTCCAAAATTGATTCAGAACTTTCGATAGTTTATGAAAAAGATGGTATAAGATTAAAAGGAGATGGAATTCTTAATATCTCCAAAAATGGAGATATTAATTTGCGGATCTATTATCTTGGATTTCTTACCTTCGAACTTGTATCAGAAAATGGAGTCATAAATAATACACCTGTTATTGACAGAAAAAGTGCGTTAACATTGGCAAAGGGGCTAAAGGATTGTTTTTTCTGGTGGGACTTGATTGACTTCGATGCGGAAGATAAAGGAGATGTTTATATCTTAAAAGGTAAAACACGGGAGTTATGGGTTGACAAAAAAACAGTATTTCCTCTCAGGCAGACTATTTTTCTGGCAGATGGGAGAAAACTTTACATTTTCTATGAAAAGCCGATAGAAAAAAATGAAATATGGTTTCCTTCAAAAATTAGAATTGAAAATCCAACGTCTTCTGTAACCTTAAAAATCAAAGACATATCATTTAATCTCGGCGTTTAATCCAAGATCAATAGCAGCAGTTTTAACTATAAATTCGTCTATAGTATTAACCTTAGCTAAAAACCCTTCGAGTAATGCATTATCACATATTGTATTTATCAAGCGTGGAATCCCTTTTGTGTAATGATAGATTAGTTTGAACGATTCCGGTGAAAATATTTCCTTAGTGCAACCTGCAACTTTTAATCTGTGCTTTATGTAATCCTTTGTGTCTTCTTCAGAAAATTCTTTTAATTTTATTTTTATAGCAACCCTCTGCTTTAAAGGTTCGTCAAGTGAAAGAACGTCCTCGAGTTCTGGTAACCCATAAAAAATAAAATTGAGAAGCTTTCCATCAGGTGATTCCATATTCAAAAGACCCCTAAATTCCTCCATGATTTCCTTCGAATTTAGCATCTGTACCTCATCAATCATTACAATAGCTATTTTACCCTCTTCATTGATTTCAATAAGTCTTTTATATATCTGAGATAGAAGTTCAATTTTATCTTCTTTTATATCCCTAACACCGAGTTGAATAGCAAATTTTTTAAAAAGCCACTCCGAGCTTACGCTTGCATGAACAACCACAAGCAATGCAGCCTCATATTCATTTTCATCAAGTTCTTCAAGAAATCTTCTTGCAAGGGTTGTTTTGCCAGTCCCTATGCCACCGATAACAACGGCAAGACCCTTTTTTGTGTCAACAGCATATCTTAGTTTTAGAAGGGCATCTGAATGCTGGCGACTACTATAATAAAATCTGCTGTCAACTACATTGGAAAAGGGATGTTCTTTTAGGCCATAATACTCGAGATAATCCATTTATATAGATAAATCCCTTGATTTATATGTATGAAACCCTATCTTTTCTATCTCTTGGTTTCTTCTGTTCTACGCCCTCTGTGATCCTTTTTTTTAAGTCATCTATTTTATCAGAAACTGCGCGAAATTTCGAATTCCAACCATATACTTCGGTATAACAATCGAAAGCCTCTTTAATATTACCGTTTTTTTCATATGCCTCCGCCAGGTCATATTTCATCGCCCAATACGATTCCCCTCTGTCTTGCATTTTTTCTATAGCGCTTTTTAAAACTTCAATGGCAAGCGGATAAAGACCTTTTTCTATATAACACACACCGAGCATGTTAGAAGAAGAAATAAATCTATTGGGGTCTTTTCTCGATGTCTGAAATTCTCTTATAGCATCATCTATAAGACCCATCTCTTTATAAGCTATGCCGAGATTGTAATGCGTCTCATAGTCCTCCTCCTCGAGTTCCTTTTCAAGTCCTTTTTTGAATTCATTGAATATATCCATTACATCGCTATCAAGAATAGGCTCTGCAATTTCTTCTGACGCTTCTTCTGCTACTTCCAGTGACTCCTCCTTTATAGTTATAGGAACATTTTTCTTTTCGACTTCTTGTATTGACTTACCGGCCTCAACTACCTGATAAAAAGAAGATAGTCTTTCTTTTATTTCTTCATTTTCTGGGAATATACTGTAAAGCCTCTCAAGAATTTCCCTTGCTTCATCTATAAGACCCTGCTTGAAATAGAAATCTGCCTCAGCAAGTTCTTCACTGTAATCTTCAATAACAGGCGCATTATTAGAAGCAGCGGCATATTCTTTCTCGAATGATGGGATTTCAATACCAGAAATTCTCTGATCTTCAGGATTAATAGAGAAAGCCTCTTTAAGGATATTAGAACTCATATCGGCATCATTAGCTTTTTTATACAACTCGCTCAAAACAAGACATTCGCCAACAGCTTTTTCTTTTTCGCCTAAATCAACATAGATAGATTTAAGTTTTTCGTGTAGCTCTATATTTTCAGGTTCTTTTTCTACATAAGCTTCTAAAATATCCTTTGCACTCTCGGTTAAACCATATTTGATAAAAATATCTGCCTCTGTTATCACTTCTTCAATTGTCCTTTCTGAATCCGAGATATAATCCGTCTTAATTTTTCTCTCGAGTTCTATAGCTTTATTTTTAAGAATATCATCCTCGGGGTTAATTAAAAGAGCTTCTCTATAGCAGTTCAGGGCTTCCTTTTTAAAGTCCTTTTTCAAAAAGGCATCTCCGAGGGATACAAGTTCTTCAGCGACGCGGACCTGCTCATCAAGTTGTCTGTACAATGAAACAAGTCTTTTGCCTGTTTCTATTGGATCAATTTCTTTGAAAATGTTGAGCTGATTAATCGCATCTTCATACTTTTCCTCAAGTATCATCTCGTCGAGGACCGGAAGATATTCCTCCCACGCCTTTTCTATATTGTTTTCTTTTATATATATGTCACCAAGAAATCTTCTTGCCTTAACGTTCCCTGGTTCAATCTCTTTGATTTTAGTTAGACATTGTATTGCTTCATCGAATTTCTGAACACTAATATAGACCTCTGCACATCTAATTAAAATATCAATATCATCAAGAAATATACTAACAGCATCATTACATTTTTCTAATAAGCTATCAATTTGACCTGTTCTTTCGTATATATTTATAATTCCAAGAATTGCTTCCTTGTTTACGGGCTGATGTTTCAAAACCTTGTTGTAGTATTCTTCTGACTTTTCGATTTCTTGTTTTTCAAAATAGAGATTTGCAAGATACAGATATTCATTTACAGCCTCTGTTATCAATCCTTCCTTAATATATATTTCAGCTATTTTATTTCTTAAAGGAAGATTACCAGGTGACAGTTCAAGAATTTTATTGTAGATTTCGTAAATTTTTTCTTTTTTCCCTTCTTTCGAAAGGCTGTCGGCAGCTGCAAGATAAAATTTTATTGCATCTGTAATAAGTCCCTTCCCTTCATTTAGTTCAGCAAGCGACAGAAGAGAACCTGTATCCGATGGGTTTACATTTAAAATTTTTTTATAAACGGCTAAAGCCTTTAAAGAAAATCCCTCTTGTCTAAAAATATTTGCAGCTTTATGAAAAAAATCAACAGCCTTAACTTTATCTCCTTTTTTGAGATAAAGGTCACCAATTGTATTAAAAGTATTAGGATCGGGATATTCTTTAATTAATTTTTCCCATTCAGCAATGGCTTTGTCTATCTGCCCTCTGGATAAATATTTTTGAGCTTCTTTGATTATGGCTGCTTTATCTGACATTTTTCGTCTTATTCAAGGTATCATAATTGAAAAATAGTGTCAACAAAACTAACCCGACTTAAATTGTCTTTTTACAACCTCATTCTTGAATAACAATGTTAAGTTGATCCATCAATTATGACAAATTATATAAAAACCTCCTTTTCTTTTAAATATTCTTTATTAAATCAGTCCAAATAAATCAGTTCATTAGCTGACCTAAAAAATAAAAAACACATTTATATAATAGCATTTAATTTAAATATTCGCTAAGTTTAAAGGACACTGTGAGGGTATTTTGCACACGTAGTCTACCAGCAAATACAATTAAGCCGAAGAACGCAGACATTGCTCAAAAGAGAAAGGCGTTTTACGTGATCGTTGTCCACCTCCGTTTTTATACGGATAATGGATAACGATTAACGGATAACGAATATTCGGTACACTACGGAATGAAAAATAATTTTTTATTATATCTCCACTATTCTATTTGTATTTTTCGGATTAATTGCATAAAGTTTAGATTTGTGTTAACCTTAATGTTAAATAAATTTTTCAAATAAATTAAAACAATGAAAATCTCCTTTATTGAAGCACGCTCACCAGGTGCAAATATATTTAGTAAATTTCCAATTCCGCGACTCGGTGCTGTTCTCCTCTCTACAATTTTAAAAAAGAGAGGTTATGAAGTTAAGGTATTTATTGAAGACATTGCCCCGCCTGATTGGTCTTATATTGAAAATTCAGATGTTATATGTATTTCAACCATTACCTCAACTTCAGACAGAGCATACAAAATAGCAGACAGATTTAAACAAAAAGGTATACCTGTAATTATGGGAGGCGTTCATCCGACTTTTCTACCCGAAGAAGCAATGGAACATGCTGACTATGTAGTGCGTGGAGAAGGTGATTTTACCCTTCCTGAGTTAATCGAATATATTCAAAAAGGCCACCCTGATATTGCTTCAATAAAGGGGGTTACTTATCGAGACAGAAGAGGTAATATTATCAATAATCCCGCAAGACCTCTTATTGAGGACCTTAATGTATTACCCTTACCTGATTTTAAACTTATAGACGGCTGGAAGTCCTCTAACGTATACCCCATTTCAACCTCGAGGGGTTGTCCTTTTAATTGCAAATTCTGCTCTGTTATTACAATGTTCGGCAGGAAATACAGATTTAAATCTGTTGAAACCGTCATCAATGAATTGAAACATATTCACCTTTTTTCTAAAGGAAGCAAATTTTTTGTTGACGATAATTTCACCGCCGACAAGAAGAGAATAAAGGAATTACTTAAGGCCATGATCTCTGAACATCTTACCTTCAAATGGTCTGCACAGGTGAGGACAGATGTTGTGAAGGATGTTGAACTATTACGCCTCATGGCTGATTCAGGCTGTTCAACAGTCCATATTGGCTTTGAATCAGTAAACCCTGAAACGCTTAAAGCTTATAACAAAAAACAGAATATCGAGGAAATCATACACTGTATCAAAATGTTAAAAAACTATGGGATAGAAATACATGGGATGTTCGTATTCGGTGCTGATACCGATACAATAGACACACTCAAAAAAACAACAGATTTTGCAATAAAATTTAAAATTGACACAATACAATTTTTAATACTTACTCCTCTACCGGGCACGCCCTTTTTTTACGAAATGAAAGAAACGGGCAGGCTTCTTCACACTGATTGGGCAAAATACGATGGTCACCACGTGGTTCATAAACCTCAACAAATGAGTCCGGGAATGTTACATTTAGAAAGTCTCAAGGCAATGGGCCGATTTTACTCATGGAAATATATATTTAGACATCTTGCACATTTCGATTTTTTTCATGTTGCCATTGGTATTTACGGCAAAAAAGCTGTTAAGAAGGCTCTTAAAGAATCAATAGACTATCTCAATTCCTTAAGTTCTCTAAGAAGTCCGCATCCACTTGGAATTAGATATTAGCCCGTATTTTCCATCCAAATAATGTATTTGGTTCATATATGAAGTAAACCCATCCCTCTACCAAGATAGTATGCCTTTTTGATAGCTCTATTGATAAATCTCTTTGCTTTCCTTACAGATTCAAGCGGTGATATGCCATGGGAGAGAGATGCCGCAATTGCAGATGAAAAGGCACATCCTGTGCCATGATATTCACCAAGGATTTTTTTGCTTTTAATGTAATGAAAATTACCATCATAAAAGAGATCAAGAGCTATATCTTTTAGATGTCCACCTGTAATCACAACTACGTCTGGACCCATATTTTTTAACACCTCTGCAGACCTTTTCATATCATTTTTATCTTTAATCCTGATTCCTGTTAAAACTGATGCTTCATAAATATTAGGGGTTATTACCCTTGATAACGGGAAAAGTTTCTCCCTTAATGCATCTAATGTACCTTCTGAAATGAGGGATACCCCAGATGAAGAAATCGTAACAGGATCAATGACAATATTATAAAGTGAATATATCTTGATTATTTTTTCAACTATTTCAACAGCCATTCTGCTAAAAAGCATGCCTATCTTTGTCGCATCAGGTCTTATGTCAGACAAAAGAGTGTGGAACTGCTTTTCAAAGGAATCTCGCTCCACAGGAAAAATAAAATCAACACCCTCAGTATTTTGAGAAGTAATTGCAGAGATTACAGAGAGTCCATGAACATTAAATGCCCTGAATACCTTCAAATCAGTCTGAAGACCTGCCCCTCCTGTTGGATCAGAGCCAGCAATTGTAAGAGCGGTCTTCATTTTGATATTCAGCTATTTTTCTTTTCTCAGTGTCTTTTCTACTATCCTTATGGCACAAAATTCTCCGCACATGCTACACACTTCCTGCTGTGCAGGTGGAACCTCGGACCGCCATTTCCTTATCTTTTCGGGATCAAAACTTAATTCTATCTGACCCTCCCAGTTAAGATTTTTCCTGAACCTGGCCATCTTTTTATCAAGTTCTATTGCCCCAGTTACTCCCTTTGCTATATCAGCAGCGTGTGCTGCTATCTTCGAAGCAATGAGCCCCTCTTTAACATCTTCGATATTCGGTAATCTTATATGTTCTGCAGGTGTCACATAACATAAAAAATCCGCACCTGCTGCCCCAGCAATTGCACCCCCGATAGCTGCCGCGATATGATCATAGCCCATAGCAATGTCTGTAACAAGGGGGCCAAGCACATAAAAAGGAGCCCCTTTACATATCTCTTTCTGAATTTTTATATTCAATTCTATTTGATTCAATGGCACATGCCCAGGTCCTTCGACAATAGTCTGAACACCTTCCTCAAGCGCAATATCTCTCAATTCCCCGATGGTTAATAATTCTTCTATCTGACACCTATCTGTTGCATCCTCAAGACAGCCTGGTCGCAATCCGTCTCCAAGACTTAAAGTTAAATCGTATTCTTTTGCTATCTCCAGTAGCCTATCATAGTACTCATAAAGAGGATTCTCTTTATCATTGTAAATCATCCACTCCAAAATAAATGAACCTCCTCGACTCACTATATCAAGAATTCTCCCTTCGCTCCGAAGTCGATCAATAGCCTTTTTTGTAACACCACAATGAACTGTAATAAAATCAACTCCCTCTTCGGCATGATCTTTTATCACACTAAATATGTCGTCAGGGGTCATTCTGGAGATAGATCCATATTTTTCAGCAGAGATAATTGCTGCTTCGTATATCGGGACTGTTCCAACAGGTATAGGAGACTTTTTTAAAAGCAAATTTCTTATTTCCCTGATTGCACCTCCCGTTGAAAGATCCATAACAGCATCGCCACCGTATTTAACTATAATGTTGAGTTTATCTATCTCTTCATCTAAAGAAACCTTATCTTTTGATGTTCCTATATTTGCGTTAACCTTTGTTCTTAATCCGTAGCCGATTCCCAAAGGCTTTATTTTGTGTACTTTATTCCTTGCTATAACAGTCAAACCTTTTGAAATATCAGATGCCAATTTTTCAGCACTTATACCCTCAAAGAGCGCAACCTCTTTTACTTCGTCTGTTATAATCCCCTTTTTTGCCAATTCTATTCTCGTCATTTTAATAACCTCATAAATTCCATTGTGGTCTCTTTAATATTTTTTTCTGCAAGGATTGCAGATATTAAAGCAATACCATCAACACCTGATTCTTTTAGACCTTCAACATTGTTTAACTTTATCCCGCCAATCGCAAACACAGGTATTGACAAAGATAATTTTGTTTTCTTAAGAACCTCTACACCTATTGGCTTGCCATAAATGACTTTTGAGGGGGTTTCGTATATCGGACCTATAGTAATAAAGTCAGCTCCCTCTTTTTCAGCTTTTAATGCTTCTTCTAAACTGTGAGTCGAGCAACCAATTATTAATTTATTCCCGAAAGAATCTCTGACTGCTTGAACTGGGATACTCTTTTGTCCGAGATGAACACCATCTGCACCAACTGCCAGTGCTATATCGACTCTATCATTTATAAATAATTTTGCATCATATTTACTTGTTAGCTCACGCATCCAGCTTGCGATTTCAAAAAGTTCTCTTGCGGTCAAATCCTTTTCTCTTAACTGGATAGCCTTAACACCTCCACTTAATGCATCTTCGATAGCTAAATAAAAAGCACATAAACTCTTAAATAGCTTTCTGTCAGTTATAAGATAAAGTCTAAAGTTTAAAGATAGATGCCGCGATGATAGGGTACTTTTTGTATTTTTTGAATTTTGATAAATAATTGACTGATTATTATTTACAGTCTTCAAAACATTCCCTCTATCGGACTGCTTGCAGTTGCATAAAGTTTTTTTGGTATTCTACCAGCCTTGTAAGCAAGCCTTCCGGAAATTACAGCATATTTCATCGCCTCCGCCATTAAAACAGGATCTTTTGCACCTGCTATTCCCGTATTTATTAAGACAGCATCGCAACCAAGTTCCATTGCTATGGTTGCATCTGAAGCTGTTCCTACACCAGCATCAACAATAACAGGCACCTTTACCGTTTCAAGGATTATCTTGATGTTATAGGGATTTCTAATCCCTAATCCTGACCCGATTGGTGCACCGAGGGGCATAACTGCAGCAGCTCCCGCCTCTTCGAGCCTTTTCGCCGTCACAGGATCGTCATTTGTATAAGGCAACACTATAAACCCTTCTTTTGCAAGAATCTCTGTTGCTTTTAGAAGTCCACATGTATCAGGAAAAAGAGTTTTCTCGTCTCCTATTACTTCGAGTTTAATCAAGTCTGATATGCCAGCTTCCCTCGCTAGTCTCGCGTATCTCAATGCATCTTCAACCGTATAACAACCTGCCGTATTTGGTAATATCTTATACTTTTTCGGATCTATGTAATCAAGAAGATTTTCAGACTTTCTATCTATAATATTTATTCTCCTAACAGCAACTGTCACAACATCTGTACCTGAAGCTTCAACTGCCCTTTTTGTTTCCTCAAAATCCCTATATTTTCCCGTTCCCAGCCATAGACGTGATTTAAATTCAATACCCTTAATTATTAATTTATCATTCATATATTTATCTCCTTTTTATCCTCCACCAACAAAATTGACTATCTCTATCTGATCACCGTCTCGTAACATATATGTTGAATATTCAACCTTTTTAATGATTGTCAAGTTAACCTCGACAGCAATCCGTTCAGGATTTATTCCGAGTTTCTTCAGCAATTCTGTTACAGTCATTGTATGGCTTTCTGGTATCTCTATCTCTTCGCCGTTAACAGTTAATTTCATAAAATAAAAAACCGCATCCCTGAAGGATACGGTCTGTTCCTTCCCTTCCCTACGACGGCATTACCCGTATCAGGTTCAAGGGGTCGTCCATTACCATAGGACCTCTCAGGCTTTTGGCCTCCCCCAGGGATTATTTTAAGTATAGATTAGATTTTAAATTAAAGTCAACAAAGCGAATTTATTTTGTGGGCAAGGCATCCAGCACCAAATCCATTGTCAATATTCATAACAGCAATTCCAGGCACACATGAATTGAGCATGGCAAATAGCGCTGTTAGCCCCCCCAAATTGGTCCCATAACCAACCGACGTAGGAACGCCAATAATCGGCTTATCAATAAGACCACCAACAACTGAAGGAAGCGCACCTTCCATACCAGCTACAACGATTATCACCCTCGCAGCGATAAGTGAGTCTTTTGCATCAATGAGCCTATGGATTCCAGCTATGCCAACGTCATAGATATTTTGAACTTTACTTCCAAGAAATGATGCTGTAATAGAAGCCTCTTCTGCAACAGGTATATCAGAAGTCCCTGCAGAAAGAATCAGTACATGACCTTTTTTCTTCTTTTCCTCATTAATAGATATAATTTTGGATAAAGGATAAAATTTTGCACCCTTGATATTTAATCTATCATATATCTCTTTAGATGCCCTTGTAATCAACAACCTTTTGCTTTTTGTGTAAATGGAATGTGCTGCGTTTAATACATCTTCTATTTTTTTTCCTTCAGCAAAAATCACTTCGGGGATACCGTGACGTAAATATCTATGGTGGTCAATCTTGGCGAAATGAAGGTCTTCAAAGGGAAAATGTTTAAGTCTATTCAGAGCAGTATCAATGTTTAACTTACCCGACTTGACAGACTCTAAGAGCCTTCTTATCTGTGCTTCGCGCATTTCAGTCCTAGATAAATTTCTAAAATTCCGCTTTTAACGATCGCTCCATCAAATCCTTGACGGCCTGCCGAGGGTCTTTACCTTCATAAATAACCCTGTAAACCTGTTCCACAATAGGCATTTCAATATCATATTTTTTTGAAAGTTCAAATGCTGACTCTGCAGTCGAAACACCCTCTGCAACACTCTTCATCTGATTCAAAATTTCTTCGAGTTTCATCCCCTGCCCCAGTTTCGTCCCCACTGTATAATTTCTTGACAGATTGCTTGTGCATGTAAGAAGAAGGTCTCCGATCCCGCTCAATCCAGAAAATGTCTTTTCTTTAGCGCCCATAGCAACACCCAGCCTTGTCATCTCAGCAAGCCCTCTTGTTATGAGAGATGCCCTCGCATTGTTACCCAGACCTAAAGCATCTGAAATACCTGCTGCTATTGCCATTACGTTTTTTAGTGCCCCACCTATTTCTACACCTATAATATCATCATGCGTATATACTCTAAAATTATTGAGATTAAAGAGTTCTTGGAGAATGTAGCCTGTTTTTTTATCTTTTGTTGCAACTGTTACAGCGGTAGGTAATTTTTTTATAACCTCTCTTGCGAAACTCGGCCCAGAAAGAACAGCTACTTCGCGCGACAAAAGTTCTTTTAAAACAGAGGAAACAGTCAGAAGTGTCCCTCTCTCGATACCTTTTGACACACTGATTATTGTTGCTTCATCCGCCAGATATTGAGCCGTGTCTTTAAACACACCCCTTACATACTGTGATGGCACAGCGTTTACAACATAACGAGCTTTATTCAATGCCTTTTCAATATCGTGTAAGACTTTTATATCATCAGGGATTACAATTTCTGGTAAATAAACGCTATTTATTCTCTGTTTATCAATCTCTTTTGCGAGCTCCTCTTCATGAACCCACAATGCCACATCGTAACCCTTCTCCGAAAGCAAACATGCAAGAGTTGTACCCCAACTTCCTGCACCTATGATTGAAATGTAGCTCATTTCTTAATGCTTAATACATTTAATCTGTGATTTTTCAATCTTTGCCCATGTATCTTTTAATGAAACAGAACGATTAAAAACCAATTTCCCACCATCTGAATCAGGGTCTACACAAAAATAGCCCACTCTTTCAAATTGATATAAATCTCCTACTTTAGCACCTTTTAAACTCGGCTCTACGAAACAAGATTTTAAGACTATTATAGAATTTGGATTAATATAATTCTTGAAGTCATCGCCCTCCTCTATATCAGATGGGTCCTCCTTCGTAAATAGATGTTCGTAGAGTCTCACTTCAGCCTCAATTGCATGAGCTGCGGAAACCCAATGAAGCGTTGCTTTAACCTTACGTCCATCTGGAGCATTACCTCCTCTTGTTGAAGGGTCATAAGTACAGTGCAATTCAATTACCTCTCCCGTATTTTCATCCTTAACTACATCAACACACTTGATAAAATAGGCATATCTTAATCTAATTTCTCTCCCGGGAGCAAGGCGATAAAACTGTTTCGGGGGATCTTCTCTAAAATCATCTTTTTCAATGTATATTATACGTGAAAAAGGTAACTTTCGTGTCCCCATCGTGGGGTCTTCGGGATTATTTATTGCATCCATCTCTTCTACAAGGTCTTCTGGATAGTTAATAATTATAACTTTTAAGGGACGCAGAACCGCCATTACTCGGGGAGCCCTCTTATTTAAATCTTCACGGAGACAATGTTCGAGAAGTGCTATATCAACAAGGCTCTCTCTTTTAGCAACTCCTATGCGTTCACAAAAATCTCTGATAGATTCAGGTGTATATCCTCGCCTTCTAAGACCAGAGATTGTGGGCATACGTGGGTCGTCCCAGCCTTTCACATACCCTTTTTCTACTAATTCAACAAGCTTACGTTTACTTAATACGGTATAGCTTAAATTCAGCCGGGCAAATTCAATCTGCCTTGGATGATATATGTTTAGCTGGTCAAGAAACCAATCATAAAGAGGACGGTGATCTTCAAATTCCATTGTGCAGATAGAATGCGTAATGCCTTCAATAGAGTCCGAAATACAATGTGCAAAATCATACATAGGATAGATACACCATTTATCTCCCGTTCTATGGTGAGAGACTTTAAGAATGCGATAAATAACTGGGTCCCGCATATTAAGATTACCAGATTTCATATCAATCTTTGCCCTGAGGGTTCGAGAGCCTTCCTCAAACTCGCCAGCCTTCATCCTTTCAAAAAGATCAAGATTTTCTTCGACTGAACGATTGCGATACGGACTTTCTTTCCCTGGCTCGGTCAAAGTACCTCTATACTCCCTAATCTCTTGAGGACTCAAATCGCACACATATGCCTTACCATCCTTTATCAACTGCACAGCGTATTGGTACATCTGATCAAAATAATCAGATGCATGAAAAAGCCTGTCTCCCCAGTCAAAGCCAAGCCATTTTACATCCCTTTTAATAGACTCTACATATTCAGCCTCTTCCTTCGCAGGATTTGTATCATCAAATCTGAGATTGCATAAACCTCCGAATTCGATCGCAAGTCCAAAGTTAAGGCAGATGGATTTTGCATGACCTATATGCAGATAACCATTAGGTTCTGGTGGAAATCGTGTGTGAACCCTTCCTCCGTATTTATTATTTTTCAGATCTTCCTTAATTATTTCTCTTATGAAGTTGGTTTGGGGTTTATACTCATTTCCAGCCATAATCCCTCTTTAAATTCCCCCCTTTATAATTTCTATTGCCTTTTCTAATCGCTTTATCGTTTTTTCTCTTCCAACGATTTCGAGTAATTCAAAAATTCCAGGGCTCTCTGTCTTGCCAGTTATTGCAACACGAACAGGTTGCGCGATAATTCCAAGTTTAATATTGTTCTTCTGTATAAAAGACATAAAAACTTTTTCTATTTCAGATGAAGTAAAATTATCAAGTTTTTCCAGTAAATCTTTTAATTCCATAAGATTCTCAAGATTCTTTTCGCATAAGAATTTTTCCTTTGCCTTGGGGTCATAATCCACATAATCCACTATATAATATCTCAATGAGTTAGCTAATTCTACTAAGGTTTTGGATCGCTCCTTCAAAGTATTTATTGCTCTACAAAGCCAGCCTTTATCGATATATTGACCTTCTTTTATTATTCCTGCATTAACAAGAAAAGGTTGAACAAGCTCAGCTAAGTCTTCTGTCCTCGAGTTTATAATATATTGGCTGTTAAGCCAAAGAAGTTTCTCGGGGTTAAAAACAGCCGATGATTTACCCACATTTTCAAAAGAAAAATATTTTATTAGTTCTTCTCTTGTAAATATTTCTTGATCACCATGAGACCATCCCAGGCGGACAAGATAATTTATAAGTGCATCCGGAAGGTATCCCATCTCCCTATAAGCTAAGACCGATGTCGCCCCATGTCTTTTACTAAGCCTTGTCTTATCGTGACCTAATATCATTGGAAGATGAGCAAAAAAAGGGACTTCATATCCAAGAGCTTTATATATATGAATCTGTTTGGGGGTATTGTTGAGATGATCATCGCCCCTTATAACATGTGTTATCTTCATATCAACATCATCAACGACGACCGTGAAATTATAAGTAGGTGTTCCGTCAGATCTAAAAATAATTAGGTCATCAAGGTTTGCGTTATCGAAAATCACCCTCCCCCGAATCAAATCATTTACTTCGATCTTCCCTTCCTGTGGCATCTTGAACCTTATAACTGCTTTTCTGTCAGTTACAGCTTCTTTAAGATTCCTGCACTGTCCATCATACTTTGGCGTTTCTCCTCGAGAAATAGCCTCTTTCCTTTTCCTTTCCAGTTCTTCTGGAGAACAAAAGCAGTAATAGGCTTTTCCTTCCTTTAAGAGTTTATCAGCATAATTTCTATAAATATCTAAACGGTCTGTTTGTCTGAAAGGTCCTTCATCCCAATCTAATCTCAACCATTTCATTCCCTCGATTATTGAATTTATATATTCCTCTGTCGAACGTGATCGATCCGTATCTTCGATCCTTAGAATAAACTTTCCATTATTATGTCTTGCAAAAAGCCAGTTAAAAAGCGCTGTCCTCGCGCCACCTATATGAAGATGCCCTGTTGGACTCGGTGCAAATCTAACCCTTACGTCGCTATTCAAAAACCCTCCTTCAATCCCTGACCTTCTTTACATCTAAAACTAGGATCTTTTTCGTCTCATCGGTAATCTTAAATCTCTCATCACCCCTATATCCTACAATCCATACAATATCTTTGCCTGATATAATAAGCGGAATTCTATCACGCTCATCTCGCGGTATTTTCTCATCAACGAAGAAATCCTGTAATTTTTTTCTTTTACCAAATCCGTATGGATAAAAGAAATCACCATTTTCTCTCGGTCTAACAGTTAACGGGAAATTCAATCTATCTGCATCTACAAGAGCACGTAACTTCCATAAACCTGAAAGGTCTCTTTTTAATTCGTTTATAGCATCACCTTCAACTATTGATGCTTTTATTACTATCCCAGCCTCTTTAAGAATGGTCTCCCCCGGAACTATCAGTTCATAGTGCTTTAACCTGACAGGCGGCTCTGAAGTAATAATAATTGTTGAATATTCTTTTATCACTCTTATTCCCTTTGGGAGATAAATTCTGTCACCTGTTTTACCATCTTTTATTAAGTCGATCATGTCTTCTATATGGATAAAACTTATTCCGCGAAGACCCCTCGTTTCATCTATGGCTCTCCTCAAAACCCTTCTTATTAATACTTTATCCATAATCTCAAATGGTGAAAGAAACAGTTCAATACGGCCATCTGTCTTCCTGCTTATAAGTTTCATAAGTGCCTTCGTTACCATAATCTCAAAATATCTTTCTTCATCGCGGAAAATAGCAGCTGTTCTCGAGAGGGTCTCTATTATGTGAGGATTAAACTCCTTAATCAGTGGTATTAATGAATGCCTTATCTTGTTTCGCAGATAGTCTTTTTTTAAATTCGAGGAATCAACTATAAAATTAAGCCCTTTATCGGCAAGAAATTTTTCAATTTCTTTTCTTTCAACATCAATAAGTGGTCTTATAATTTTACCTCTTACAGGCGGTATACCCGCAAGCCCTGTTGGACCGGCTCCCCTCAATAGACGCATAAGAAGAGTTTCGGCCTGATCATCCGATGTATGACCAAGAGCAATACGATCAGATTTAGTAACCAGCGCAATTTCTTCGAATGTACGATAACGAAGCTGTCGAGCTGCTTCCTGTTTATTAATTTTGTAAGTATCTGCGTAAGTCTTTACATCAATCGACTTTGTCATAAAAGTCACATTCAATTCATTACAAAGTTTGGTACAAAATTCGATTTCTCCTGGCGTCTCTTCGGGCCTTAAACCGTGATCAACATATAATGCAGTTAAATTAAGTTTAAATCGCTCTTTAAGAATGTTAAGAATATATAAAAGACATACTGAATCGGGACCACCTGAAAGGCCGACTATTATCTTTTCTCTGCCAGAAATCATTGAATATTTATTAATTGTCTTGTTTATTTTGTTAATGAAATCTGGTAACAACTCTTGATCAACTCCGATTATCAGTGCGTAATCTCATAAGATATTCTTCCCATTCAAGCGGAAGAAGATATTTCTTCTTGTTGTTACACTCTTTACAGGCAGGGACAATATTTGCTTTCGTAGATTTTCCACCACGTATCAGTGGAATTAAATGATCCATAGTAAGTTCTTTAGGAGATATTTTTTTATTACAAAAATAACAAACTCCTTTAGCACATCTTCTTTTCCACCACAAAGACTTTCTGAGTTTCCTCGCTTTTTCTTTCTCTTTCTTTATCTCCTCTTCTGTAATATCTATGGTAAAAATACCCATAAAATATTTTAACCCAAATGATGTGCTTAGAATAAAACAGCTATTGTGAAAAAAATTATTTCTTGATTCATTAGTGTATCGAATATCCGTTAATCATTATTAGATCAAAACAGCTTTCCCAAATTCCCGAGTCCTGGCAACTGTAATCCCCCGGTTAATTTAGACATCTCTGAATTCATCATTTCCTGTGCACGTCTTAAAGCTTCATTTACTGCCGCTATTATTAGATCCTGAAGCATCTCAATATCTTCAGGGTTAACAACTTCCCTGTCGATCTTTATTGATATTATCTCTCCTCCACCGTTAGCCACTACAGTAACCATGCCACCCCCTGAAGATGCTTCTACAGTCTTCTTTTTTGCTTCTTCCTGTAATCTTGCCATCTCCGCCTGAAGTTTCTGTGCTTCACGCATGATATCTCCCAACATCTTTTTAGACATTTTAACCTCCATTTTTGGTCTTTTTAATAATCATGCCATTTCCTCTCTTTATATCCCTAAAAGTACATTTTTCATATTTTGACTCTTATCATATATTGTCTTCTATTTCTTTTATCTGGCTTACGTCCACAATTCTCCCTTCAAAAAGTTCAAGGACATCTCTAATTATAGGCTCGGACAATACTTTTTCTTTAAGGTCCTTTTTACGTATAAGTTTCTTTTTTGCAACTTCTACTTCTATTTTAATTTCTCTTTTGAATTCCTCAGAAAATATTTTTCCGATAGACTCTGCATTTTTTATAATCGAGTCTGCAAACAATGAATATCCACCATTAAGGGTTATTAAAAGTCTCTCACCATTAAGTTTAAAATTTGCCTTAGAGAGTTTTGACGCAAGAGGAGCATCAAGTCTTGATATAGCTCTGTTAAGAACATCATTTGTAACTGATAATCCGTCAGGAAGTTTATCCCTTAATTCCTTAGCAATATCCTCAGAAACACCTGTTTTTGCTTTGTTATCGATGGTTTCTTTTTTATGATCCCCTCTTTCATCTACATTTGGGATATCATTTTCAATATTTTTATTATTAAATAGAACCTCTTTATTTTCTCTACTAACATCAGAAGTTGTATCAACGAGTGACTTTATATTTTCTAAAACTTCCTTCACAGGTTTAAGTTCGCTAAGGAAACTAATTTTCAAAAGTGACATTTCAAAAGCAAAACGTGGGAAAGATGCATTTCTTATATCAATTTCTGCCTTTAACAACTCTGAAAGTAAAAGAGTAAGCTGATCTTCAGATGTCTTTTTCAAGATATTTTTAATCGTATCCATTTCTTCACTATACACATCGAGTATTTCCTCCGGCTTTTTAACAACACTTGCAACCAGTATGTCCCTGAAAAATTGAATTAAATCTTTTATAAAAGTCCTTATATCGGTACCCTTTTCTGCCAGTTCGCTTGAAATACCTATTATCTCTTCTCTATTCCCCTCGATAAGGGCTAACGCAAGTCGAGAAAGAACCCCAAATTCTGTGATACCAAGAAGGTCTATCACATCCGATTCATTAATATCAGATGAAAAAGACGATATTTGATCCAATATTGTCAAAGAATCCCTTAAGCTTCCATCAGCAGCCCTTGCAATTATCTCTATCGCTGCATCTGAAATATTTATCCCTTCACTATCCGCTATCTTTCTTAATCTCTCTACTATCTTAGAGTTTGGTATCCTCTTAAAAGGTAAATGCTGACAACGTGAAAGCACCGTTGGAGGTATCTTCTTAGGTGCTGTCGTAGCAAGTATAAAAACTACGTGGGGTGGTGGTTCTTCGAGGGTCTTCAGCAATGCATTAAAGGCTGCATCTGATAACATATGTGTTTCATCGATTATATAAACTTTATATCTTCCAGAAGAAGGAATATATTTAACCCTCTCGCGTAGGTCCCTTATATCATTTACGCTATTGTTGGATGCACCGTCAATTTCCATAACATCAACTGAAGACCCATCTGTAATTGATTTACAAAAAACACACAAACCACACGGTGTAGAAGTAGGTCCACTTTCACAATTAAGTGCCTTTGCAAAAATCCGTGCAGTAGATGTCTTTCCAACCCCGCGTGGCCCAGAGAACAGATATGCATGAGCAATTCTATCTTGTTCGATAGAATTTCTGAGGACGCGGGATATAGCCTCCTGCCCTATTAGTTCATCAAAACTCTGGGGTCTCCATTTTCTTGCTAATACTAAATAACTCATCTTTCTACACCCTGAGAACGGCTACCTCCGTCACCCAGGTTAATATGCTTACCGCTGCTTCCTTCCGGACCTGACGGGGTTCGCATCCACCTGCTGCGGAGAGCCGTTCTCAGGCTATAGAAAAACAGATAATATCTTTTTAATTGATCAATGAAGTTTATCTATTTTAGCATAACCCTGTAGGTTTTATAATTACGATTTTAAACCCGAATAATGTAGATACTTAAAAAGAAATTCATTTTACGTGTTTCTTGTCAATTTACGTCAGAAGATGTTTTTTATAGAGATAACAAATATTCGGTACAGTAAGGGATCAGGAAATAAATTTTTCCGGAACTTATGCATTATTTCAATTGCACTTTTTGGGTTAATTAAGCTCAAAAGAAGCAAATTATTTTATAAATTTATTATAATATTTTAATCATAAAAATTAATTTTGGAATAATAGATCGTTAAACTCAAATTTTTTTGAAGTTTTTTCACGATTTTATCTTGTTTCTCAACACTTCTGTTTTGTCTGCTTAATTTTGCTTTCATATTTACTTTTACTTTTATATGAAATTTGAAGCTATTGGGATAGTTGGAGCTACTGCTTCTGGGAAGACAGAAATAGCGGTTAAGCTTGCAAGAGAGATAAGGAAAAGGGGAGTGGATGTTGAATTCATATCCGTAGATTCCCGGAAGATATACAAGGGATATAATATAGGTTCTGCAAAACCGCTCAGCTATATGAGCGAGTTCAGATGGCACTTTATAGACGAGATAGAACCAAATCAGAGGTTTTCTGCAAAAGATTTTGAGAGGGAAGCACGAAAAAGGATAAAGGAGATCAGAATGAGAGGAAATATACCTATTCTCGTCGGTGGAACGTGGCTTTATCTTAGGGCACTTGAAATTGGGCTTTTTGACGAGGGGGAAAATGGATATAATGGATATAATGGACATATACGTTCTTACCTTCAAGAGAGATTGAGGACTGAGGGAAAAGAATCAATAATAGAGCTTTTGAAAAGAATTGACCCGCTTGCGTTCTCAAAAATACATCCTAATGACGTATACAGGATGATAAGAGCTATAGAGATAAAGATGAAAACAGGTAAATCCATAGCCGAACTCAGGTTTGGGGATTTGGTTTTCCCTATCGCAAAGCTCGGCGTAGTCAGAAGTAAAGAGAACCTGAGAGAAAGAATAAAAGAGAGGGTGCTCAAACAGATAAATATGGGACTTTTAGACGAGATAAAGCTCATTGTTGAGAAATATGGTGAAGATACACACGTTATAAGGTCAATAGCGGGTCTTGAACCTTACCTCTATTTGAAAGGAAAATTATCTTTTGATGATATGGTGAAAACCATGATAAGTAGAAACTGGAGATATGCAAGGTATCAGATGAAAGTTTTTTCAAGAGAGGGAACGGTTTGGTTTGGGGATGAGAACATATCTACGCTTATATCTTTTGCCATAAAACTTGCCTTTTCGTTTTTTCAATGACCTTATTCTTTCAATTTCCCTTATTATCTTCAATTTACCTTTATCATCTGTCTTCAATTTTTCTTATTATCTTGTTATTTTTCCCATCCAATACTATCACTTTTGCTTTGTGATTTTTTGCTTCCTCTTCGGTGTATATTCCATATGCTGCTATGATTATTCTGTCCCCCGGGAAACATAATTTTGCTGCTGCTCCGTTCAGTACTATTGAATGTTCATCATAACCTTCTATTGCATATGTTATAAGGCGGTTGCCATTGGTTATGTTGTATATGTGAACCTGTTCTCCCTCTATTATATCAGCTTCACTCATCAGTTTTGCTGGTATTGTTATCGAACCCTGGTAATCAGGGTTTGCATCAACCACAACAGCATTATGTATTTTTGACTTCAAAAGTATTCTCATCATTTCTTATACCTCCTTTATTATTCTCCTGTATGTTTTGAAATCCATGTTTATGATTTTGTTCCCCTTTACCACTATGTTGTCTATGAGTCTTGCTTTGCCCAAAAAAACCGCTGTGGCTATGGCATATCCATTTTTGAGTGTGTTGCTATTGCGGATTGGCTCTAAAGTTTCAGGATGCACGATCTCAAAGTAGTCTACTTTTGTTCCTTTTCTTTCAAGGAATTCGCATGCTTCTCTCTTTACTTCCTCAATTTCTTTACCTTCGTCCAACATCTTTTTTGCTATTGCAAGAGATTGGGATATTGCGACCGCTTTACTTCTCTCCTCCGGTCCTAAGTATTCGTTTCTTGATGATTTTGCAAGTCCGTCTTCTTCCCTCACCGTTTCAACGGTCAAAATTTTCACATCGAAATTCAGGTCTCTTACCATTTTCTTTATTATAAGTGCTTGCTGATAATCTTTGAGACCAAAAAATGCATAGTGTGGTTTTACTATATTAAATAGTTTTGCCACTACTGTTGTGACACCTCTGAAGTGCCCCGGTCTTGATGCACCGCACAAGTTTCTCTGAAGATTGACAACCTCAACGAATGTCTCAAATCCATCAGGATACATTTCACGGACATCAGGAATGAAAACATAATCAACTCCTTCTCCTTTACATATTTTTATGTCTCTTTTCTCATCTCGGGGGTATCTTTCGAAATCCTCTCCTTGTGCAAACTGTATTGGATTGACAAATATGCTCGCTACAACCTTTGTTGAAATTTTTTTCGCTTCCCTTATAAGCTTTATATGTCCTTCATGTAAGTATCCCATAGTTGGAATAAATCCTATGACCTCAGAGTGCTTTCTGAGCTTTTCCGTCTCCCTTTGCATTCCCTTTATAGTTCTTATAACCTTCATATTTCAATCTCTTTTCAATCTCTGTTTTTTCCTTCATTCAATATTGTTTCTTTTTCAATTTCTGTTGTCCCTCCATTCATATTTGTTGAAGAGCCATTTTCTGATGCATATTTTTTTACTATCTCTTTTATTCTGAGAGCAAGATTATCGTATGGTTTTATATGCTTTGGTGTTGGTTGGGTTAATCCCAGTATATCCTCAAGGACTGCTATTTTCCCATCACACATGGGGCCTGATGCTATTCCTATTGTGGGTATTTTGAGTTCCCGAGTTATTCTTCCTGCGAGATTTTCCTCAATTCCTTCAAGGACGACCGAGAAAGCTCCTGCTTCCTCAACTGCTTTTGAGTCCTCAAATATAAGCTTTACAGATTCTTCTGTTTTACCCTGCTTCTTATAACCCGTTATTCTCACGCGTTGGGGCAGAAGTCCCACATGTCCCATCACCGGTATACCCATGTTGACTATCTCCTTTATTATATCTGCTTTATCCTTTCCACCTTCTATCTTCACTGCATCTACATCTGTTTCCTTTATTATCTTCACGACGTTTTTCAATGCCTCCTCTTTTGAGTAGAATGTTCCAAATGGCATATCAAAGACAACCATGGCGTTCTTTACAGCGCGCCGGACACTTTTTGCGCACCATATCATAATGTCAAGTGGAATTGTTGTTGTGTTTCTCTCACCGAAGATAACCTCATTCATTGAATCTCCGACAAGAATTATATCTATCAGACCCGTTTCGTCAATGATCTTAGCAAAAAGATAGTTGTAAGCTGTCAGACAATTTATCCTTCTTACCCCTTTGAGTGAACATATTTTCTCCGCTGTCATAATTTAGGTCTGAGCCCTCAATTGAAGGGTCTCAGCCATAAAATAAATTATCTTTTTATCATACACTTTGATATATTTTCAAGTTATTTCCTCCATTTATTTTTTTACCTGTTTCTATTTCCGTATAAATACCTAAATTTTTACCCATTTTTATACACTACATCAATCAGGGGACTTGTAT
>FWWM01001870.1_pt1 | contig 60841 bp, 53 predicted proteins | sample 2228351 | NCBI WGS metagenome assembly FWWM01 (sample SAMEA103939774, study PRJEB20133) | metagenome
CTGACCCCCACCGCCAGGGCCACGATGTCCCACCCGATGGCCGCTTGCACCTCGCCCCCGCTGAGGACGCCGATGAGGGAGGCCAGGGCGGCCCCCGCCGCCATCCCGAGGGCGCCGCCCAGTAGGGTGATCACTGTGGCTTCCGTGAGGAACTGAACCAGGATGTCCTGCCGCCGGGCGCCCACCGCCTTGCGGAGCCCGATCTCCCGCGTCCGCTCGGTCACCGAGACCAGCATGATGTTCATGATCCCGATGCCCCCCACCAGCAGCGAGATGGCGCCCAGCGCCCCCAGGAAGACGGTCAGCACGCTGGAGATCTGCCCGAAGATCGAGACCAGCTCGAACTGGGTCAGGACAGCGAAATCGTCCTCGTCCTGGAAGCGGATCCGATGGCGCTCCCGCAGGATCTCCGTGATCCTCCGGACGACCTCGTCGGTGTATTCCGCCCGGGCCACCTGGAGCATGATCCCGGTGACCAGCGGCTCGCCGGTGCGCGGATCCCGGGCGTCGAAGAGCATCTCCTGGGCCACCGGGAGGGGGATGAAGGCGAGATCGTTGTAGTCCCCGAAGGCGCTGCCGCCCTTATCGGCCATTACCCCGATCACCCGGAAGGGGATCCCGTTGATGCGCACCGTCCGCCCGATGGGGTTCGGGATGTCGGGGAAGAGGCGGCGGGCCGGGGTCAGGCCCAGCACGATCACCCGCGACCGGTTCAGGATGTGCCCCTCCTCCAGGAAGGTCCCGTAGAGGGGGCGCCAGTTGCGGGCGGGGGCATAGCCCGGCGTGGTGCCCAGGATCACCGTCACCGCCTCCCGGCCCTCGCCCTCGAGGGGCCCGAACTGTTGGACGACGGGGACCACCGCCGTCGCGCGGCCGCGGACCGCCCCCTCGATGGCCCGCACGTCCCGCATCGTGAGGGAGGAGATGTCCCGCAGGGCGGCCCCGGGGGTGGTCCCCTCCGCCGCGGCCCGGGGGATGACGAAGATCAGGTTGGTGCCGATGGCGGCGAACTGGGCGTTGATGTAATGCTGCACGCCCCGCCCGACGGCCACCATGGCGATGACGGCGGCCACGCCGATCAGGATGCCCAGCAACGTCAGGGCGGCCCGCAGCCGATTCGACGACAGGGTGTCCAAAGCCTGACGGACGTTCTCCATCCAGAACCCGATCCGCACAGCCGGCCTCCGCATCGTTTCCCTGAAAACGCCGGGATATTGCGCGTCCGGTGTTCGCTCCGCCTTCCCTTCCCGTCCTCAGCGCCCGAAGCGGAAGAAGCGGAACGCCGAGGGCGGCCGGATCTCGCCCAGGGCCACCACATCGCCCTCCCGCAGCCCATCCAGGACCTCGCTCTCGGTCTCGCCCTGGGCGCCCAGGCGGATCTCCACCTCCTCCACGCGATCGCCGACGACGCGGCTCACGAACGCCCGGCCGGTCTCTCGATCGCGGCGGACGGCGGCGTTGGGCACGAGGAGCACGTTCTCCCGGCGCTCCACCTCGATCTCCACCGTGGCGCTCATGCCCGCCCGCAGGATGGGATCCCGCTCGTCCAGGACCACGCGGACGCGGTAGGTCGCCGCGCCGCCCGCCTCGGTCGCGACGGGGGCGATGGACGCGATATGGCCCCGGAAGATGCGGTCGGGTTGGGCGTCCAGGCGGATCTCCACCGGCATCCCCTCCCGCAGGCGCACCACGTCCACCTCATCCACCGTCAGATCGAGGTGGAGATCGCTCAGGTCCGCCAGGACGATGGCGCCCCCTGGTATTCCGGCGCCGACCACCTGGCCGACCTCGATGTTGAGGGCGATGACGGTGCCGTCGAAGGGGGCCGTCAGGGTGGCCTGCTCCAGCCGCCGCCGCGCTTCCTCCAGCTGCAGGCGGGCCTGCTCCAGCTGCAGGCGCGCTCGTTCGATCGTCAACGGGTCCGGTCGCAGCCGGGCTAGGTTGGCTTGGGCCTGGGCCAGCTGCGCCCGGGCCGCCTCCAACTGTTCGGGCCGAGGGCTGGCCTTTAACTTCTCATACTGAAGCCGGGCGATCTCCGCCTGGAGCTCCGCCTGGCCCACCCGGGCCTTCGCCAGGTCCACGTCCACCGGCGCCGAGAAGGGGGAGCCGGCGGTCTTATCGCGGGTTAACTGCGCCTGCCAGAGGGCGTTCTTGGCCACTTCGTAGTTCAACCGCGCGATCTCCAGATCCACGGGATCCGGCCCCTTCTCCAGCGCCTCCAGGGCGGCCTGGGCGCTGCGGACCGCGGCCTGGGCCGCCGCCCGCTCCTCGGGTTTGGGCCCCTGGACGGTCTGGCTGTAGACCACCTGTTGGGTCAGGTAGGCGATCTCCGCCTGACGCACCGCCCGCTCCAGGTCCGTGGTGTCCAGGCGGGCCAGGGGTTGTCCCTTGCGGACTGGATCCCCCTCCCGGACGAAGATCTCGGCGACCGTGCCGGGCGTGGCGAAGTTCAGGGCCGCCTGGGCTCGCGGACGGATCTTCCCCGCTGCGCTCAGGGTGATCCGGAGGGTCCCCCGTCGGATGGTCGCCGTCTCGGGGAGGGCGGGGGGCTGCGCCCGAGCCCGCTCGAAGAGCGCCCAGGCGCCGGCCAGGGTCAGCGCGGCCAACGCGACCAACAGCAGCAGCCTGCGGCTTCGCATCGGTCGTTCACCTCCTGGTGGGTTGGCTTCGGCTCCCTTCCAGCCCCCAGAGGAGCAGCGCGGTCAGCTCGCGGGCGACCCGCTCCGGAGGGAGGGATGCGAGATCGGGATCCAACTCCATGCCGAAGAGGGTCACCCCGTGGAGGGCGCCCCAGATCGTCCAGAGGACCAGGCCAGGATGTGCGCGGCGGTGACGGCGGCGCAGCTCCCGCGCCAGGACCTCCCGCGCTTGCTCGAGGAAGGGTTGGACGATCTGCGTGATGAACGCTTGGCGCACTGCCTCATCGGTGCGGATCTCCTGATACAGGGCCTGCATGAGGGGGAAGTGGGCGCGCATCGCCGTCAGGCGTTCCGTCAGGAAGGCCTCCAGCCAGCGCCGGGGCTCTGTCGTAGGGAGCGACTGGAGCTGCCGCTGGATCGGCTGGATGGCGAGGGCCTCGAGCAGGGCGAGCAAGAGATGCCGTTTGGTGGGGAAATAGCGGAAGAGGGTGCCCTCGGCCACCCCCGCGGCCTGCGCGATGGCGTGGGTGGTCGCCCCCCGAAACCCGCGGCGGGCGAAGACCTGCGCCGCGGCTTCCAAGATCTGAGCCCGCCGGGCTTCCGCATCCATCCGTAAGGCCATGGCGCCTCCATGCGAGTGAGTGCTCACTCAGCATAAAGGGGGAAGCGCGGCCCCGTCAACTTTTCGGCAACTGGAGTTCTCCAGGGCCCAGAGGATCTCTCACCCCTGGGTTTCCGACGGGGCGCCGCCGGACGGCCTTTTTCCACCCCTTGACGCCGAAGGGGATCCGGATTAAGATCCCACGTCAAATGGGCTCCTCCACCCGTGAGGAGGCGCGATGCGGGGGATTCTGGCGCTGGAGGATGGGACGGTCTTCGTCGGCCAGGCCTTCGGGGCGCGCGCCACCGTGGTCGGCGAGGTGGTGTTCAACACGGCGATGACCGGCTATCAGGAGATCCTGACGGATCCCTCCTATCGGGGCCAGATGGTGGTGATGACATGTCCCCACATCGGCAACGTGGGGATCAACGATGAGGATGTGGAGAGCGATCGTCCCCAGGTGGCCGCTTTCATCGTCCGCGCCCTGAGCCCGGTGGTCTCCAACTGGCGCGCCCAGGAGACCCTGGACGCCTACTTGGCTCGCCATGGTGTCCCGGGATTGAGCGAGGTGGATACCCGGGCGCTCACCCGGCTGATCCGGACGAAGGGGGCGATGAAAGGCGCCCTCTCCACCGAGGAGGACGTGGACCCGGAGGCCCTGGTGGAGATGGCCCGCGCCTGGGAGGGCCTGGAAGGCCGGGACATGGTGCGGGCGGTCACCTGTGCGGCGCCTTATGCGTGGACCGAGGGCTCCGGCCGATGGCAGCCCCACGGGTTCCGGCCGGACCCCGAGCCGCGCCGCCATGTGGTGGTCTACGACTTCGGGGTCAAGCGCTCCATCCTCCGCCGGCTGGTGGACCGAGGCTGCCGGGTGACGGTGGTGCCGGCCTACACCCCCGCCGAGGAGGTCCTCCGGATGCGGCCGGACGGGATCGTCCTGTCCAACGGGCCGGGGGACCCGGCCGGGCTGCCGGGCATTGTGTCGACTGTGCAGCAGTTGCTTGAAACGGGCATCCCGATGTTCGGCATTTGCCTGGGGCATCAATTGATCGCCCAGGCCATCGGCGCTCGCACCTACAAGTTGCCCTTCGGGCACCACGGAAGCAACCATCCCGTCCGAGACGAGGCCACCGGCCGGGTGCAGATCACCGCCCAGAACCACAACTACGCGGTGGACCCCGGCACGCTGGATCGGCGGCGGGCGGTGATCACCCACGTGAACCTCAACGACGGGACGGTGGAGGGTCTGGCGCTGACGGATCGCCCGGTGTTCTCGGTGCAATATCACCCCGAGGCCAATCCCGGCCCTCACGATGCGGACCCCCTGTTCGACCGATGGATCCAGGTTATCGGGCAGGGATCCACGACGGCTTAACGGGCATTTCCCTCAACCGAGGGGTGTAAGGGATGGGGGCCGCCTTCAGCGGCCCCTGTCTTTGATCGGAGCACGCCATCGCATCCCGGTGGGGGTGGATTATGCCACGGCGCACGGACATCCGATCCATCCTGGTGATCGGGTCGGGGCCGATCGTCATCGGCCAAGCGGCCGAGTTCGACTATTCGGGCACCCAGGCCCTCAAGGCCTTGCGGCAGGAGGGCTACCGGCTGATCCTGGTCAACTCCAACCCAGCCACGATCATGACCGACCCCGAACTGGCCGACGCCACCTACATCGAGCCCCTGGTGCCGGAGATCGTCGAGCAGATCATCGCCCGGGAGCGGCCGGACGCCCTGCTCCCCACGTTGGGCGGCCAGACCGCCCTGAACTTGGCCATGGCCCTCCACGAGGCCGGGGTGCTGGAGCGGTATGGGGTGGAGCTGATCGGCGCCTCCCCGCAGGCGATCCGGATCGCGGAGGATCGCTTGGCGTTCAAGGAGGCGATGGAGCGGGCCGGCCTCGAGGTTCCCCGCAGCATCCTCGCCCGCTCGGTGGAGGAGGCGGTGGCCTTCGCGGATCAAGTGGGCTACCCCGTGCTGATCCGCCCCTCCTTCACCTTAGGCGGCACGGGGGCGGGCATTGCGCGCTCCCGCGAGGAGCTGATGGATCGGGTGGACTTCGCCCTGCGCCTCAGCCCCGTCGGCTCCGCCCTCATCGAGGAGTCCCTCTTGGGCTGGAAGGAGTTCGAGCTGGAGGTGATGCGCGATCGCCACGATAACTTCGTGGTGGTCTGCGCCATCGAGAACCTGGACCCCATGGGGGTCCACACGGGGGATTCCATCACCCTCGCCCCCGCCCAAACGCTGACGGATAAGGAATACCAGCGGATGCGGGATTGGGGCCGCGCGGTGATGAGCGCGGTGGGGGTGGAGACGGGGGGCTCGAACGTCCAGTTTGCGGTGAACCCCCGCGACGGCCGCATGCGGGTCATCGAGATGAACCCGCGGGTCTCCCGCTCGTCCGCCCTGGCCTCCAAGGCCACCGGGTTCCCCATTGCCAAGGTGGCGGCGCTGCTGGCGGTGGGCTACACCCTGGACGAGATCCGGAACGAGATCACCCGGCGCACGGTGGCGGCCTTCGAGCCGGCCCTGGACTACGTGGTGGTGAAGATCCCCCGCTGGGCCTTCGAGAAGTTCCCGGGCGCCGATCCCACGTTGGGGCCCCAGATGAAATCCATCGGGGAGGTGATGGCCATCGGGCGGACCTTCCGGGAGGCCCTGCAGAAGGCGATGCGGGGGCTGGAGGTGGGGGCGAAGGGGTTCGAAGGGTTCCCGCCGGAGCGGCGGCCGGCGGATCTGCGGGCGGCCCTGGCCTGCCCCAACCCCGATCGCCTGCGGGCGGTCCACGACGCCCTGATGGAGGGGATGCCGGTGGAGGAGGTCGCCGCCCTCACCGGCTACGACCCCTGGTTCGTGGCCCAGATGGCGGCGCTGGTGGAGCGGGAGCGGACGTTGCGCCGCTACACCCTCTCCACCGTCCCGGCGGCCCTGCTGCGCCAGGCCAAGCGGGATGGCTTCTCGGACGCCCAGCTGGCCGCCTACTGGGGCTGCACGGAACTTGCGGTCCGCCGCCGCCGCGAGGCCGCGGGCATCCGCCCCCGCTACGCCCAGGTGGACACGTGCGCGGCGGAGTTCGAGGCCTACACCCCCTATCTCTACAGCACCTATGAGGAGAGCGACGAGGCGCCGCCGACGGATCGCCCGAAGGTGGTGATCCTCGGCAGCGGGCCCAACCGCATCGGGCAGGGGATCGAGTTCGATTACAGTTGTTGCCAGGCGGCCTTCGCCCTGCGCGAGTTGGGGGTCGAGTCCATCATGGTGAACTCCAACCCGGAGACGGTGAGCACGGATTACGACACCTCCGACCGGCTGTATTTCGAGCCGCTTACCCTGGAGGACGTGCTGAACATCGTGGAGCGGGAGCGGCCGCTGGGGGTGATCGTGCAGTTCGGTGGGCAAACGGCCCTCAACCTCACGATGCCGCTGCACCGGGCGGGGGTGCGGATTCTCGGCACCTCCCCCGACGCGATTGATCTGGCGGAGGACCGGGGCCGCTTCAGCGCCCTGCTGCGCGATCTGGACATCCCGCAGCCGGAACACGGGACGGCGACCTCCGTCGCCGAGGCGCTGGCCGTGGCCGAGCGCCTCGGCTACCCCGTCCTGGTCCGGCCCAGCTACGTCCTGGGCGGGCGGGCGATGGCCATTTGCTACGACGCCGAGACCCTGAAGGCCTATATGCAGGAGGCCGTCTGGGTGTCGCCGGAGCGCCCAGTGCTCATCGACCGCTTCCTGGAGGACGCCTATGAGGCGGAGGTGGACGCGGTGGCCGACGGGAAGCGGGTGGTGATCGGGGGCATCCTCCAGCACATCGAGGAGGCGGGGGTGCACTCGGGGGATTCCGCCTGCGTCCTGCCGCCTTACAAGATCTCCCGCTATCATCTCCAGATCATCGAGGAATACACCGAGCGCATCGCCCTGGCCCTGGAGGTGCGGGGGCTGATCAACATCCAGTTCGCCATCAAGGACGACATCGTCTACGTGCTGGAGGCCAACCCACGGGCCTCGCGCACCGTGCCCTTCATCAGCAAAGCCACCGGCGTTCCACTGGCCCGGATCGCCACCCGGGTGATCATGGGTCAGAGCCTGGAGGAGATCGGCTTCACCCGCTCCCCCGAGGTGCGGGCGTTCTTCGTGAAGGAGGCGGTGTTGCCCTTCCGGAAGTTGCCGGGCGCGGACGCCGTCTTGGGGCCGGAGATGAAGTCCACCGGCGAGGTGATGGGGTGGGCGGAGCGCTTCGGCCACGCCTTCGCGAAGGCCGAGATGGCGGCGGGGGACACGCTGCCCTTGAGCGGGACGGTGTTGCTCTCGGTGAACGATTTCGATAAGGGGAACGTGCTCAAGATCGCGCGGGATTTCCACCGCATGGGCTTCCGGCTGATGGCCACGCGGGGCACGGCCGAGGTCCTGCGGCGGGCCGGGCTTCCGGTGGAGGTGGTGAACAAGGTCAGCGAGGGATCGCCGCATGTCGTGGACGCCATCCGGGAGGGGCGGGTGCAGCTGATCCTGAACACGCCGCTGGGCCCGCGGGCCTACACCGACGGCATGCGCATCCGGCAGGCGGCGGTGCGCTACGGGGTGCCGTTGCTGACGACCCTCTCGGCGGCGGCCGCGGCCGTCCAGGCCATCCGGGCGATGCAGGATCACGGCTTCACCGTGAAGAGCCTTCAGGAATATTACGCGGGGAAGTGAGGGGCGCCGGGGCCTGTTCCCCGGATCGAAGGCGGCCGGGCGTGTCGGGGTAGGGTCCCCGGGGTGTCGTGTCGCCCTTTTCGAATAAAATTGAGGTGGAGGCGTCCACGCGCTTGGGCAGGCGAAGGAGCAGGGCGGATGGGCAGAAACGGTCCGGGGAGAAGAACCAGAGGTCACCCGTGGTGGGGTGCGGTGGGTGATCGGAGGGTAGCCCCGGACGCGGGTGATGTTCCGCCCGTTCCCCATCGAGCCGCTCAGGAACCCTCGCGGGCGGATTCTTCCATGGGAGCCTCGCGCTGGCTTCTCGGCGTCCTCGCGTTCGGGGTGTTCATCGCCGCCGATGACCTCACCGTGGTCAGCACGATGCTCCCCCGCATGATCGTGGATTTCGAGATCCCTATCCCCTCCGGCCTCCAAGACGCCTCCTGGATCGTCTCCGCCTACCTGATCGCCTACGTGGTGGCGATGCCGCTCTTCGGGCGGCTATCGGACCGCTACGGCCGTTTGCGGATTTACACCCTCTGCATGCTCCTCTTCTTCGCAGGTTCCATGGGGGTCCTGCTGGCCCGGGATCTCCTCACCCTGATCGCTGCCCGCGCCCTGCAGGCGTTGGGTGGCGGGGGGGTGGTGCCCATCGCGATGGCGACGGTAGGCGATCGGTTCCCGGAGAGACGTCGGGGGCCAGCCATCGGGATGCTGATGGCGGTGGACACCCTGGGCTGGATCTGGGGGCCGTTGTATGGGTCGCTCCTCGTCCGCTACGGCCCGGAGGTGGGCCGATGGCTGGCGGCGGTCTTCCCCTTGCCCCCCGCGGTGGCCGGTTGGAGCTGGCAGTGGCAGTTCGTCCTCAACCTTCCCCTCTCCTTTGTGGCCCTCGCGATGGCCGTGACCGCTCGCTCGGCCTTCGCGATCTCCCCGCCCCAGGCGCCGCCGATGGACTGGCTGGGCGCCGTGCTGTTGAGCGGGAGCCTGGCGGCTTTGCACGCGGGGATCCTCCAGAGCGGGGGCTCGATGGAGGTTGCTTCCCTGCACTCCCAGTGGCCTGCGGAAGGTGGACGGCTGGCTGGCTGGCCATGGGTGGTCGTAGGCGGTGTCGGCCTGGCTGCCCTCGCCCATCACGAGACACGTCGCGTTGCTCCACTCATCCCGACCGTATTGCTCCAACGTCGGAATTTCGCCGTGGCAAGCCTGATCAACCTGCTCGCCGGCATCGGCCTGATCACCCCTATGGTCCAGGTTCCCCTCTGGATGAACACCTTCCGCTCCTGGGGGAGTACGCCCGAGGAGTGGATCGGGAACGCGGCCGTCATGAGCGCCCGGATCCTCACCAGCCTGACCCTGGCCATGGCCCTGGGTTCCCTTGCCGGCGGTTGGGGGAGCCGCCGGGCCGGCGATCGGTGGGCCGCCGGCGGCGGGATCCTGCTGGCCGGCCTGGGCCTGCTGCGGGCGGCCCGCTGGGGGATGGACGAGCCCCTGGTCGCCATGGCCGCCCACATGGCGCTGGTGGGGATCGGCCTGGGGGCGGCGACGGCGGCGATCGGGGCGGCGGCCCTGGACGCCGCCCCGCCCGAGGGGCGGGGGATCGCCTCGGGGCTGTTGCTGATCCTCCGCCTGGTGGGGATGAGCCTCGGCCTGGCCGGGATGGCGGCGTGGGGGACCGCGCGCTTCCAGGTGTTGGCGGCGGCTGAGCCGCTGGAGGCGCTTCCGGGGGCGCTGCCCCGGATCACCTGGACGATCATCCGGGAGACCTTCGGGCTGGCCGCCGGCGCCATGGCGCTGGCGCTCCCGCTGGCCATCCTCCTGCGGGGGCGTCCCACAAGCAAAGGACGCTGGATGGGTTAAAGACCTCATAAGATGATCTTTTAACTCTAATTCCGGAGGTGTCCGATGAACCGTCGGAAGGCCCTGCTGGTGTTCATCCCATTGGTGGTCCTCGCGTGCTGCGCCGCCGGAGTGGCAGTGGGCGCGCTGGCCTTTTCGCCGCTGCGCGAGCGGGTGATGGCCGTGCTGGGGCTCCGCCAGCAGACGCTGGCTGCCGATCTGATCCCCGCCGACGCTATCCTCTATGTGTCTCTGTCCCAAAATCTTCAGGCCCAACCCGGCTATGAGACGATCCGCCAGGCTTATCTGGACAATCCTCAAGTGAAGCGGGCGTTCGAGGACTTCAAGGCAAACTTGAAGAGAGACACCAAGATCGACTGGGAAGCCGACATCGCGCCGTGGATCGGAACCGAGATCGGGATCGCCATCATGGCGATTTCGCCGGAGAATCTGCAGCGGGATCAGGTCCCCGTAGTCTTCCTCATCGCCTCGCGGGATCTGGGTGCTTCCGGCCGGTTCCTGGAGCGGATCCGGTCCATGTCGGCGGAGGAGGGACGCCCCTTCGAGGAGCGGGTCTACCGGCAGACCCGCTATTGGTTCCGTCCTTCGGATGCGGGGAAGCGGGAGCCCTCGCTGTTCCTTGCGATCGTGCGCGACTTCGTGGTGATCGCCACCCATGAGAAGGCGATAGAGGCAGTGGTGGATCGGGCTGCTGGCCAGGGCGAGCCCCTCTCCGCCGCATCCCGCTTCCAGCGGGTGATGCGGGAGTTGCCTTCCCAGGCGGTGTTGCTGGGATACGCAGATTACGGATCACTATTCAACCTTTACCGACAGATGCTGACCCAGACGCCAGGGGCGCCGTCTCTGGAGGAGTTGCTCGGAACGGGGCCTTCGCAGCAGATCCTCCAGGCCACCGAAGGCGTTGGGTTCTCCGGCGAGCTGTTGCCGGAGGGGATCCGCTTTCGGTTCGTCACGCTGATCCAGCGGGAGAAACTATCGCCGGAGGCCCAGGCGGCCTTAGATGTTCCCGCCCTCTCGGGGCACATGCTTGCGCGCGTTCCTGAGGATGCCATCGTGTTGTTCCAGACGCCGATCGGCCAGGCGACCCGGCAGACCTTAGATGCGCTGCGGGCGAATCCGGATATGAGGCGGCAGCTGCAGGATATGGAGGCCGCGTTGGGGATAGACCTGGAGGAGGATCTGCTGGCGTGGATGACCGGAGACATGGCGCTGATCGTGCAGCCGGTTCGCGCGAAAATCTCCCCAGGATCCCCCGTGGGGGTTTCCGTCCTGATCGAGACGGATCGCCCGGAGGCGGCCCGGACGGGGCTGGGGCGGCTGGAGCGGGTCCTCCAGATGGCCGGGCTGACGGTGGAGGAGGGAGAAGTGGAGGGCCGTCCGCTTCGGGTCCTGGTGGATCCCCGTGGGCAGCGGGTGGCGGCTTATGCGGTCGGCCCGGGTGTAGTGGGGATCGGCATCCCTCCGGAGGCGCTGGAGAAGAGCCACCCGGAGCGCCCGCCGCAGCGGACGATCGAGGGGAACCCTCGGTTCCAGGAGGTGCTCCGCCATCTGCCGGAGCGCCGCAGTTCCCTCATGCTTATGGATGCCCAGGCGCTCTGGGATCTCATCGGGAACTTGGTCCCGGCGGGCGAGCGCAAGAAGTTCCGACAGGACGTGCGCCCCTTCCTGGATCCGATCCGTGGGATCGGCGCGGCCAGCGAGGCCAATCCCGGATCCGCCGTCCAGCAGGGGGTGTTCTTCATCCGCATCGTTGCACCCTCTCCTTGAGCGCGGCGTAGATGGAGGCGGCCGTGGGGGGATGCCCCGGGGCTTCCCTCTCCAAGCGATCCGGCGGGGTTCGGGCCATGGCGCGTTGGACGTGGATGGGGGCGTTGGGGGTCTTCCTTTCGATGGGCTGCCGGGGGCCGGAGGGGCTCCCAGCGCTTCCCGCGTCCGAGATCCTGCGGCGATCGGCCGAGGCCATGGCCCGGATCCGCAGCGCCCATTTCGTTTTGGAGCGGACGGGGGCGCCGGATTATCTCGACGCCGCGCGGACGCTGATGCTCCGTCGGGTGGAAGGGGACATCGTGCGCCCGGATGGCCTGCAGGGGGTGGCGCGGGTGTTCACCCTGGGCGCCGTCACCGAAATCCGGATGATCCGGATCGGCGACCGGTCCTGGATCGCCCTGTCGGGGGTGGATCGGTGGGAGGCGCTGACGCCGGAGCGGGGCGTGGTGATGGACCCTCGCTGGTTCTTCGATGCGGAGCGGGGGATCCCGGCCCTCCTGGCCCGCGTGCCCCTGCAGGGGATCGGGCAGGAGCGGCTCGATGGGAGCGCCGTGTATCACCTTCGCGGGGAACTGGACAGCGGACCGCTCGCGGAGTGGTCCGTGGGGATGATCGCCGGGCGGCTGGAGGCGGACCTATGGGTGGAGGGAGGGACCTTTCGGATACTGCGGGCGCGCTTGGTGGAGTTAGAGAGCGATCTCCAGGATCCCACCGTGTGGACGCTCACCCTGTCGGCCTTCGACCGCCCGGTCGAGATCCGGGAGCCCCCTTCTCTGCGGCCATAAGGGAAGAGAGAGGAGGGAACGATGTCAGATCGCACCAAGATGGTCATGATCACTCTAATCGGCGAGCAGCCGATTCCGAACTTGCTCCCCTTACGTCACTGCCGGCCATCCAAAGCGGTCTTCTTGTGTACAGATCGCACCCAGCGGGTCGCCGGGCGGTTGAAGCGATTGGTGGAAGAGAAAGATCAAATCACGGCCGACATTATCCTTACATCCCCTTATGATATGCGAAAGATTAAGGAAGACTTGGAAGAGTTTACCCAACATCAAGGCTGGACGAGCTCAGAGCTAATTTTCAACCTCACCGGGGGAACTAAGATCATGATGCTCGCCGCCTACTCGATCGCCCGCAGGATGTGCGCTCCTTTTATTTATCTTCAGAGTGAAGGGAACCAATCTATCGTGCGTCGTTATGAGTTCTGCGATGGTGATGACGTTGAGGTGGCTTCTGAGGAGGTGTCCGGTGTGATTACTATTGAGGATTATCTGCTGGCTCACGTAGACGATCTTCCGTCCCGAAACAACCCCCCGCCTCCAGGAAAGAAAAAACTTGGTGAATTATTCGAAGGGGCGATTGAAGAAGCCATTCGCGGAGTGGTGGACGAACTCGAGAGTCGATTGTGCTGGCCGTCAAAACTCGAGTTGGATTTGGTGGTGCGTATCGGCAACCAAGTGGGGATCGTTCAGGCCAAGACGGGAAAGGCTGCCCAAGGTAGGGATGGTTTAGACGAGCTGCAGATCCTGGCCCGAGAATACCTCGGCACTTACACCAAAAAAATCTTGGTGATCAATCAGAGATGGGACGAGCGGAGTCCAATGCGAGATCTGGCCAAGGCATGGCAGATCACGCTGATCGAGTTACCCTCCTTCACGGAGAGCCACCCGAGTCTCTCGGAGGAAGATCGAGAGCGTCTCCAAAGCGAAGTTCGCAGGGCCTTGGCTGGCGAGTGAGGGACCACCCCGAGGTGGGAGCATGCCGATCCGTCTTTTCTTCTATCTGATCATGTTCACCCCGTAGGCGGTGACCTGGGGGAAGCGGATGCCGATCCGTCTTTTCTTCTATCTGATCGGCCCCCACGGATCGGCGGGAGGACGTCCGGTGGTGAACAGCAAGGCGCCGGGCGAGGGGTCTGTCTTTTTCGCCGCTCGGGTTAGCGCGCATGCCTTCGCCCACCCTGCGGTTTGGGCGAGTGTGCTCCTGCTTTTGGTCAACGATCATGTCCTCAAAGGTGCGTTCCCATCCTTCTGGACGGGGAAGCTGAGCGATTTCGCTGGGCTGTTCTTCGCCCCGTTCCTGTTCATCCCCCTGCTGGCGCTCCTCCTTTCCCCGTTGCACCTCCCGCCGGCCCGGGCGGCGGATCTGGGATACGGGCTGGTGGGAGCGGTTTTCGCGGCCATCAAGCTTTCGCCGACTCTAAACGCCTACGCGGCCGCATGGACATCGGCGGTCCTCGGCCGCTCGGCCGCCTTCGCCCTGGACCCCACGGATGGGATCGCGTTGCTCGCCCTGGTGCCCTCCCGCTGGCTGTGGGGTCGGATCGCCCGGGCGGCCCAAGGGCGGCGGAGCCCGCCGCCGAGGCTGGCGTGGGCGGGGTGGAGCCTGGCGATGCTGGCGTTTCTCGCTACGACGCCGTGCCCGCCGATCCCGATGGTTTACCGGGCGATGGTGCGGGACGGGCGGATTTACGCCGGCGTGGGCGGGCGGAGCGAGATGGTGTGGGTGGCAAGTGCGGATGATGGGGCGACATGGGAGTGGGTGAAGGATCCTCCCCCTGCCTTGCGGGATCAGGCGCCGCGCCTGGACTGGCCGATCGTCCGCTGTCTCCCCGATCGGCCTGACCTCTGCTATCGGATCCCAGGACCCGGGCGGATTGAGAAAAGCGCGGACGGCGGGCGCACGTGGAGCACCGCATGGGCCCCGCCATGGGGGCGTGAGGAGTTCCGACAACGATTTCTATCTGGTTGCTCAAAACCTCGGATAGACGAAGGGCCCTACGATCTGGCGCCGGATATCGAGGGCGAGCGCATCCGGTGGATCGTGGCGATGGGGACGGAAGGGATCATGATCTTGAACCCCGATGGCTCCTGGCGGCTCGTTGGCATCGAGGCCTCGGCGATCCTTTCCTCTGGCTACCGCTGGCAGATTCATATCGTTCCCGCGCCCTATGCGGCAAAGGATATCCAGGAGGCGGTCAATATCACCACGGGCGAGTTTCTAATCATCATCCTGCCCGGAGCCAGTCTCTCATATTCGGTGCTCAGTTTATGGCGGATCCGGCGTCTCCGAGCATGGCTCAAACCGATTCGATCGGTGTCTCCGGCCTTTCTGCTTGGGGCATGTATAGGCCTTGGACTTGGATTGTTGATCTTCTTTATTCAATTATTTATTCATTATGACGATAGAACTCGGGGATTAATCATGCTAATCTTAATAGCAACCTTAATAGCAAATTCTCACTATATATGTCTTTTCTCGATTTGTTTAATTGCCCTCGGCGTTGCCTTATTGAAGTGGTGGATTCTGCATCGGACCTCCCCGAGGCCGGGGATCGTGTGGGCCGCGCACGGGGCCACGCTGGGGGTTGCACTGGGCATTGGCCTGGGCGCCTGGGGGTTTTTCATCGCCTGGGCGATGGGATGGATTCCGCGATATGACATGGCCGCGGCACTGGCCCTTGCGTGGACCATCGCCCTCTGGATCGTTTACTTCCTATGGCGCCCTGAATCCATGGAGATGCCCCTTCGCATCGAGGATATGACTTCTAAGGAGATCGGGGGGAGTTAGAATCCGACCCGAGGGAAGGGTGCGATGATTCCCCTCTCGAGGTTGATCTCACTGCAGGGCCATCGGGCGCTGATCACCGGAGCCGCTTCCGGGATCGGCGCGGCGATCGCGATGCGTTTCGCCGAAGCCGGGGCATCGCTCTTGCTGATTGATGTGCAAGCAGACGCGCTGGAGCGGCTGGCGGAGCGTATCCGCGCCTTCTCCGCCGATGTCCGAACGGTCCATATGGATCTAAGCCGTGAAGAGGCCATTCGTTTGTTCTGGCGGGATCTCGACCTTGACATTGTCCCAGACATCCTGGTTAACAACGCGGGGATTTATCCATTCCAGGATTTCCTGGAGTTGGACGCGGAAGCGTTGGAGCGCGTTCTGCAGATCAACCTGAAATCCGCTCTCTGGATGTGTCAGGGGATGATCGCCCGCCGGGGGCGTCGAGGCGGGGTCATCGTGAATATCGGCTCCATTGAGGCGATCCTCCCCTTCAAGTCCGATCTGATCCCCTACACGGTCAGCAAGGCGGGGATCATCGCGCTGACCCGAGGACTGGCCCGTGATTACGGGCGTTGGGGGTTCCGGGTCAACGCGATCCTGCCTGGGGGCATCCGCACGTCCGGGACACTTCGGCTGATCCGGCAAGCCCTTCGCTCTCTGGATCCGCGCTGGGTGCTCACGGGGTATGACTTCCATCGGCGGTTGCCCCTGCAGCGATGGGGGGATCCGGATGAGGTGGCGCGGGTGGCGCTTTTCTTGGCCTCGGACTTGGCCAGTTACGTGAACGGTGCGCTGATCCCGGTGGACGGCGGGTTTCTTTCCGCATAGGTGTTCCCGATCTGCGGTCGGTCATGAGATCCGTGCTCTTCAGGTGGCCTGCCCAGGGCGCGGCCGTTCTCCCGGGGATCCCCCGGCGGGCCGGTCATCGGACTTCCGCTTCCCCGCTTTCCGCCCAGAACCGCTCGAGGTCGGCGAGGGCGCGGTGGGCGTAGGCCCGCGCCCGCTCCCGCTTATCGCGGACCGGGCGGTCGAGCGGCGGGAGCAGGCCGAAGTTGGCCTTCATGGGCTGGAAGTCCTTCGGATCGGCCCGGGCCAGGTAATCGCCCAGGGCTCCGATCATCGTGGTGACGGGGAACACCAGGGGCGGCCGGCCCCGAAGCAGCCGAGCGGCGTTGACCCCGGCCACCAGCCCGGTGGCGATGTTCCCCACATAGCCCTCCGCCCCCGTGATCTGCCCGGCGAAGAAGAGGTCGGGGCGCCCCCGGAACTGCATGGTGGGCTCCAGCAGGGCAGGGGCATTGATATACGTGTTGCGGTGCATCTGGCCGTAGCGCAGGAACTCCGCGTTCTGCAGCCCGGGGATCATCCGGAAGACCCGCCGCTGCTCCGGCCATTTCAGGTTCGTCTGGAACCCCACCATGCTATACATCGTCCCCGCCCGGTTGTCCCGCCGCAATTGGACCACCGCGTAGGGTTGGCGGCCGGTGCGCGGATCGATCAACCCCGTGGGCCGCAGGGGGCCGTAGGCCAGGGCGTCGCGCCCGCGCTTGGCCAGCACCTCGATGGGCAAACACGCCTCGAAGAAGCGCGGGTCCTCCCGCTCGAAATCCCGCAACTCGATCGTCTCAGCGTGGATCAGGGCGTCCACGAAGGCCTCGTATTCCTCTTTCGTCATCGGGCAGTTGATGTAATCCCCGTCCGGCTCCTGCCCGCGCCCGTAGCGGGAGCCCTTGAAGCAGATGGACATATCAATAGAATCGGCGGCCACGATCGGGGAGATCGCGTCGTAAAAGTAAAGATACTCCTGGCCCGTGAGCCGCCGGATGGCCGCGGCGAGAGCGTCGGAGGTCAAGGGGCCCGTGGCGATGATGCACGGGCGGTCCGGGATCTCCGTCACCTCCTCCCGGATGACGGTGATGAGGGGATGGCGCTCGATGTGCTCCGTGACGCAGCGGGCGAACTGCTCGCGGTCCACGGCGAGGGCCTTCCCCGCGGGCACCGCCGTGCGGTCGGCGCAGGCCATCAACAGGGAACCCAGCCGCCTCAGCTCCGCCTTCAGGAGCCCGGAGGCGTTCTCCAGTTCGTCTGAGCCCAGGGAGTTGGAGCAGATGATCTCCGCCAGCCACTCGGTGGTGTGGGCTGGGGTGAAGCGGCGGGGCCGCATCTCATACAGCCAGACCCGGATCCCCCGCTGCGCCGCCTGCCACGCCGCCTCCGATCCGGCCAGCCCGCCGCCGACGACGATCAGTTCCGGCGTCATTGTCCGTCCTCCCGGTTCCAGGAACATGGTCCAAACGAGGGAAAGATCGGCCTCCTTATAATTTTCCCTCATGCGCGGGAGGAAGCGCGGAGCGCGATCGGCGCCTGCGCCCTGGGAAGCGGGTGGGGTGGGATCCTCCGGGGGATGGGGAGCGTCTGCGAGGGTTTCGATGTGAGAGGGATCCCCCGGCCGGGTTCATGGCGGCGCCTCCTCCGATCCCCCCGCGGACGGCTCCGGGATCTCGTGGGGGGCGAAGGCGCGGCCCTGCGCCAGCCACCACACCCCCCGCTGTCGGGCGGCGGCCGCCGCCATGGGATGGATCTCCGGCCCCGCCACCACCGCCAGCACCTCCGCCTCCGGCAGCGCCTTGCGCAGCGCTGCCGCCCGCACCGCCGCCCGCTCCACATCCTCGGGCTGCACAACGAGGGCGACCTGCACCACGGCGTAGGCCTCCCCTTCCCCTTCCCGCCGCCGGCCTCGGACGATGATGTCGGCTGCCTCCAGCTGGTCGCCCTCCTCCGAGGAGATCGCCCCTCGGTCCTCGGCGGCCATGATCAAGGCATCCTGTTCTCTCAGCGAGAGCACGTGGGGGTCGCGGACCAGATGGCGGTAGCGGCGGTAGGCCCTCCGATATTCTTCTTTCATCTGTTCCCGTCGAAGCCAGTCACCGAGATCCATCGGCTCACCTCCTCCGTGAGTGGCATCGGGTCCCTTCCGGATGGGGATTCTACCGCGGAGATCGCCCATGACGAAGAGACCAGGCGGCTCCCCTTCCAGGGGGCTACCGCTGAAAACTCACGTTACAATATCCAAGAAGGTGAATCCATTGAACCCCCGTTACGGAGGCGCGGATGAACCCCAAACCGTTCGACATCCGGGATCTCTCGTTGGCCGAGCAGGGGATGCGGCGGATCGAGTGGGCGGATCGGGAGATGCCGGTGCTGCGCCGCATCCGGGAGCGCTTCGAGCGCGAGCGTCCCCTGGCGGGGATCCGGATCTCCGCCTGCCTGCACGTGACCACGGAGACCGCCAACTTGGTGCGGACGCTTCAGGCGGGCGGCGCGGAGGTGGCCCTCTGCGCCAGCAACCCCCTGAGCACCCAGGACGACGTGGCCGCCGCCCTGGTGCGCTTCTTCGAGGTCCCCGTGTTCGCCATCAAGGGGGAAGACACCGACACCTACTACCGCCATATCCAATTGTGTCTCGCCCATCGTCCCCACATCACGATGGATGACGGGGCGGATCTGGTGAGCACGCTACATAAAGAGCGCCCCACCTGGATGTCGGAGATCCTGGGGGGGACCGAGGAGACCACCACGGGGGTGATCCGCCTGCGGGCCATGGCCCGCGATAGGGTGCTGGCTTATCCCATCATCGCCGTCAACGACGCGCTGACCAAGCACCTCTTCGATAACCGATACGGCACGGGCCAATCTACCATTGACGGGATCCTGCGGGCGACGAACATCCTGCTCGCCGGCCGCGTGGTCGTGGTCGCCGGCTACGGGTGGTGCGGCCGCGGCATCGCCATGCGGGCCCGGGGCATGGGCGCGCAGGTCATCGTCACGGAAGTTGACCCGCTGCGGGCCCTGGAGGCGGCGATGGACGGCTTCCGGGTGCTCCCGATGATCGAGGCCGCCCGGGAAGGGGATCTCTTCATCACCGCCACGGGGAACATCCATATCCTCGACCGTCCGCACTTCGAGGCGATGAAGGATGGGGCGATCTTGGCCAACGCCGGACATTTCAACGTCGAGATCAACATCCCGGCCCTCCAGGAGATGAGCGTGGAGGGGCCGCGGCGGGTGCGGGAGTTCGTGGACGAATACACGCTGAAGGACGGGCGTCGGATCTACCTGCTGGCGGAAGGGCGGTTGGTGAACTTGGCCGCCGCCGAGGGCCACCCGAGCGCGGTGATGGACATGTCCTTCGCCAACCAGGCCCTTTCGGTGGAATACTTGGTCCGCAACGGGCGCGCCCTGGAGCGCCAGGTGTATCCGGTTCCCCGAGAAATTGATCAGACTGTCGCCCGCCTGAAGCTGGAGACGATGGGGATCCGGATCGATCGTCTGACGCCCGAGCAGGAGCGCTATCTGGCCTCCTGGGAGGAGGGGACCTGATCCTTGGCACGGCGGGGGCGGGGGGCGAGGCGGCCCGCCCCCCGCCGCTATGTCCAGCGGTAAACCCACCCGGTGAACCAAGCCACCAGCTCCTCCCGCCGTCGCACCTCGACCCGATAGAGGGCGGTGCGGCTGCCCCGATAGATCTCCTCCGCGATCGCCTCGATGGGGTCCCCGGCCTGGACGGGCCGGAGGTATTCCATATGGGTGGAGAGGGCCACCGCGCGGACCCCATGGGAGTTCGAGGCGAGGGCGAAGGCGGCGTCGGCCAGGGTGTAGAGCAAGCCCCCGTGGGCGGTCCCGTGGAGGTTGAGGTGTTCCGGGCGCACAACCCCCCATACCCGCGCCCGCCCCGGGCCCAGGATCTCGCCTTCCATCCCCAGGGCCTTCATGAAAGCGTCCTGCATCGGTCGGCGCCTCCTCGCGAGCGGACCGCTGTCCACCCTCCCCAGACCGGAGGGGTCACTCCTTCGGCCGCATGTCCACCACCCGCCGCAGCTTCCCGCCCTCGCTGCGCGGCAGGGTGTTGGGAGGGGTCAGGGTGACCTTCACGCGGAGGCCCAGCGCCTCGTCCAGGGCCCGGTTGATCTTCTCCCGTAACTGCTGCACGGTCTCGATGCTCTCGAAGACCTCGCCCGCGAGCAGCTCCCCGCCCACCTCCCGGAGGAAGCTCTCGGTGACCTCGACCTTCACCTCCAGCTGGTCCAGCCGGCCCTCCCGGAAGACGACCAGCTGGTAGTGGGGTGCGATGTTCGGCAGGCCGACCAGGGCGGCCTCCACCTGGGACGGGAACACGTTGATGCCGCGGATGATCAGCATGTCATCGGTCCGCCCCAGCACCCGGGACATCCGGACGAAGGTCCGCCCGCACACGCACGGCGTCGGATCAATCGAGGCCAGGTCGCCGGTGCGGTAGCGGATCACCGGCATGGCCTCCTTGGTGAGGGTGGTGAAGACCAGCTCCCCCACGGTTCCGGGCGGGACCGGTTCGCCGGTCGCCGGGTTGATCACCTCCACCAGGAAGTGGTCCTCGAAGATATGGGAGCCGTTCTTGGCCTCAATGCACTCGTTGGAGACGCCGGGGCCGATAACCTCGCTCAAGCCGTAGATGTTGACCGCGTGCACTCCCAATTTCTCCTCGATCTCCCGGCGCATCCCCTCGGTCCAGGGCTCGGCCCCCAGGATGAAGACGCGGAGGTTGAGGGCCCCTCGCGGATATCCTTCGGCCAGCAGGGCATCCGCGATCACCAATGCGTAAGAGGGCGTGCACGCCATCACATGGGTGCCGAAGTCCTTCAAGAGCATCAGCTGGCGGCTGGTGTTGCCGGCCGAGACCGGCACCACAACCATCCCCAGTTTCTCCGCGCCGTAGTGCATCCCCAGGCCGCCGGTGAAGAGGCCGTAGCCGTAGGCGTTCTGGAAAACCTCTCCCGGCCGGGCCCCGGAGAGCACCAGGCAGCGGGCGCAGACCTCCGCCCACACCTCCAAGTCGTTGCGGGTGTAGCCCACCACCGTCGGCTTCCCGGTGGTCCCCGAGGAGGCGTGGATCCGGACCACTTGGTTCAGGGGAACCGCGAACATGCCGAAGGGGTAGGTCTCGCGCAGGTCGGCCTTGGAGGTGAAGGGGAGCTTGACGATGTCCTGGAGGTGCCGGATGTCGGACGGCTTCACCCCGGCCTGCTCCATCTTCTGACGGTAATGGGGGACCCGATGGTAGACGTAGTCAACGATGCGCTGAAGCCGCTCCAACTGGAGCCGCTCCAGCCGGTCCCGCGGCATCGTCTCCATCTCCTCGTTCCAATACATCGGCTTCGCTTGCACCGCCATGGTTCCCCCCTTTCCCAGATCAGATCGCGAATTGATTTGAATTTCCCTTTCGCAGCCTGAGGGCTGTCGGAGACCCTCCCCAACCCCTCCGTGGGGAGCGCGCCGGGTGTGAGCGGATCTCAGGCCTGCTCCTTCCGGATCTCCTCCCAGAACGCCGTTGCTGCTTCCAGGAAAGCCTCCGGGCGCTCGCGGACGATGTCGTGGCCGGTCTGGGGGAAGATCACCAGCCGGGCGCGGGGCATCCAGCGCGCCATCTCGATGGTTTGCTCGATCGGGGTGATGCGGTCGTTCTCCCCGATGAGCAGCAGGGTGGGGACGGCGATCGCCCGCAGGTCGTCGGGCGTGAGGTCGGGGCGGTGGCGGTCCTCCTCCTGCCATCCGCGCAGCAGCGCCTCGACCCGCTCCGCGGAGCCGTGCCAGCGCACCATCGCCGCCCACCACGCCGGCTCCTCCCGGCGGACTCGCTCGGGATCCCAGAAGGCATCCCCCCGGGTGCGCAGCCCCCGCACGGTGTAATGGCTGCCGATGAGGACCATCGAGCGCACGCGCTCCCGATGCCGGGTCGCGAGATAAAGGGCGGTCGAGGCCCCGCCGCTGAAGGCCAGCACGTGCGCGGAGGGGATCCCCATCTGATCCAGCAGCGCGGCCATGTCGTCGGCCATCTCCCGCAGATCCAGCCGGCCGCTGGGGTTCGTGCTGCCGCCGTGCCCCCGCAGGTCCGGCCCGATCAACCGGAAGCGGACGGCCAGCGGCTCCAGGACCCGCCCCCAGGTGGCCCGGAAGGTGCTACAGGCGTTGTGGAGGAGCAAAAGCGGCTGGCCGTGGGGGTCCCCTCCTTCCTCCACCGCCAGCGTCAAGCCCTCCTCCAACGTCCACATCCGTCGGACCGTCCGAAGGCTCGCCGGCCCCTCCATACGGCTCTCCGGATCGCTCAGGTCACGAAGACCGGGCGATCCACCAGCAACGGCTCACGCACGGGCATCAGCTCCCGCGTGAGGATGTGTTCCACCCGCGCGGCCTCCTCAAACCACGACCGAGGAGGGATATGGCCCCAGAAGGTCGCCCGGCGGGGATCGTTGATGGACCAGCGGATGGGCTCCCAATCGGGATCCGGGATCATATAGTCGTTGGTGTAGAGCTCGATACGGTTGCCGTCGGGGTCGCGCAGGTAAAGGAAAAAGGCGTTGCTGAGGCCGTGGCGGCCGGGCCCCCGCTCGATGGCCTCCCCCATCCCGATGGCGGCCAGGATGTCACACGCCCGGAATACGCTCTGGGTGTCGGCCACCCAGAAGCCGACGTGGTGGAGCCGCGGGCCGATCCCGTTCATCAGGGCGATGTCGTGGACGTTCTGCTTGCGGTGCAGCCACGCCGCCCACAGCCGGGGCGGATCCTCATCGGTCACCGTGTATTCCGAGCAGCGAAAGCCCAGCTTCCCGGTCCACCAGTCGTAGGCCTCCTGCACGTTCGGGACCTGGCAGTTGAAGTGGTCCAGGCGCATGATGTGGGCGCCCCGGTAGAGGTCGAAGCGCTGGAGCAGCCGCTCCCGCCGCGCGATCTCATGGAAGAACTCGATGGGGAGGCCGGTGGGGTCCTGAACCCGCAGCGCGCGCCCCTGGCCGGCCTCCTCCTCGTCGGGGGCGAGCCAGCGGACGGGACACCCCGCCGCTTCATACAGCGCGGCCAAGCGGTCCAGGTCCGCCGGGTCGGCCACCCGGAAGGCCAGGTGGGTCACCCCCGGGCTTTCCGCCTTCCGCAGGATCAGGCTATAGCGGTCCCGTTCCTCGAGGCCCCCCAGGTAGATCCGATCGGCCTCCCGCGCGACCTCCACGAACCCCAGGGCCTCCACGTAGAAGGAGCGGGCCCGCTCCAGATCGGTCACACGAAACTCCGCGTGGGCTGCGCGCGTGATCGAGAAGCCCTCCATCGGTCCCTCCTGGGCTGAAAGGTCGGTCCTCATGGAGCGGCCTCATAGGATGTCTCCTCGGCCTGGGCGAAGGCCTCTTCCCGCATCTGCTTCAGAAACTCCCGCACCTTCTCCATATAGGGGGTGCGGTCGTGTTTCTGGAAGATGACGCCGGCGATGCGCACCGGGTCGCCGAAGTAGAACCGTTCATACTGAACCTGGCGCCCCGCGAAGGCGGAGAGGGCGGCGTCCCACGCCAGGCGGAACAGCGGGATGCGATCGTAGGCCTCCGCCCGAGCGGCCTGGAAGTAGCGCTGGATGTCCTCCATCAGCTCCGGGTTCTTCATATCCGCCTCGGTGACCGTGGCGATGATGCCGCTGGCGCAGAGCTGTTGGATGATCTCCACGATCCGCGGATACCAGCGCATGTAGAGGTTGCGCGCCGCGTCCAGGGGCGGCCAGGCCGGGCGGAAGGCCCCAAAGGCGTCCGCATGGGCATCGGCCTCGGCGGCCCGCAGCAGCGCCTTCAGGGTCTCCAGGTAGATCCAGACCTCGGCCACCTTCTCCTGCACGTGCTGGAAGCCCTCGATGCCGATGGCATCGACGATGAGGGAGGCCAGGCCGAGGAAGAACTCGGTCTTGGCGATGTTCTTCACGATCACCTGGTGGGCCATCCCCACGATGGCCCCGGTGGCCGCGTAGGCTTGGTTGGCCCGCTCCACGTCCCGGTAGATGAACACCCGCTCCCACGGCACGAAGACGTCGTGGAAGATCACCACGGCGTCCACTTCATCGAAGCGGGATCCCAGGGGATGGTCGAAGGGGGAGCGGCCGTAGTCCAGGGTCTCCCGGCAGAGGAAACGCAGGCCGGGCGTGTCGCAGGGGATGCCGATAGCGTAACAATAGGGGGCGTCCTCCTCGGTGTTGCGCAATAATGTCGAGGGGAAGACCATGATCTCATCCACCGCGGGCAGGGTGGCCAGCATCCGGGCCCCACGGATCACGATGCCGCCGTCGGTCTCCTTCACCACGCGGGCCGCGAGGTAGGGGTCCGCCTGCTTCGAGGGGCCCACCGCCCGGTTCGCCTGGGGGTGGATCAGGGTGTGGGTGAGGCAGAGGTCGTTCTCGCGCAGGTATTCATAGTAGCGCCGCATGTGCTCGGCGAAGGCCGGCTCCTTCTCCCCCAGGAAGTCCGCCCCCGAGGCGTAGTAGGCGATGGCCCGGTTGAGGTAATCGGGGGTCCTCCCCATGAACCCGAAGTGCGCGTCGGCCCAGATCTTCATCATCTGGCTGACCCGCCGCACATCCTCCGCGGAGCGGGGGATCAGGAACGAGAGGCCCACCTTCTCGCCGCTCATCGGCGAATCGTAGAGGCATTCGTCCGCCCGCTCCCACTGGAGGTCATACAGCCGGGCCATCGAGCGCAGCCCGCGGGCGAAGGCGGGGTGGGTCGTGGGGTCCTCCACCCGCTCCCCCCGATGCCAGAGGTCCCGGGGGTGTTCCCGGATCCGCTGCAGGAATTGCGCACCGGTTCGTGCGCCCATCGCTCCCTCCCGATCCGATCTCCGATTGCGGTAGGGGCGCCCGAGGGGGCGGGCCCCGGGCCGCCCCTACCGGATCCCCATCCGGGGGATCCGGGGCGGAGTCAACGCCACGTGCACGGTCATCACCTCGGTGTAGAACTCGAAGCTGTAGAAGCCGCCCTCCCGGCCGATGCCGCTGGATTTGGCGCCCCCGAAGGGGGTGCGCAGGTCCCGGATGTTCGGCGCGTTGATCCACACCATCCCCACCTCCAGGGCGTGGGCCATCCGGTGGGCGCGGACGAGGTCCTTCGTCCAGATGTAGGCGGCGAGGCCGTATGGGACGCCGTTGGCGATGCGGATGGCCTCCTCCTCCGTCTCGAAGGGGAGGACCACCAGGACCGGGCCGAAGATCTCCTCCTGGGCCACCCGCATCTCCGGCCGCACGTCCACGATCACCGTGGGGGCGAAATAATTCCCCTCCGGCAGATGAGGCGGGCGGTCCCCGCCCAGGGCGATGACCGCCCCTTCCGCCCGAGCGACGTCCATGTAACCCCGCACCCGCCGCCAGTGCTCCGGGTGGATCAGCGGGCCGATCTCCGTCTGGGGATCGAAGGGATCCCCCACCCGGATGGCCGCGACCCGATCCAGCAGCCGCTCCAGGAACCCGTCGTAGATCGCCCGATGGAGCAGCAGGCGGGAGTTGGAGGTGCAGCGCTCGCCGTTGAGGGAGAAGGCCTGCCAGATCACACCGTCCAGGGCATGCTCCAGGTCCGCATCGGGGAACACGATGGCCGCGTTCTTGCCACCCAGCTCCATCGAATACCGCTTGAGGGTCGAGGCCCCGTTGCGCATGATCTCCATGCCCGTCGTGGTCTCGCCGGTGAAAGAGATCAGCTGGACCCCAGGGTGGGCGACCAGAGGGGCGCCCGCCCGTTCCCCGAAGCCGTGGACGATGTTGAAGACCCCCGGCGGCAGATCCGCCTCGAGGACGATCTCGGCCAGCTTGTTCGCCGAAAGGGGAGACCATTCCGCCGGCTTCAGGACGCAGGTGTTGCCGGCGGCCAGGCAGGGGGCCACCTTCCAGGTCTCCAGCATGAAGGGGGTGTTCCACGGCGTGATCAGCCCGGCCACCCCCACCGGCTTGCGGATCGTGTAGTTCAGGAACTCGCCGTCCTTCGGGTAGGCCTCGCCGGTGATCCGGGTGGCCATCTCGGCGAAGAAGTAGAAGTTCTCCGCCGCCCGCGGGATCGCCCCCTTGCCGGCCTGGGCGATGGGCATGCCGACGTCGAGGACTTCGAGGCGGGCGATCTCCTCCGCGTGCTTTAAGATGAGATCACCGATCCGCCGCAGGTAACGGGCCCGCTCGGCGGCGGGCATGCGGGGCCACGGCCCCTCGTCGAACGCCCGTCGGGCCGCCCGCACCGCGCGATCCACATCCACCGCCGTCCCGTCGGCCACCACCCCGATGGGGCGGTTGGTGGCCGGGTTCAGCGTCTCGAACGTCCCCTCCTCAACGGCGTCCACGAAGGCGTTGTCGATGAAGTGGCGAACGATGTAAAGGCCGTCCCGCTGTTCCATGCGCAGGCTCCCAGCTGAGAAGTTACGCCTTTTGGCGGAGATCGCCGGAGCGCCCTCCCGAAGGGATTTGTTCCGCCACCACCGGGTTCTCCAGGACCCCGATCCCCTCGATCTCCAGCCGCATCACATCCCCGGGCCGCACCGGGGCGATCCCCCGCGGGGTCCCCGTCCAGAGGGTGTCCCCCGGCTCCAGGGTCATGAAAGAGGTAATGAAGGCGATCAGGTCCGGGATGCGGTGGATCATCCGTGAGGTGTGCCCCTCCTGGACCAGGCGGTCGTTCACATAGAGGCGCAGGGCCAGGTTGTGGGGGTCCGGGATCTCGTCGGGGGTCACCCGCCATGGCCCCATCGGCCCGAAGGTGTCCTGCCCTTTGGCCCGGATCGGGGGGCGATAAAAGTTGCCGACGAAATCCCGCGCCGTCACATCGTTGCCGATGGTGTAGCCGGCGATCACGTCCCACGCCGCCTCGGGGCGGACGTTGCGGCAGCGCCGGCCGATGATCACCACCAGCTCGACCTCACCGTGGAGGAAAGTCACTCCCTTCGGGTAGATCACAGGGGCTCGGTGGCCGATCCAGGCGTTCGCCGGCTTGAGGAAGAGGGCGGGCTCCTCCGGCGGCGCCACGCGCAGCTCTTCGGCGTGCTCCGCATAGTTCAGGGCCAGGCCGATGGCCTTGCCCCCCGGCGGGATGGGGGGCAGCCACACCACCCGCTCCGGGTCGAAGCCCCGCCCGTCGGCCACCAGCCATCCCTCCTCGGTGACCTGCCCCTCCCAGATCCGTCCCTCCGCCGCGAACCGGGCGATCCGCATCGCTTATACCCGCCGGATCTGCTCCGCGCTCAACCGGGCCTTGGCCTGCTCCTTCTGATATCCCAGCCACTTCAACAAGTCATTGATGCCTTTGGTCCCGCCGCTGATGAGGAGCGCAGTCAAGGCGAAATCCACGATCCCCATCGGAGGTCCCCCGCTCAGTCCGAAGGGCCGCAGCGCCCGGATCGGCGTCAGCGCGGCGACGATCAGGCCGTAGAGGACGGCGACGATCCCGTAAACCCGCTTCTTGCGTTCCCCCAGCAGGGGATCCAGCCACGGGTCGAGCATCTCCAGGAGCTGCTGCAGCGCGAACCCGGCGATGAACACCGGGCCCAGGGCCACGGCCAGGGCGTCCATAGCGGGCCTCCTTTCGCTCTGGGCTGGCCGAAGGCCTTCTCCGCTCCGCCGGGGGCAGCCTTCGGGTCATTCGATCAACCCATACGCCCGCAGCACCTGGCGCAGCCGCTCGGCGTTCTCCGGCCGCATCGGGGCCAGGGGCAGGCGGACCTCCGGCGAGATCTTCCCCATCATCCCCAGGGCCGTCTTCGCGGGCACCGGGTTGGTCTCGATGAACAGGGCGTCGTTGAGGGGGAGCAGCTCGTAGTGCAGATCCCGGGCCTCCCGCCAGCGGTCGGCCGCTGCCAGCTCGTAAAGCCGGGCCACCCGGTCCGGGGCCACGTTCCCGGTGGCGCTCACGTAGCCGGCCCCGCCGATGGCCAGCACCGGGAAGCAGAGCAGCTCGATCCCCGAATAGACCAGGAAGTCCTGTCCCATCCGGTGGATCAGCCGGTTGATGTGCTCGAAGTCCTTGTTGGCCTCCTTGATCCCCACGATGTTCGGACATGCCTCCCGCAGCCGGGCGACGGTGTCGATCTCCAGGTTCGCCGCAGTGCGCCCAGGGATGTTGTAGAGGATCACCGGGAGATCCACCCGCTCCGCAATCCCCTTGAAGTAGCGGAAGAGCCCCTCCTGGGAGGGCCGCACGTAATACGGGACGACCACCAGCAGCGCGTCCACGCCCGCCGCCTGGGCCGCCTGGGAGAGGCGCACGGTCTCCTCGAAGTTGTTGGTCCCGGTCCCCGCGATCACCGGAACCCGCCCCCGGGCGACCTCGACGGCAAGGCGATAGAGCCCGGTCCGCTCCTCAACGGTGAGGGCGCTGGGCTCCCCCGTGGTGCCGGTGATCACCAGGCCGTGGGATCCGGCGGCGATCTGCCACTCGATCAGCCCGGCGAACCCCTCCCAGTCCACCGCCCCGTCCCGGAACGGGGTGACCAGGGGGACCAACGAGCCGCGCAGGCGCTCCGCCGTCTTCATGGCGCTCCCCCTCCGTCCCCGGGCGCCAGGCGTCGGTAGGCGCCCTGGAAGTAGAGCAGGGGAAATCCCTCCCGCAGGATCCCCGCGTCCTCCACCAGGCCCAGGTAGATGGTGTGATCGCCCCCCCAGTAAGCGCCGGCCACGGTGCAGTCCAGGTAGGCGAGGGCGGCCTCCAGGATGGGTGCGCCCGTCACCGCCGTCCGGTAGGAGAGCCCTTCGAATCGGTCGGCGACGGGGATTCGCCCGGCGAACCGCTCGGAGAGCTCCGCCTGGTCTTCGACCAGGAAGTTCACCGCGAAACAGCGCCCCTTCCGAAGCAAGGCCTCGCTCCGGCTGTCGTTCTGGATGCAGACCAGGACCAAGGGCGGGTTCATGGACACGCTGGTGAAGGCGGTGGCCGTGAGGCCGTGGAGCTGATCATCCGCCCGCATCGTCACCACGGTTACCGTGCTCGCCCACCGTCGCATCACCTGGCGCAGCTGCTCGGGTGAGACGGGCATAGGAAAGCACCTCCGCCGAGGGGGGTTCAGGGATGCGGCAGGGAGCAGGGCCTCCCAGATAGGCGACCTGAAGGGCAGGATCCTTCAGGAGCGCGGCGGCCGGACCTTCCCGCACGATCCGCCCGGTCTCCATCACGTAGGCGCGATCGGCCACCCGAAGGGCTTGGCGGGCGTTCTGCTCCACCAGCAGCAGGGTCAGGCCTTGCTCCCGCAGGGCGACGATGATCCGGAAGAGCTCCCGGACCAGCAGCGGGGCCAGCCCCAGGGAAGGCTCGTCCAGGAGTAACATACGCGGCCGGGCCATCAGCCCGCGCCCGATGGCCAGCATCTGCTGCTCTCCCCCGCTGAGCGTCCCGGCCAACTGCCGCCGCCGCTCCTTCAGGCGGGGGAAGATCTCGTAGACCCGCTCCAGGTCCTCCTCCACCCCTTTTCGCTCCCCTCGCCGGAGGCGCAGGTAAGCCCCCAGGCGGAGGTTGTCCTCCACGCTCATGGAGGCGAACAGCTGCCGCCGTTCAGGGATGTGGACCAGCCCCCGGGCGACGATCCGCTCCGGCGGCCATCCGGTGATCTCCTGTCCATCAAACCAAATCCGTCCGGCCCTGGGGCGCAGCAGCCCACTGATCGCTCGCAACAGCGTGCTCTTCCCCGCGCCGTTCGCGCCGATCACCGCCACGATCTCCCCGGGGTCCACCCACAGGGAAACCCCGTGGAGGGCCCGCACCGGGCCATAGGCCACCTCCAGCCCTTCAACCTCGAGCCGCATCCGGCACCGCATCCTCCTCGCCCAAATAGGCGGCGATCACCCGGGGGTCCTGGCGGATCGCCTCCGGGGAGCCCTCCGCGATCAACCGCCCGTAGTCCAGTACGGCGATCTCGTCCGCCAGCTCCATTACGAAGTTCATATCGTGCTCCACCAAGAGCACCGTGATCCCCTCCCGATGGAGGGAACGGATCAATTCGGCCAGGCGGGCTTTCTCGAAAGGGTTCAACCCCGCACCGGGTTCGTCCAGGAGCAGGAGGCGGGGGGCGGCGGCGAGGGCCCGCGCGATCTCCACGATGCGCTGCAGGCCCAACGGCAGGCTCTCCGCGGGGCGATCCGCCCACTCCGTCAGCCCCACCCGCTCCAGGATCGCCCATGCCCGATCCCGCGCCGCCGCCTCCTCCCGCCGCATCCGGGAGGTCCGGAGGATCGCCTCGAGGAGGCCGCTCCGGCCGTGGCGGTGATCCCCGACCAGCACGTGCTCCAGGACCGTCATCCCGGGGAAGAGCTGGATGTTCTGGAACGTGCGGGCGATCCCCAGGGCGGCGATCCGATAGGGCGGCAGGCCGACGATGGAGCGCCCATCGAGCCGGATATCGCCGGCGGTCGGTCGCAACACCCCGGTGATCAGGTTGAACAGGGTAGTCTTCCCCGCTCCGTTGGGGCCGATCAGCCCCTTGATCTGGCCCGGCCGGACCTGGAGCGAGACCTCCATCAAGGCCATCAGGCCTCCGAAGGTCTTCGAGACCCGGAGGACCTCCAACAAAGGTCCCTTCATCTGCCCGTCATCGGCGCGAATGGGCAGCCCCCCTGTTTCCGGGCCATCCCTTCGAAAGGTCGTGATCATGCCGCTGCCCCGAGAAAAGGGTAGCCCGCGCCCGGCGAAAATTTCACAAAGGGAAAAATCGCCGCTGCGAGCGGCCGTAGCGGCTTGTTCCCCCTTTCGGCCGGGGCCGGATCAGTGCGTGCCCAGGATCCGGGGCGCCGGCGCCGGGGTGCTCCCCTCCGCTCCCCGCGCGTCCGTCCGGCGGGTTCATCGGGGGCGCAGGCGCGGGAGGCGCTGCAACCCGCGGAACCCCCGGACGGCCAGGCCCTCCGGCAGGAACATCATCATCAAAACCAGGAGAACCCCGAAGGCGATGGCCTCGAATTCCCCCTGGGCGTTGGGGATCACCCGATGCAGCTGGGTGCGCAGGGCTTCCTGGACCAGCAGGATCGTCAGCGCTCCGAAGGGAGCCCCCCAGATGCTGGCCATGCCGCCCACGGCCGACATCACCACCAGCTCCAGGGAGGGCCCGAACCCGAAGGTGGCCGGGATCACGGTGGTCTGGAAGTGGGCGTAGAGGCTCCCGGCCAGGGCGGCCATCGCCGCGCTGAGGGCGAAGACCTGGGCCTTGTAGTGAGGGACCTCCACCCCGATGCTCTCCGCGGCCATCTCGCTGCCGTGGATGGCCCGCAGCGCCCGGCCCACCCGGGAGCGGACCACGTGGAGGCCCACGGCGATGGCCCCGAAAGCGAAGAGCCAGACCAGGAAGTAATACCGCCAGGCGGGCCAGAGAACGATCCGGCCCAGCCGCAGACGGGGGATCCCTTGGATCCCGTCGAATCCGCCGGTCAGGTTGAGATGCGGCAGGCCCAGGTTCTCCCGCAGCAGGATGTAGACCACGATCCCCAGGCCCAGGGTGGCCATCGCGAGATAGTGGCCGCGCAGCCGCAGGATCGGGCGCCCGATCCCATAGGCGATGAGGCCCACGAGGAGAGCGCCGGCGAACATCACCCACCAGGGCCACCACCACGCCTCCGCCACTGCGGGCGGTATCCCCAGGACGCGGGCCCGCACCGTCAGGATGGCGGAGAAGAAGGCCCCCATCCCGTAGAACGCGGCCTGCCCCAGGGAGGCCTGACCGGCGTATCCCATCAGGAGGTTCAGCCCCACCAGGATGATGGTGAACAAGCCGACCCGGATCATGGTGTCCAAGGTCAGCAGGCCGCCCGTAAGGGCGGGAAGGGAAAGGCCCATGGGGCGGAGGGCCTCCAGCGCGCCGATGGCCAGGATCAGCGGGAGACCGATGGCGAACCCGATCGCGTGGGATGAAACCCCCCTCCGCCGCATCTTCACGTGCCCCCCTCCGTTGGGCGCTTCGGCGGCTTGCCGGGCGACGGGGAAGTCGCGGATCCCCGCCCCGAACGCTCCTCCGGGTCAGGCGTGCTCCATCTCGGCCTCCGCCCCGGCGAACCCCCGGGGATGGAGCAGCAGGACCAGGATCAGGACCACGAAGGCGAAGAGATCCTTGAAGCCTGCCACCGTGACCCCCGCCCACAGGTTCTCCAGGGCCCCCAGCAGGAGGCCGCCCAGGACGGCGCCGGGGAAGCTCACCAGCCCGCCCATGATGGCTGCCACGAAGCCCTTCAGCCCCAGCTCCAGCCCCATGTCGTAAATCGCCCGGGTCACCGGGCCGAGGACGATCCCTGCCATCGCCCCCAGCGCAGCGGCCATCCCGAAGGCCAGGGTGCTCATGGCGTCCACCCGGATGCCCATGAGCTGGGCGGCCAACCGGTTGACCGCGCAGGCCCGCATGGCCTTGCCGGTGATCGTGCGCCCGAAGAACAGCGCCAGGGCCAAGAGGGTGACCCCCAACGCCCCCCAGATCCAAAGGCTTTGAGCCTTGATCCGCAGCCCTCCGAAGCGGAGGGTGGGATCCGCCAGGCTTAGGGTGGTGAACGAGGGCAGCACCTTGGCGTAAGGCCCCCATAGCAAGAGGGCGGCGCCCTGAAGGGTGAGGTAAACGCCGACGGTGATGATGATCCGGGTCAGGGGGGAGGCGCGCCGGGTCGGGTACAGGGTGAGCCGCTCGATGGCCATCCCCAGCGCCCCGACGAGCCCCACCGCCAGAAGGGTCGAGAGGACGAGGCGAAGGCGGGGATCGGCAGGCCACCCCTGCTCGTAGAGAAACGCGGTGAGCATGGGGCCCAGCATCACGAAGGCCCCCTGGGCGAAATTGATCACCCCCATCACCCGGTAGACCCAGACGAAACCCAGGGCGACCAGGGCGTAGATGCTCCCCCCGCGCAACCCGTCCAGGATGAGCTGCAGGTATTCGGTGGCGCCGAAGCCGTGGCGCTGACCCAGCAGGATCAGGAAAGCCGCCAACCCCAGCGCAGCCCCGGCGAGCCCCGCGCGCCTCACCCCCTCCCGGATGGGAAGGCGTTCTCCCCAGCGCAGCCCTCGAACCATTGCGAGCGCCCTTTGGATGGTTCTACGAAGCGCGAATCGGTGAAGCTTTCCTCCCCTCCTCGCCGCTCCAGGATCCGCTCCTGACGAAGGGGAAGCCGCGCCCAAACGGACGCGCCATCCCTGCCCTCATGGCCCGTCCTACCGCCACTGATCCTTCGGCAGGATCTGGAACTTCCCGCCCTTCACCGTGACCATCACGAAATCGGTGTAGTTGAACCCGAGGTGGTCCTGTGGGCTGAGGTTGAAGAGGCCATGGGTGCCCGGGAAGTTCCGGATCTGGGTCTCCAGCGCCTCCCGCACCCTGGCCCGCTGCTCCGCCAGCGGCAGCCCATCGGGCAGGGTCTTCAGGGCGGCCAGCGCCCACTGCAGGGCGTCGTAGGCGTGGCCCGCGAACGTGCTGATGGGCTCCCCTTTCGTGAACTCCTGATACGCCTTGATGAAGTCCAGGTTCAGTTTCTTCACCGGATCCGTGTCCGGCAGCTGGTCGGCCACGAGGATCTTGCCGCACGGCATCACGGTCCCCTCCGCCGCCGCGCCTGCGTTCTTGATCAGGTCCGGGCTGCATGAGCCGTGGCCGTGGATGATCCGGACGTCGGGCATGGCGTCGCGGATGGCGACGTTGATCAGCGCCGAGGCCGGCGGGATGGACCCGATCACCACGGCCGGGCACCCGCTGGCCTTGGCCCGCTCGACCTGGGGGAACTCCGTCGCCGTGCGCTCGAAGGCCTCGCTGTAAACGATCTCGATCCCCGCCTGGGGGAAGATCACCTGCGCGCTGGCCAGGGTGTCCTTGCCGTAGGCGGTGTTCTCATAGAGATGGCAGACCTTGGTCACCCCTACTGCCTTCAGGTAATCCGCCTGCATCTGGGCGGAGTGAAGGTTCTCGGGGACCGGCTTGAAGATCCACTCGCGCATCTTCTTCGTCTCGGGGTCCTCGATGATGGAGCGCGCCGAGGCCATAGAGATCATCGGCACCTTGGCCTCAGTGGCGATGGGCACCATCGCCAGGCTGGGGCCGCTCAGCGTGCCGGCCACCAAGACCACCACCCCCTCCTGCTCGATCAGGCGTCGGGCCACGGTGGCCGCCGTGTCGGTTTTGCTCTCATCATCGAAGATGAGGATCCGCACCTCATGGCGCACCCCGTCCGGGCCGACGATCCCCCCCTGAGCGTTCAATTGCTCCTGGACCATCTGGGCGACGTTGCGCTCCGGGATGCCCAGGCTGGCCCCCGGGCCGGTGATGGAGGCGATGAAGCCGATCTTATAGGGGGTTCCGACCTTCGGCGCCGGCGTGGGCGTGGGGGGAGCAGCAGGCGCAGGGGTGGGAGTAGGCACAGGGGTTGGGGTGGGCGGAGCGCATGCGGCCATCAGGGAGATCACCAGCAGACCGAACAGCCCCCGGTGACGAGCCATGGGCCCCTCCTCTCCTCTATTTTAGATCTATCAAGTCTTATTTAATTTTAATTAAATCACGTCCGTTCGAGATGTCAAGCCGAGGCGCCAGGCGGCGGGTTTCAGAGGGCGAGCACAGGCGGCGGCGCCGGGGTGCCCCCTCTCCTCGCGGCGGCGATATAATTCCCCTCGAGCGGAGGCCGAATCGTGCGCACGCCATATGGAGCGGAGTGTCCATTTTACTTTGAGGATTACTATCGCGGGCGGCAGACGCAGACGTGCCGCCTGATCGAGCGAACGCCCGGTGGAGGGGCGTGGAAGCCCTATCTGTGCGCCACATGCCCGGTCCCCCGCATCGCCCGCGCGAACGCCTGTCCGTATCTGGCCCTGGAGGCCCGCGTCGCGAAGACGTGGCTGGGATTGCGCGAGCAGGTGCGGGTCTACGCCGTCTGCACCCTCCGCCTGGTGGAGGTGCAGCGCCCGGAGGTCGGCTGCGGGGAATGCCACCGGCATCGCCCCGCCTCCCCCGGCACCGAAGACGCCCTCCCGTGATCCACCCGGAGCGCGAGGCTCGCGGCCTCGGGCCCGCTCAGGCCGATGGGGCGATTTCCCTCACCTTGATTGTTCGGGGCATGGCGATGCAACGATCTAAGGCGGTGATCGGGATGCTCGGGTTGGGGCTTGTGGTCGGCATGGGGATGGGGTTCCTCGCCGGGCGGTTCGTCTGGCCGGTGCGCTATGTGGATGTATCCCCGGCCGATCTTCACCCTCAATGGCAGGCGGAATATGTGCAGATGGTCGCCCTGGCCTACGTCCAGGATCGGGATTTGGCCCTCGCCCGCGCCCGCCTCGCCCTCCTGGGCGATCCCATCGAAGTGTTGCAACGGCTCCCGGAGCGCTCCGCGGCCTCGATGCCCCCCGCCGCCCGCTCCGCGATCGCGGAGCTCCGGCGCGCGCTGCAGCACCCCACCTCGGAGCCGACCGGAGGCCGCCCGTGAGCCGGCGCCTCGCGCTTGCCTTCCTCATCGGCTTCCTCCCTGGCCTGGGGGGAGGGTTGTATTTGGCCTGGGAGATCTTCCCGCCGCCTCCGGGTCGGTCCTCCCCAGCCGACCTCGCCGCGCCTTATCAGGATCTTTGGATCGTGCTCACGGCGTATGCGGACCAGGCGGAGGGGGATCCGGCGGCGTTGCGCCGGCGCCTGGAGGCCCTGGCGTTGCCGGATCTGGTGGACCGGGTCGGGGGGCTGGTGGAGCGCGGCCTTCTGGAGAACTGGCCCATGAGGACGGTCCGCGCCTTGGCCCGGGCGGCCCAGCAGCTGGGGGCGCGATCCCCCGCCCTCGCCGTCGTCTTGGCCACCCCAGTTCCCACGCGGGGGTTGCCGTCGCCGACCTTGCTCCCCACGCCGACGCCTTCCCCCACGATCTTCCCGACGCCCCCGCCTTCGCCCACGCCGAGCCCGACGCCGGAATCCTCCCCTACCCCTTCCCCGACCCCGTGGGGGACCGTGAGCCCGACCCCGACGCCCTCGGCGGCCCAGGTGGTGGAGCAGCGGACCCAATGTGAGCCCGCGCCGCTCCTGCGAATCCGGGTCCTCGGCCCGGATGGACGGGAACGATCGGGGGTGCGCCTGTGGGTGAGCGGGCCCCAGGGAACGGAGACCCTGCTGACCGGGTTGAAACCCGGGATGGGGGAGGGGTATGCGGATGTCCGCATGGCGCCCCGGGGGATCTACCGGTTGGGGATCGAAGGCCCGGAGCCGGCGCTGATCGAGCTGGCCGCGTCGCCATGCGGGGGCTCAGGCGGGGAAGCCGGCTGGACGGGATGGGAGGTCTGGGTGCGCCTGCCCCGTTGAGCGCCTCCATCCGCGGGGGTGGGACGCCTGGACGTTCGGTCCATCGCGCGTGGATCGGAGGGCGCGATGATCCCTGACGCACGGCGTTCGGAGCTTCAAGCGCTGCGGTGGGCGCACCGGGCGCTCCAGGCTGCCTCCCCGGAGGAGGCGTTGTGGTGGGCCGCCCGGGCCTATGCCCTCGCCCCCACCGCCCCGGCGATCCGGGCGGTGCTCCGACGGATCCGGAAGCGCTGTCCGAATGTCCGAGGACGTCCGCCTGCGCGTCGCCCCCGCTGGGGGATCGCGGTGGGCCTCCTCTACGGGCTGCTCACGGGGATGGCGCTCTTCCTTATCGCCCAGGGGCTCGCGGGATGGGATCTGGGGACGTTCGAGGAGGGGATCCCCACGGGCATTCCGGCGGCCGGGGTGCCGGAGCAGGCTCCGGATGCCCGCGGGGATCGGGAAGGGCCGAGCCCGGAGCGCTCCACTCCTGCGGTGGCCATGGCCCCGCCATCGGCCTTCCCTTCCCCGGTTCTAACACCCCCCGCCCGTCCCTCTCCCGTTCCGACGCCGACCGTGGTGTGGGCGCGGGATCTGAGCCCGCCGACGACCGCGCTCTCTCGGCCCCGTCCGGCGGCCTCGCCGACCCCGACGCGATGGCCGCCGTCGCCTGGCCGCTGGATCCGGGTGGATCTCAGCGACCAGGAGCTGATCGCCTACGAGGGGGAAACGCCTCTCCTGCGGACGAAGGTCTCCACCGGGCGGGCTCGCACGCCCACGGTGGTCGGGACCTTCCGCATCTATCTGAAGCGGCGCGCCCAGACGATGACTGGGCCGGGCTATCGGCTGCCGAACGTCCCATATGTGATGTATTTCCACCGGGGCTATGCTTTGCACGGCACCTACTGGCATAACAACTTCGGCCGGCCGATGAGCCACGGTTGTGTGAACCTCCCGACATCTGTCGCCGAGTGGCTTTATCAGTGGGCGGATGTGGGGACGCTGGTGGTGGTCCAACCGTAGCGCGCTTCCGTGCTTTCCGCCGGACAGGCGGGGAAATAAAGGAGGCGGGGCTGCCTTCCGCCCCGCCTCCCCGCTGCGCGCGCCTGCACCGTTAACGCCCGCCGGGGGCGCGTTTGACGATCTTCACGCGGCCGGCCAAGGGGCGCTCCTCGCCGGGCTTCCCTTTGCCTTTGGGGGCGACCTTCGCTGCCAGCAGGCGATCCCGCTGCTGCGCCTCCTCCACCGAAAGCCCCTCCAGGACCGCCTGGCGGGAGAGGCGGATCTTGCCGTCCTCGTCGATGTGGGTGACCATGACCAGGATCTGATCGCCCACCCGCACCACGTCCTCGATCCGGTTGACCTTCTGGTCGGCGATCTGGGAGATGTGGACCATCCCCACTTCGCCGGGGAGGATCTCCACGAAGGCCCCGAAGTCGGTGATGCGAATGACCTTCCCCAGGTAGATCTTGCCCACCTGCGGCTCCTCGGCGTAGGCCTCGATCTTGAGGCGGGCGCTCTCGGCGTCGGCGAGGCTGGTGGCCGCGATGTAGACCGTCCCGTCCTCCTCGATGTCGATCTGCGTGTTCGTCTCCTCCTGGATCTTGCGGATGGTCTTGCCGCCCGGGCCGATGAGGGCGCCGATCTTCTCCATCGGGATGTGCACGGTGAAGATCCGCGGGGCGTGCGGCTTGAGCTCGGGCCGCGGCGCGGGCAGGACCTCCAGCATCTTCTCCAGGATATAAAGCCGGGCCTCCCGGGCTTGGTGCAGGGCCTCGGCCAGGACGCGGTCGGGGAGCCCCTTGATCTTCACGTCCATCTGGAGGGCGGTGATCCCGTCGGCCGTCCCGGCCACCTTGAAGTCCATGTCGCCCAGGTGATCCTCCATCCCCTGGATGTCGGTGAGGATCGCGTATTTCCGCCAGGTCTCATCGGCGGTCACCAGGCCCATGGCCACGCCCGAGACCGGCTTGCGGATCGGCACGCCGGCGTCCATCAGGGCCAGGGTGGAGCCGCACACGCTGGCCATAGAGGTCGAGCCGTTCGAGGAGAGGACCTCGCTGACCACCCGGATGGTGTAGGGGAATTCCTCCTCTGGCGGGATCACCGGGAGCAACGCCCGCTCCGCCAGGGCGCCGTGGCCGATCTCCCGCCGGGAGGCGCCCCGCAGCACCCGCACCTCGCCGGTGGAGAAGGGCGGGAAGTTGTAGTGATGGATGTAACGCTTGGTCTCCTCCGGCGCGAGGGTGTCCAGCTCCTGTTGTTCCGCAAGGGTGGCCAGGGTGACGACGGAGAGGACCTGGGTGTCGCCCCGGGTGAAGAGGGCCGAGCCGTGGGCCCGGGGGGCCACATCCACCTCGCACCAGATCGGCCGGATGTCCTTCGGCCCTCGCCCGTCCGGCCGGCGGCCCTCCTCCAGGATGCGACGGCGGACCTCCTCCCGCAGGGCCTCATGGAAGCTCTCCTTCACCTGGGCCTGTTCATACTCCGAGAGGGCCTGAAGGATTTCCTCTTCCAGCTCGTCCAGGGCCTCGTTCCGCTTGTCCTTGTCGAAGTAGGTGTCCAAGATCTCTGCGATCTGGTGGTCGAGGTGGGCGCGGACGGCCTGGCGGACCTCCTCGGAGATCGCGAAGGGGCGGTAGGAGGCCTTCGGTTTGCTGATGGCCGCCCGCATCTCCTCCTGGAGGGCGATCAGCGGTTGCATCGCCTCGTGGCCCAGGCGGATCGCCTCCACCATCAGGTCCTCGGGGATCTCGTTCGCCCCCGCCTCCACCATGATCACCGCGTCCGCCGTCCCTGCCAGCCGCAGGTCCAGCCGGCTGTGCTCCATCTGGCTGACGGTCGGATTGATGACGAGCTGCCCGTCGATGTAGCCCACGCGGACCGCGCCGATCGGCCCGAACCAGGGGATATCCGAGATGGTCAGGGCGGCCGAGGCGGCGATGATGGAAGGGATGTCCAGATAGTATTCCGGATCGGCGGAGAGGCTGGTCAAGATGATCTGGACATCGTTGCGGAGATCCTTTGGGAACAGGGGGCGGATGGGGCGATCCACCAGGCGGGCGGTGAGGATAGCGTTCTCCGAGGGCTTGCCCTCCCGGCGCTGGAAGCTGCCGGGGATCCGGCCGGCCGCGTAGAGCCGCTCCTCGAAGTCGACGCTCAGGGGGAAGAAATCAATGCCTTCCCGCGGCTCCTTCGCCATCGTGGCGGTGGCCAGGATCATCGTGTCGCCGACCCGAACGATCACCGCCCCGTTGGCCTGCCAGGCGAAGTAGCCTGTTTCGATGGTGATCTCCTTGTCACCGACGACCGTTTTAAAGACATGCTTTTCTCGCCTCACGTTTCGCTCCACTCCCTTCAGCAGAGATACGGCGGACCGATGCGGGGTCCACCCGAAATCCTTATCTCATCCCACGGGCTTCAGCGCGCGCCGTTCACCGGATTGGCCTGCACGGGTTTCACGGGCCCGGCTCCCTCTCATCCTGGGGGCGCCGAGACCGCCGGGAGGCCGCGCGCCGAGGCGGAAGGCGCGCGGCCCGGTGGGCTCACTTGCGCAGCCCCAGGCGCTCCAGCACCATGCGGTAGCGCTGGGGGTCCACCCGGGCCAGGTATGCCAGCTGCCGCCGGCGTTTGCCGACCAGCTTGAGCAGCCCGACCCGCGAGTGTTCATCGTGCCGATGCTGCTTCAGATGCTCGGTCAAGCGGTTGATGCGCTCCGTCAAAATCGCGATCTGGACCTCCGGCGATCCCGTGTCGGCTTCGTGGCGCCGGAACATCTCGATGAGCTGCTGTTTCTCCTCTTTCGCAAGGCTCACCGCACCTTCCTCCCGGTGGAGATTCAGAATGGCGGGTCTCATTTCCAGGCTTTATATTGTAGCAAGCCTGGAAGTGCTTAGCAACTCTTTTTGAAGCATGGATTCCCCGCTCCTGAGGCGGGAATGGCCCGCGGGAGGAAGGGGGAAGAGAAGGGATCGCGATTCGCTTCCCCTCGGGAGCCGCTGCGATGGATGGGAGGCGGGGGCCGAGGTGGGGGGATCCCCCGCGCGCCTGTTCTCACTGAGTTAGAATTGAAGATAGATCCGGCGGATCAGGGTCCATGATCGGGATCAGTTGCGGGCGGCTGGAAGATCTACCCGCCCTTCGGGACTTCGCCGAGGCCCACGGCTTGGGTCTGGAGCTCCAGGAGTTCGCCCTGCCGGAAGTCCTGGATGGGGATTGGCGCGCCCTGCTCCAGCGCTATCGCCGGGCCCTGGTCGGGTTCGCCGGCCCGATCTCGCTGCACGGCCCCTTCGTGGACCTGTTCAGCGGGAGCGTGGATCCCCGGATTGCCGCCGTGGCGATGGAGCGTTACCGCCAATCCCTGGAGATCGCCGCCGAACTGGGGGCGTGGCTGGTGAATTTCCATTTGAACTACAACCCGCTGGTGGATGAGCCCTCTTATCGCCCGCGCTGGCTGGAGCGCCAGGCCGCCTTCTGGTCCGAACTGGCTATCGAAGCCCAGGAGGTGGGAGTTCGGATCGCCCTGGAGAACATGTGGGAGCCGGATCCCTTCCTGCAGGTAGAGGTGATCCAGCGGGTGAATCACTTCCATATCGGAGTCTGCCTGGATATCGGCCACGCTTACCTGTATTCCCGCGTCCCCATCCACGCCTGGATCAACATCCTGGAACCGGTGTTGATCTACGCCCACCTGCATAACACCACAGGGGTTCAGGACCGGCATCTCCCGCTGAATCAGGGGGTCATCCCCGTGGAGCCGGTCCTCATCCGGCTGGCGCAATGCTTGAACCGGCCGATGCTGATCCTGGAGATGCCGAGCCTGGCGGAGATCCAGGAGAGCTTTCCGATCCTCCAGCGCGCTCTGCAGCGGACGTCATGGCCGCTATGACGCGGGGAACGCTTCTGGCGGCCTTCGCCCATCCGGATGACGAGTCGTTCGGCCCAGGGGGCACCTTAGCCCTCTATGCGCAACGCGGTTACGCCGTCCACCTGATCTGCGCCACGCGGGGAGAGGCCGGCACTCTCGCGCCGGGGATAGAAGGGGGAGCGGATCTGGGAGCGTTGCGGGAGGCGGAGTTGCGCTGTGCCGTCGAGGCCCTGGGGATCCACGGCCTGCACCTCCTGGGTTATCGGGACTCCGGGATGCCGGGTTCTCCCGATCACGATCATCCCCGGGCGTTCATCCGTGCCCCCTTCGAGCAGGTCGTCGGCCAGTTAGTGGCCCTGATCCGCTGGATCCGCCCGGAGGTGGTGCTGACCTTCGATCCTTACGGAGGATATGGGCATCCGGATCATGTCTTCATGCATCGGGCGATGCAGGAGGCCTTCCACCGAGCGGGGGATCCGGAAGCGTTTCCGGAGCATCGCGCCCAAGGCCTGCCGCCGCACCGCCCGGCCCGCCTGTATTACACAACGTTCCCGCCGGAGCGGTTCCGGCTGGTTCTGGCGTTTTTGCGAGTATGCGGGGTCGACCTCCGTCGCTTCGGGCGCAATCGGGACATTGATTTAGAGGCGGCGCTCCGGGCGGCGCCCCCGGTCACCACGCGGATCGATGTCTGGGCGGTGCTGGATCGGAAGGAGCGGGCTGCCGCCTGTCATCGCAGTCAGGGCGGCGGCTGGGCCGGGCGGCTTCGCCTGCCGGCGTTCGCGCGGCGCATGCTGTGGGGGATGGAAACTTTCCATCGGGCGTTCCCTCCGTTCCAGCCCGGCGAACCGATCGAACGGGATCTGTTCCCCCCAGCGTAGGCAGGGCCTGGATCGAGGGAACGCGGAGGGGGCTTCGGTGGGCGGTGCTCCGCTCGCTTCGCCCGTCGCGAGAGGATGCGTGCCTTGTCCACGTGAGCCTGAATGAAAGGGGAATTTCCGGATGGCTCAGACATCTGGGCACGGGGAAACTACCCTCTGGGTCGTCTTTGAGGGGTCCGCTCCGGACGCCCACCTCCTTCAGATTTTGAGGCGCCATGGCTTCAGAGTGAATCCAATCGCAGTGGGGTCTTTGCTCGTCACCCTGCGGGCCCGGCGATCTCCGGGCGCGGTGAGCAGGCAGGGGCCCGCGTTGGTGATCCTGGATCGCCTGCGGGCCTCCCTTGGGATCGAGCTCTACCAGCGGCTTCAGCGCCGGGTCCGGGCGCCTATTCTTTTGATCGTGGATCGCGAATCGGCGGCCTTATGGGGGCGTCGGGATGACGGGATCCTCGTGGCCCCTTTCTCCGCGCGACGCCTGTTGCATCGGGTGCGAGCGTTGCTGACGGGGGACGCCGAGGAAGAGGAAGATCTCATCGAGGTCGGCCCCTTCCGGCTGAACACCGCCCGAAGGGTTCTGCAGCGGGGGGATTCGGTTTACTGCCTCACCCCCAAACAATGCCGCCTGCTGTCCATTCTGATGCGTCGGGCCGGCCACGTGGTTCCCCGGCGCGATCTCATGCGCTGGGTGTGGGGCACGGAGTCCCCGGTCCACAGCCGCACCCTGGATGTGCACATCCGCTGGCTCCGCCGCGTTCTGGAGGAAGATCCCGCCCACCCGCAGTATCTGGAGACCGTCCGCCACGTAGGTTATCGGTTCCGCGTCCCTTGAGCGGGCGGGGTGGAGAAAGGGACCGAGGCGACGGGGATGGCCAGATAGAAGGTGCTGCCTTGCCCCAGCTGGCTCTCCACCCAGATCCGCCCTCCGTGCCATTCCACGATGGATTTGACCAGCGCCAACCCCAGGCCGCTCCCTTTGATGTGGGCGGTCTCCTTGCGGCGCACCCGGTAGAACTTCTCGAAGATCCGCGCCTGGTCGGCCGGGGGGATGCCCACCCCCGTATCCCGCACCCAGACCACCACCTCTTCGCCCTGTTCCAGAAGGCCCAGGGTGATGGTCCCGCCTTCCGGGGTGTATTTGATGGCGTTGTCCACCAGGTTGACGATCGCCCGCCGTAGCCAGGTGGAATCCCCGTGGACGATCCCTTGGCCCTGCACTTCCATTGCCATGCGGAGCCCGCGGGCCATCGCGTGCGGGCGCATCTCGTGGAAGACGTCCCGGAGGAGGTCGCTCATGCGACAGATCCCGCGCTGGCCGATCCCCTCCTCGATGCGCTTCAGGTCCATCAGGTCCTCGATCAGACGGGTGATCTGATCGATGCCGCCCATGATCTTCTCGACGTATTCCCGCTGGCGGGAGGTCAGAGGGCCGGCCATGCCCAGCATCGTCACGAACCCCCGCACATAGGTCAGGGGGGAGCGCAGGTCGTGGGAGATGGCGGCGATGAAGTCTGATTTCAGGCGGTCCAGGGCCTTGAAGGGCGTGATGTCCCGCACGAACAGGAGCCGACCGATCTCCCGGCCGTCCCCCAGGCGCAGGTCGTAGCGCCCGGCCCAGAACGTTCGGCCATCCGGCCGGCTGAACTCCCGGCTCTGGATCTGGGCGGGGGAGAGCGGCTCGTTCAGGAGCTCCAGCAACTCGGCATCCCGAAGGAGGGCGACAACGGGCTGCCCCAGGGCCTGAGGGGCTGCGAGGCCCAGGAAGTGCTCCGCCGCGGGGTTCAGATACAGCAGATCGCCGCGGGCGTCGATCACCAACAGCACATCCGGGCTGCTCTCCAGGACCGCCCGGAGCCGCTCGCGCTCGGCCATGGCCGCCTCGTAGAGGCGGGCCCGGGCGATGAACACCGCCGCCTGGCTGAGGATCAGGCGCGCGAGCTGTTGCCCGGATGCCGACACCCGTCGGGGCTGGGCGAAGGCCAGCCACGCGATCCCCACGGTCTCTTCCCCCAAACGGATCGGGAGGATCCCCAGCGCCCGCCCGGGGCTTTCCTGCCGCAAGATCGGTGGAAGGTCGGCCTGTCGGGAGACGCGCTCCACCCACAGGGGCTCTGCCCGTTCCCGGCCCAGGGCCCAGCAGGCCTGATCCGGCGGATCCGGCTCGCTTTCCCCCGCGGCGGTGAACGCTCGAAGCGCGCCTTCCGGCCCGGGGATGAGGATGCGGGCCCTCGCGGCCTGGGTGGCCCGCTCCAGCGCCCCGGCGACCTCGGGCAGGCCATGGGCCAGATCCACCGTTTCCACCAACCGCTGGTTCAGCTCCAGCAGGAGGGAGAGATCCTGGATGCGGGCCCGCAGCCCCTGGCGCATGTGCTCCATCGCCTCCGCCAGCTGGCCCACCTCATCGGGCGCGTCGCTCCGGATGGGGAGCTCCAGCTCGCCCCCGGCCATGCGCCCGGCCGCATCCACCAGACGCCGCAAACGGCGGGTCAGCAGCCGGCTCATGACGTTCAGCGTTGCGGCCCCGATCCCGGCGAACGCCAAGAGGATCCCCCCCGGGGGGATGACCAGCTCCAGCGCCCGCTGGATCAGGAGGGACCGCGGGTAGCGGATGACGGCCCACCAATCCGTCCCCGGCAGCCGGCGGAGATGGATCTCGTTGACCGTCCCAGTGGAAGATCGCTCCGCCACATCCAATGGCCCGGAGAGCACAGGGGTGGGGAGGGGGAACACATCCAGCAGGCGCTGTGGATCAGGATGCAGCAGGATGCGGCCCTGGGGATCGATCACGAACCCTTCGCTGGCGGGCAGCCCGCGCAGGGCGGCCAGGGCCTCCTGGAGCGCCGGGTGCTCCGCGACGTGCACCCGGCCGATCAGGAAAGTGAAGGGAGGCCCCTTCTCCAAGGGCGCAACGAACGAGAGGCCGACCGTTCCGTCCGGCAGACGATGCACTTCCGTATGGATCACCGATTGGGCCGTCTGTGCCTGGGCGAGCGCGGATCGCTCGGGCATGGATAGCCCGCCGGTCTGCTCCTCCACCGGATAGGCGGCCCGAATCTCCCCGTCGGCCTCCACCAGCAGAACCGCGTGGTAAATCGGGCCGGTTTGGACGAAGCGCCGCAGGATGGCGGCGACGACGGGAGGAGCCTCGTCGGGGGAGACGCCGAGGGCGGCCATATCGGCCAGAAGCGTATCCCCGGTGTGCATGAAATAGGCGATCTGTTCCCCAGCCCGGGCCACCCCCCGGCCCATGGCCTGGAGCTGCTCAGCGCGGGCTTGCTGGATCGCCAGGACTGCCAACGAGGCCAAGAGGGCCAAGATCACCAGGCCGATCCAGAGCGAGAAGAACGCCAGGAAGCGCGCCTGGATCTGAAGGCCATAGCGAGGCCAGCGGGGAGGCTGACGGGTGTGAAGGGCGTGCGGCCACCTCCGGTGGAGGCCCCAGGCGATCCCCCCGCTCAGCAGCGCGCTGACCCCGGAGGGGATGGCGAGGGCGGTGAACAGCGTCCAGATCCCATCCAGTGCCTCCGGCCACGTGGGGTAGAAGCTGCCCCAGGAGATCACCTGCATGGATAGCCACAGCGCCCAGCCGAGGAGGGCCGCGGCGAGGGGATGGCGAAGGAGGCGAAAGGGACGGCCCACGTAGTTCTGGGAGAGGGCCATCCCGATCCCGGCGGCATCCAGGGCCACGATCCACGGGAGATGCAGGAGGCGGCCGTCGATGGTGAATCCCGCCGCTGCTCCTGCGATCAGCCCGACCAGCCCCAGGGTGCCCGGCCCGAGCCGCCCTCCCCAGATCAGATAAGGCAGCCAGAGCAAAACCGGGAAACCGACCCGGAAGGGGAGGCCAGGGAAGCCATCCCAGGCGAGAACCGGTGTGAGGGCGGTCGCCAGCGCCAGCAGCAGGAAACCGCCGACGGCGGCGGCCGGAAGCCCCCCGAAGGAGCGAAGATCCCGGCGGCGTCTGACCCACAAGCCGAGGACGGCGAGGAAGCCGACGATTGTCCATCCCCAGCCCCATGGCGAATTCGGCACCGCCCAGTTGCCGGGTAGGACCCAGAACTCCAGCCGCATCGCATGCTCCCCTCTCCGGGGCGGCCCGCCGGATGGCGTCCCGCAGGAGCGTTTCCGCTATCGCTATGTTCGCTCAAGTGGTGCGTTCCGGCAAGCCGCCCAGGGCAAGCGTCGGGTTTTCCGGACCCTTGGGGCCCGCGGCAGTATAATGAAGGTGGCGATGGCGCCTTTATCCGAGGGACGCCAGGCGCGGCGTTCGCCCGTTCGGATCGCGCGCATGGTTCGTCTGATCGCCCGGAGGGCGCCGGGGAAGGGAATGGACATGAAAGCCGCCGCCGGGGCCGGGCGAGGGGAGGATGGCAGGTGTTCCCGTTTCCCCGGTTGCAGGGGGCGTTCGCTCCCTATCGCCATCGGATGCCGGTGATCGTGGCCGTCGAGCCGGAGCCGGACCCGGAACGACTGGCCTGGTGGGAGGCGGCCGGCCGGCCGGCCGCCGAGGCCGGGGCGGCGCTGGTGGTGGTCGCCCCCACGCCGGTGACGGTGCGCGGCGCGGCGAGCGCGGCGGAACCGGATCTCGCCGGCCGCGCTTCGGAGGGCCCGACGGTATGGGTGCTGGACGCTTACCTGGAACCACGGGCTCGTCTCCCCGCCCGGACCCTGGGGCCCGACCTGCTGCGCCGGATCCTGGCCTGGCTGGAGGGGATCCAGCACGAATGTCCGGAGTGAGGGGCCCCCGAATGGCCCGGGGGGCCACTCGTGGGGGAATCCGAATGATCCATCCGGGAGAGGAGGGTTCCGATGCGTATTGTCGTGGGAAGTGATGAGCGGACCCATCTCACCGATGTCGTCCTGGAGGAGCTGCGGCGCCGGGGGTTTGAGGTGGAGCCGGTCGGCCCGCTGGCCGGCGTGAAGCAATCGTGGTCGGAGGTCGCCCGGATCGTGGCGGAGAAGGTGGCCCGGGGCGAGGCGGATGAGGGCATCCTGTTCTGCTGGACCGGGACCGGGGTGAGCATCGCCGCCAACAAAGTCCCGGGGATCCGGGCCGCGCTCTGCGATGATGCGGAGACGGCGCGGGGGGCGCGCCTCTGGAACAACGCCAACGTCCTCTGCATGGGCCTGCGCCGGGTCTCGGAGGCGATCGCAAAAGAGATCCTGGACGCCTGGTTCGGCACCCGTTACATCCCGAACCCGGAGGATGAGGCCTGCCTGGCGCAGGTCGCCGAGATCGAACGGACTTACTGGAAGGCCCCCGAGCCGACGGTCTCGTAACCCCGCCTAGGATCGCGCGGCGGGTGTTCTTTTCCCGCGCGGAAGGATGGGGCCGGGATGGAACTGGAGACCAAACTGGCGTTGCTCACCCAGGCGGCGATTTGGGAGCCGGCGGAGGAGACGAGCCCCGCCGGACGGGCTGGGGCGCCGTTGATGGATTGCATCTATGAGGCCCGCGCCCATGGCCGCCCCGTCCGCCTCCTGAAGGTGCTGCTGACCTCGGCCTGCGAGCGGGATTGCTATTATTGTCCGTTCCGGGCCGGCCGCTCCTTTCGCCGGGCGACCTTCCAGCCGGACGAGCTGGCCCGCGCCTTCCACGCCATGCATCAGCGGGGGCTGGTGGACGGGCTGTTCCTGAGCTCCGGGATCGTGGGGGGAGGGGTGCGCACCCAGGACCGGCTGCTGGCGGTCGCGGAGCTCCTCCGACGGCGCTACGGTTACCGGGGCTACCTTCACCTGAAGCTCATGCCCGGGGCGGAGCCCGATCAGGTCCGGGAGGCGATGCGCTGGGCGGACCGGGTTTCCATCAATCTGGAGGCGCCGAACCCGGAGCGGCTCTCCCGGCTGGCGCCCCACAAGGTTTTCGGCGCGGAGCTGGAACGTCCCCTCTACACCGCGGGGCGGATCCGCCAGGAGGAGCCCCCGGTGATCGCCTGGTCCGGGCGCTGGCCGTCGTTGACCACCCAGATGGTGGTGGGGGCGGCCGGCGAGAGCGATCGGGAGATCCTGGAGACGACGGCCCGGCTGCATCGGGAGATCGGGCTGGCCCGGGTGTATTTCTCGCCTTTCCATCCGGTTCCCGACACGCCCTTCGAGGGCCTTCCCCCCACCCCGCCGCTGCGGGCCCAGCGCCTTTACCAGGCGGAATGGCTGCTGCGGGCTTACGGCTTCCGGCTCGAGGAGCTGCCCTTCGACGAACGGGGGAATCTTCCCCTCGAGGAGGATCCCAAGTGGGCCTGGGCGCGTCGGTCTTTGCTGGAGCGCCCCGTGGAGATCCACCGGGCTTCGTATGAGGAGTTGCTGCGGGTGCCGGGGATCGGCCCGAAGACCGCGCGGGCGCTGCTCCGGGCCCGGCGGGAGGGCCGCTTGACCCAGCCCGAGGACCTTGCTGCGCTGGGCGTTCCCCTGGCACGGGCGGCTCCCTTTATTACCCTCCATGGGCGGCGGCCGGCCGATACGCTCCCGCTGCCGATGGGGCTTCCCTAAGGGGCCGCGCGGACGCCCCCATATCCCCTCCGCCCGTTAGGGATCCGAGCAATCCCGTGTGCGCCCGCAGTTGGGGCAGCGCAGTTTGCAATGGATCTCCTCCATGGGGAAGCCGCAGATCTCACATCGGCGGTCCTCCAGGGGATCGGGGGTTCCCCGAGGCTTCTCCAACCCCGCAGCAGGCAGGGCTTCGATCGTCACCTCGGCCTCCGTCCGGATGGGGCGCTGCCGAAGAGCGGATCCGCCGCGCAGGGCGTGTCGCAATAAAAAGGGCCGCCGGAGGGCGGCCCTGGCTCCCCGGGGAGGACTCGAACCTCCAACCCGCCGGTTAACAGCCGGCTGCTCTGCCTGTTGAGCTACCGGGGAAGGTCTGCGGATCGGAGCAACCTCGCTCCTCGTGTTTGATTATAAAGACTCCCCGCGAGGCCGTCAAGGGCACCGGTAGCCGTTTGAACGGGGGGCGCTGAGGCCCCTCAAAGGCAAACAAGGGTCAGGAAGCCCGCTCGGATCAGGTGGGATCATCCGCCGAGGATTTCGGGGTAGACCTCGCAGCGATGTGCCAGGGCGGTCTGGCAGCGGTCGGGCAGATCCGCCGGAGGGGATCCGCCCCAACGGCGGAGGGCCCGGGCGAGGTGGCAGAGCGGCAGGCCGATCACGGCGGCGTAACAGCCCTCAACCCGAAGGGCGGGCCGGAAATCCGGATGTTGGATGGCGTAGGCACCCGCCTTGTCGAACGGATCGCCGGTGGCGAGGTAGGCCTCGATCTCGTCATCCGTGTAGGGTCGCATGCAAACCCGGGTGGTGGCGACCTCCAGGAGATGCTCACGACGGAGCGGGTGGTAGAGCGCGATGGCCGTGTGGACGAGATGGGGCCGCCCGCGCAGGGCTTGGAGCATCGCCCAGGCCTCCGCAGCCCCACTGGGCTTGCCCAGGATCTCCCCTTCCAGATCCACCACCGTGTCGGCGGCCAGGATGAGGGCGTTGGGGGCGATGGATACGGCGGCGGCCGTTTTGGCCATGGCCAGGCGGGCGGCGCAGGCGGCGGGCGCCTCGCCCGGCCGTGGGGTCTCATCAATAGATACCGACAGGACCTCTACCGGATGCCCGAGGAGCGAGAGCAGCATCCGGCGTCGCGGGGAGGCGGAGGCCAGGACCCAACGCGCAGGGATCATCCCGATGCCCTCACGGAGACGAAGATCGAATTTCGGTCGCTGTCCTGTGCATTGGAGCGACAGTTTCCCGTTATGGGTTTGGGTGGGCTCGGAGGTAATCCTCGAGCATCTCCCGGAAGGGCTCCACCATGATCTCGTAGGGATCCTGGCTGTCGTAAGCCCCGGCGATGTAGATGGTCGCCCCCAGCACGTAGTCGTCCTTCTGGAGCTCCTCGTCATACCACCACAGCTGGCGCAGGTAGAAGAAGTAAGGATCCCCGAAGCCGCGCTCCGCCCAATAGTGCAGGTAGTTCCGCCATCCCCGGTTGGGCGGCCCCTGGAAGGTGGGCACGTCGTCGATCCCCACCTCCGTGATCGCGATCGGGATTTGATAGGCCGGCGGCACCATATAGCGATACACCTTGCGGTAGCGCAAGGTGAACCAACCCTCCCCCAGCTGGTGGTCCACCCCCGCGTCCAACGTGGGCGAGGCGTATTCATGGAGGGCCAGGATCCCGCCCAGTTGTTTGGCGACCTGGAGGGCGGGGAGGAAATCCACCCAGAGCTCCAGATCCGGCGAGCCGTTCGGGAAGTTCCCGATGGCGCATTTGAGGCCCCGCTGCGCCATCAGCTTCATCCGCTCGATCTCGAACTGGGCGAAGAGGCGCATCACCTCGTGGTTGTGGGGCCGTGGCTCGTTGTGGCCTTCCCAGTAATCGATGTGCGGGTTGCTCAGATAGATGTCCATGTACCGGTTCACATACCATTCGGCCGCCGCCCGCATATCGGTGCGGCCATCCCGGATATGCTCCTCGAATCCGAAGTTGTGGTCCCGGGTGATCCGTCCGATGAGGATGGTGTTCGGGGAAGCGGCCTTGATCTCGGGCGCCCGCCCGAAATCGTCGATGATCTTCACCACTCGCATCCGGGTGTTGACGATCAGGTTGACGATGTGCACATCCCGGAACCATTGAACCACGATCCCCAGCTTGCTCGGGCGGGGGAAGGGGGGCCAGGGTGTCTTGGTGGGGGTGGGCGCCGGCGTCGGCGAAGCGGGGATAGGCGTGTCGGTGGCGGTCGGGACCAGCGTGGGCGTCGGTGAAGGCGGCGGGCTGGGGCTCCATGTGGGGCTGGGGGCGGGGGTCGGGGTGGGGGAGCGCAATCCCAGTGCCCGCTCGCAGGCCCCGAGGGCCATGCCCAGCCCGATCCATCCCATCCGCTGTAAAAGCATCCGACGGGTCCAGCGGGACATCGTTTGAACCCCTCCGCTTCCAGATGTTGAAGCCAGTGCGTTTTCCGGTCATTGGGCAGGCCTCGGCAAGGGGAGCCACGGGCTCCCAGCGGGGTCCTCCTTCCTTAGCGTTTCAGAGAGAGGGGGTGGAGCCTCGAAGCGTCCCTCCGGGCCTATGGTGGAACTCTTCTATAATAACATCAGAGATTCGCCCTTCAAGCGGCCATCCGTTCAGGAGCCCACGCCATGCGTTGGGGGATCCGGAAACGTCGGCTGGGCGTTGCGTTGAGCGGCGGAGGGGTGCGGGGGCTGGCGCACATCCGGGTGCTCCGGGTGCTGGTGGAAGCGGGGTGGCGGCCGGAGGTCATCGCGGGCACCAGCGCCGGGGGGATTGTGGGGGGGCTGTTCGCGGCCGGGCTCCCACCGGACGCCATCGAGGCGCTGGCCCGGCGGATCGGCTGGCGGTTGTTCATGCGGCTGGATCCGAACGGGAACGCCCTGGTCGGCGTGGAACGGTGGGCCCGGTTCCTGCGCGAGGCGGTGGGGGATGCCCGAATCGAGGATCTCCCCGTCCGCTTCGTGGCGGTGGCGGTGGATGTGGACACTGGGGAGGAGATCTGGATCGACCGGGGCCCGCTGGTGGAGGCGATGCTGGCCACCAGCGCCTTCCCCGGCGTCTTCCCGCCAGTCCCCTGGGAGGGGCGGCGCTTGGTGGACGGCGGGGTGCTGAATCCCCTGCCGGTGGACGCGGTGCGGGCGCAGGGGGCGACCTTCGTGATCGGTGTGGATGTGTCCTGGGTGGGATCGGCGCCGAGGGATCGGCGTTTCCCGGAGGTCTTGCCGGGCCCGCTCTGGATCCGGTGGCTGACCCGCCGGGCGCGCTGGAGCCGGATGTTGGAGGTGGTGTTCCAGTCGGTGGGGATCATGGCGCAGCGCATCATGGAGGTCCGCTTGGCGCAGGCGCCCCCGGATTGGCTGATCCAGGTGCCGGCAGGGGATATCCCCATTTTCGCCCTGGATCAAGCGTCGGAGATCTTAGAGCGGGGGGAACGGGCGGCCCGGGCCGCCCTCGCCGGGCTGGAGCAGGCGATGGCGCGCCCGCGCGGGTGGCGCCGGCTCCTTCCGCGAGCCGCATCGGCATGGGGGATCTGAGATGCCAACGGTCCGGATCATGATCGTGGACGACCATGAGGTGGTGCGGATCGGCCTGCGGGCGCTTCTGGAGCGCCGGCCGGACTTCCGGGTGGTGGCGGAGGCCGGCTCCGCGGAAGAGGCGGTCCGGAAGGCCCTGGATCATCGGCCCGATGTGGTGGTGATGGACATCCGCCTTCCCGGCGGGAGCGGCATCGAGGCCACGCGGCGCATCGTGGAGGCGCTCCCGGACACGCGGGTGGTCATGTTGACCTCCTACGCGGAGGACGAGCTGCTGCTGGAGGCGATCGAGGCGGGGGCCTCGGGCTATGTGTTGAAGCAGATCGGCAGCGACGAGCTGATCACGGCCATTGAGCGCGTGGCCCGCGGGGAGGCGCTGATCGATCCCTCCATGACCCCGCACCTGCTTCGACACGTGCGCGCGGCGCGGCGGCGCGCCCTGGCCTCCGCTTTCAAGGACCTGTCGGGACAGGAGCTGCGGGTGCTGGCGCTGATCGCGGAAGGGAAGACCAACCGGGAGATCGCTCAGGCCCTCGTTCTGAGCGAGGGGACCGTTCGCAACTACGTTAGCAGCATCCTCAACAAGCTCGGGTTGTCCAATCGGGCCGAGGCGGCCGCCTACGCGGTGGAACACAATATCAAGGCTTACCTGGACGAGGGGCTGGGTTAATGGAAGCGAGGAGTGGTTGGGCCCTCGGTTTGGGCCTCCTGGCCGGTCTGGCGGTGCGCTCATGGATCGTGGCTTCGGAGGCGGCGATCCTGGCCCTCCCCGAGGAAAAACGTCGGTCCTGGGCGCAAGAGGGGCGCCCCTTCGCCTCATGGGTGGATCGGCTGGCGGAGGACAGCACGATCCGACTGCAGACCATCGGCCTGGGCCTGCTCTTCCTGGACCTCGCGATCGCCGGATGGGGGACGTTCTGGCTGTCTCAGGGCGCTGGGCTGTCTGTGGGGATGGTTTTGTTCTGGCTGGCCCTGGCCTGGGGGTTGCGCGGCCCCCTGGAGGCCTGGCCGCGGGCCCTGGGCGGCCGATACGCGGAGCCGCTTGCAGTTCCGGGCGCCCTGACCCTGATGCCCATGCGATGGCTGCTGGCTTCGCTGCGCCATCTGGCCGCATGGCTTGGGCCGCGGGTGGAGGGGCGGACGGCGCCGGTGATCGATGAGGCGGAGCTCCGCACCTTAGTGGACGCGGGGGAGGAGGGCGGGGCCATTGAGGCCACCGAGAAGGAAATGATCGTATCCATCTTCGAGCTGCATGACACGGTCGTGGGGGAGATCATGGTCCCCCGGCCCGATATGGTGGCGATCCCCGTGACGGCCTCCCTCTCCGAAGCCCTCAACGTCATCCTCCAGGCCGGCTACTCCCGCATACCGGTCTACGAGGGCACCATCGACCACATCGTCGGCGTGCTGTATGCCAAGGACCTCCTCCGCCTGATGCGCGATGGGGTCCGGGATGTCCCCCTCGCAGAACTATTGCGTCCCCCTTACTTCGTCCCCGAGGGCAAGCGCATCGTGGATCTGTTGCGGGAGATGCAGCAGCGGAAGGTTCACATGGCGATTGTGGTGGACGAATATGGCGGGGTGGCGGGCCTGGTGACCATCGAGGACATCCTGGAGGAGATCGTCGGCGAGATCCAGGACGAGTTCGATCGCGCGGAGGAGCCTCTGGTGCTGCCCCTGGATGCGCACACCTATCTCTTCGATGGGCGGGTGGATCTGGACGAAGTGCGGGAGGTGCTGGGGGTGGCGCTCTCGGCGGAGGGGGCGGACACCCTGGCGGGGTATGTCTACGAGCGCCTGGGGCGCATCCCCGCCGTGGGGGAGACCTTCACCGACCAGGGGCTGAAGTTCCGAGTGGAGGAGGTGCTCGGCCGCCGCATCCGCAAGATCTGGGTTCGGCGGCTGGAAGCTCCGGACGATCCCCGGGGGGCGTGATCTCGGGAGACACGGCGTCTATAATAAATGGGGTAGGTCGGCTTCTTCTCCGGAGCGAAGGGGCGCCGGCGGCCCCGTGCGATGGAGCGGAGCACAGATCCGCTGAGGAAGTGGACATGGGGGCTCGGCCGATCATCTCGTTTCGGAAGGTCAACAAATGGTTCGGGAACCTGCACGTCCTGCGGGACATCACCCTGGACATCTATGAAGGGGAAGTGGTGGTGATCTTCGGCCCCAGCGGCGGTGGGAAGAGCACGCTGATCCGAACCATCAACCGGCTGGAGCCGATCGATTCCGGGGAGCTGTGGGTGGACGGCGTCCCGGTTCACGACCCGCGGATCAACGTCAACCGGCTCCGCCAGGAGATCGGCATGGTCTTCCAGCAGTTCAACCTTTTCCCTCACCTGACGGTGCTGGAGAACATCATCCTGGGGCCGGTGCACGTGAAAAAGACCCCCCGGGCGGAGGCGGAGCGGCTGGCCATGCAGCTCCTGGAGCGCGTGGGGATCCCGGAGAAGGCGCACGCCTACCCGGCCCAGCTGTCGGGCGGCCAGCAGCAGCGGGTCGCCATCGCCCGCGGCCTGGCGATGCGGCCGAAGATCATGCTCTTCGACGAGCCGACCAGCGCGCTGGATCCCGAGATGATCAAGGAGGTGCTGGATGTGATGGAGGACCTGGCGCGGGAGGGGATGACCATGGTCGTGGTCACCCATGAGATGGGCTTCGCCCGCCACGTGGCTGATCGCATGGTCTTCCTGGAGAACGGGCGGATCGTGGAGATCGGGACCCCGGATGAGATCTTCGAGAACCCGAAGCACGAGCGCACCCGGGTCTTCTTGAGCCAGGTCTTACGCCATTAGCGTCCAAGGGGGAACGCGGGGGACATGGTTGGAGCCTGTCCCCCGTTTCAATTTCTCACCGGAGGTGCGCCATGCGCTCGAGGCTCTTCCGCTGGATCGGGATCGGGTGGATCCTGGCCCTGCTGCTGGCCGCCTGTCAGGCGCCCGGCGGGGCGCCGCCGGCGGGGAAAGGCCGCGCCCCGCTGGCCCCCGAAGGGACCCTCCTGCGCAAGATCCAGGATCGCGGCAAGTTGATCTGCGGCACGAAATACGATATTCCCACCTTCGGCTACTTGAACCCCCAGACCAACCAGGTGGAAGGCTTCGATGTGGAGATCTGCAAGGCAGTGGCCGAATATATCTTCGGCGATCCCAACGCGGTGGAGATCAAAGAGGCAATCTCCAAGAACCGCATCCCCTTCCTGAAGGAGGGGGTGGTGGACATCGTGGCCTCCACGATGACCATCAACGAGGAGCGCCTCAAGGAGATCGATTTCTCGATCGTTTACTACGTGGCCGGCCAATCCCTCCTGGTCCCCAAGAGCAGCACGATCAACGGCCTCCAGGACCTCAAGGGCAAGCGGGTGGGGACGGTAAAGGGCTCCACCTCGGAGAAGAACATCCGGGCGATCTCCGATCGCCAGGGCTTGAACATCGAGGTGGTGCTCTTCGACACCTACTCAGAAGCGGTGGCGGCGATGGACGCCGGCCGCCTGGACGCGGTGACGACCGACGACATCATCCTCTACGGCTTTGTGCGCCAGGAGCCCGATAAGTGGAAGGTCGTCGGCGGCCGCTTCACCGTGGAGCCCTACGGCGTTGGGGTCAAGAAGGGGGAGAAAGAGCTGCTGGAGGCAGTCAACGCCACGATCAAGGAGCTGAAGGCCTCCGGGCGCTGGAAGGAGATCTACCAGAAGTGGATCCCCAGCGACACAGCGCCCGAACCGCCGCCCGATGACTGGCGCGCGGTGCTTCAGCCCTGACCCTCCGGATCGTTCGGGCTTCGCGCCGCGAAGGCGCCCGCCCCACGGCCCGGGCGCAGGGGGGTAGAAGGGTGGGAGGATCCGGGCGGTGCGGGCCGCTGCAGGCCGCCCGCACCGCCCGCAGCGGGGCAGTTGAAGCCGGAGGGATCCCCCTTGCGATTTCACCGATGAGCACCGCGGAAGTCTGGCGCTATCTCCTTCTGGGTTTGTGGACGACCCTGCGGCTCTCCATGGCCAGTATGGGCGTGGCCCTCGCCTTGGGGACCCTCATAGGGGTCCTGCGGGTGGCCCCGGTGCCCGTCCTCCGATGGTTCGCCGCCGGCTACGTCGAGTTCTTCCGGGACATCCCCTTGCTCCCGGTGCTGGTCTTCGTTTACAGCGGGCTGCCCAAGGCGGGCCTCCGATTGCCCACCGCTTTCGATAGCGCGGTGGCCGGCCTGGGGGTTTACACGGCCGCTTTCGTGGCCGAGGCGGTGCGCGCCGGCCTCCAGTCGATCCATCGGGGGCAGATCGAGGCGGCCCTCTCCCTGGGGATGTCCTTCCCCCAGATGGTCCGCTGGGTGCTGCTTCCCCAGGCCTTCCGGATGATGATCCCGCCCTTGGGCACGGTCTTCATCGCGCTGGTGAAGAACACCTCCGTTGCCTCCGCTATCGCGGTCGAGGAGCTGCTCTATCAGGCGGAGTTCATCATCGGTCGTACGTTCGCCGACTGGCCGATGCTGACCGCTTTTCTGCTCTACTTGGCGATCACCGTGCCCTTGAGCGGCGCGGTGAATTTCCTGGAGCGTCGCCTGCGGATCATGTTCTGAACGGACCCGGCAGGGTGAGCCGGAGCGGCCCGAGGCGCGAGCGATGCAGACCCAAGAACGGCCCTGGCAGACCTTCCTCGGCGTGGGGTTGGTGTTGATCCTGATCCCATTGGTGTTCCGCATGGAGCCCGCGCGGTTCGAGCCGTTCGCCCGGGGCTCGACATGGCGGTTTCTCGCTTTGGGGCTGGCCCTCACGCTGGAGGCCTCCGCGATCGCCATCCTGGCCAGCATCCCGCTGGCCGTCCTCTTTGCCCTCGCCCGCCATAGCGGCCCCCCATGGCTGCGGTATCCAGTGATCGCCATCGTGGAGGGGATCCGGGCGCTCCCCCTGCTGGGGCTGATGTTCTATCTCTTCCTGCGCTTGAGCACCCTGGGCCGGCAGATGGGGCTCGATGCCCTGACCCGGCCGGACGCGGCGGTGATCGCCGCCCTCTGGCTATACACCGGCGTGGTCAACGGGGAGGCCTTGCGGGCGGCGATCCTCTCCCTCCCCCGAGGACAGTGGGAGGCGGCCCGCGCCCTGGGGTTGACCTACAGTCAGGCGATGCGGCTGGTCATCCTCCCCCAGGCCTTCCGGCGGGCGCTCCCCCCGCTGGTCGCCCAGTTCGCCACCCTGGTGAAGGACACTTCGCTGGGGGCGATCATCGGGTTCATCGAGCTCTATCGGCGGGGCGTCATCCTGTTCCAGGGGGAACGCAACCCCATGGAGACCCTCTACGTGATCTCCATCCTCTATTTCCTCATCAATTACAGCCTGGGCCGGCTGGCCAGCATGCTGGAACATCGGCTGGGGTTCCACTCAGGATTCCGTTAACCCCTGAATCTCAAAGGTTGGACGCTGAGGCCCTTCGGTCCCCGCCCGGGCGGATTGAGCCGGATCTGGGATCCGGGGATAATGAGGGGATGTAACCGATCGGGAGCGCTTCGGGATGGACGAACGAGCGCTGGTGGAGCTGGCCCTCCGGATGCGGGAGCGGGCCTATGCGCCGTATTCGGGTTACCGGGTGGGGGCGGCGCTGTTGAGCGCCTCCGGCCAGGTGTTCACGGGATGCAACGTGGAGAACGCGGTGTATCCCCTCGGGTTGTGCGCGGAGCGGGTCGCCGTGTTCAAGGCGATCTCGGAAGGAGAGCACCGCTTCACGACCATCGCGATCGCCACCGAGAACGGCGGCACTCCATGCGGTGCATGCCGCCAGGTGCTCTCGGAGTTCGCCCCCGACTTGCGGGTCCTGCTGGTGAACACAAAGGGGGAGGTGCGGGAGACCTCGCTCCGCGCCCTGCTCCCCGAGCCCTTCGGGCCAGACGATCTGAAATCCGTCCGCTGAGGGGAGGCGATGACGGGGAACATCCATCGGTGGCCCTTGCGGCGGTTCCCATGGCTGGGGCTGCTCTGGGCCTTGGGGGTGCTGGGGATCGGCGGGGGGATGGGCATGCTCGCCTACCGGCTGGCCTTTGAAGAGGCCCTGCGGGTCTCCCTTCCCGCCCTGCCCAGCGGCCCGTCCGATACCTCCCCGGGGGGCCCGGCCGGGGGCGGCGCCGGGTCGCTTCCGGAATGGACCGGGAAGGAGCGGGTGAACATCCTGATCCTGGGGATCGATCAGCGAGAAGGGGAGCCCGGACCGTGGCGGACCGACACCATCATGATCGCGACCATTGATCCGGTGGGGCTCTCCGCGGGCGTGTTGTCCATCCCCCGGGACCTGTGGGTGACGATCCCGGGCTTCGGGGAGAACCGGATCAACACGGCGCATTTCCTGGGGGACGCCTACGGCTACCCCGGCGGCGGGATCGCCTTGGCCCAGGAGACCATCCGTTACAACTTCGGGATCGCCACGACCTATTACGTGCGGGTGAACTTCACCGCGTTCGAGAAAGCCATCGATCTCCTGGGCGGGATCTATCTGTGCGTCCCCGAGGCCATCGACGACCCGCACTATCCGGATGCCCGCTACGGCTACGAGCCGTTCCGCATCGAGGCGGGGTGTCAGCACCTCGATGGCCGGACGGCCCTGAAATACGCGCGGACGCGGGCCACGCGCGGCGGAGACTTCGACCGGATGCGCCGGCAACAGGAGGTGATCCGGGCGATCCGGGAGCGGGTGCTGCGCCTGAACATGCTGCCCTCGCTGATCGGGCGCGCCCCGGCCCTGTGGGAGGCGGTGAAGGAGGGGGTGCGCACCAACCTGACCCTGGACCAGATGATCGCCCTCGCCCGTTTGGCGGCCCGCATCCCGGACGACCGGATCCGGATGGTCACCCTCGGCCCCTCGATGACAGTGCCCCACATGACGCCGGACGGCGCGGAGGTCCTCGTCCGGGTCCCGGAGAAGGTCCAGGAGATGCTGGTGGGTCTCTTCGGCCCCCAGGCGCCCCGTCTGGAGGCCCGCGTTGCGGTGGAGAACGGGTCCCCGCGGCCGGGCCTGGCCGCTCGGGTCGCCGATGCCTTGCGGGCGCTGGGGGCGGAGATCGTAGGGGTGGGGAACGCGGACCGGCTGGATTACCCGAGGACCTGGATCATGGCCCGGCCCGAGCGCCAGGAGGCTGCCCAGCAGGTGGCCGGCTGGTTGGGCCTTCCCCTGACGTCGGTTCGGGAGGTTGCGGATCTCCCCTGCGCCTGCGATGTGCTAATCCGCCTCGGGGCGGATTTCCCCGAGCGCTGGTGAATGGGAGTTCGAAAGAGGTTCGCCTCCTCGTATCTTGAGGCTTTCTCGATCAGGAGTCTTCGTATGGATTTCCGCCTGAATGAAGAACAGCGGCTGTTCCGGCAGGCGGTCCGGGAATTCGTGGAGCAGGAGTTGAAGCCTCGGGCCCGCCATGTGGACGAGACGGGGGAGTTCAACTGGGCGGCGGTCCGCAAGGGGGCTTCCCTGGGCCTGTTGGGGCTGACGGTCCCCGAGGCCTACGGCGGGGCGGGGTTGGATCACGTCAGCGCCGCCATCGCGATCGAGGAGATCGCTCGGGGATGCGGCTCGACCGCTCTCTCCCTGGCGGCCCACAACGGGCTGGGCCTGGCGCCCATCGTGCTCTTCGGGAGCGAGGCCCAGAAGCGGCGGTGGCTGCCGGCTTTGACCAGCGGCCGCAACGGGCTGGCCGCCCTGGCCCTGACGGAGCCCCACTGCGGCAGCGACCTGGGGGCGGTCCGCACCACGGCGGTTCGCGACGGGGACGAATGGGTGATCACCGGCCAGAAGATGTGGTGCACGAACGCGGGGATCGCCGAGATCATCGTGGCGCTCTGCCGCACGGACCCGGAGGCGGGCAAGCGGGGCCTCAGCCTGATCGTGATCCCCACCGACGCCCCGGGGGTCTCCATCGCCCCCCCGGAGCGGAAGATGGGCCTCCACGGGTCGCCCACCCATGCCGTGACGTTCGATCACGTGCGGGTGCCGATGGACCATTTGCTGGGGGAGCCTGGTCGGGGCCTGGCCTATGCGTTGCAGGTGCTGGATGGGGGTCGCATTGGCATCGGCGCCCTTTCCGTGGGGCTGGCCCAGGCGGCCTTCGAGGAGGCGGTGCGCTACGCCCAGGCGCGCACCGCCTTCGGCCAGCCCATCGCCGCCTACCAGGCGATCCAATGGATGCTGGCCGATGCGGCGGTGGAGATCGAGGCGGCGCGGCTTCTGGTGTATCGAGCGGCGTGGCTCCGGGATCAGGGGCTCCCCTACACCCAGGCGGCGGCGATGGCCAAGCTGTTCGCCAGCGAGATGGCGGAGCGGGTCACCCGCAACGCGATCCAGATCCACGGCGGCTACGGATACAGCCGGGAGTTCCCGGTGGAACGGCTCTACCGGGACGCCCGGCTGATGACCATCGGGGAGGGCACCAGCGAGATCCAGCGTCTGGTCATCGCTCGCCACATCCTGAGGATGGTGCGGGCGGAGCCGCTCCCCCCCGATGTGGTGTGACGGGCCATTAAGGCGGAGGGCTTTTCAGCCACCCCTCGCCTCGGGTGGAGTGGCCGTTCCCTCTCGATCGTTTTGCCCCTCTCCTCCTCGCGGGGGGAGCCGGTGCTTCCGCGCCCGGCCAACTCCGGAAGGCATTTGCGGTTTTTCTCCTCTCGATGGCCAAAGGGCTGCCCGGTTTCCGGCTTCCCAGCGCGGCGGGGGAGGCAGGCCCGATGAAAGGGAGCGCCCACCCGCTTGCGGGGGAAGGTTCGTATTAAACTTAAACATCGGTGGAATCCATCGAGTGTGGGAGGCGTGATGGCGGTCGAACGGGTTCAGCAGGTGGAGATCCGGGAGGAGGTGCAGCAGGCTTATCTTTCCTACGCGATGAGTGTGATTGTGGCGCGGGCGCTGCCGGATGTGCGGGACGGGCTGAAGCCGGTGCAGCGGCGGATCCTGTATGTGATGCATGAGAT
>FWWM01001873.1_pt1 | contig 60817 bp, 57 predicted proteins | sample 2228351 | NCBI WGS metagenome assembly FWWM01 (sample SAMEA103939774, study PRJEB20133) | metagenome
TGGAAGAGCTTCTGTTGTGGTGACAAAAGTTTACTTCCTTTTGGAGATCCTTGCCCTTATCCCGAATTCACGTTATTTTAAAAAAATTTCTCTGTGATTTTTCAGATAAATAAGGTTTGATTTTTACGGAAGGAGTTACTATGCCTAACCGCTTGATACACGAGACATCTCCCTATTTGTTGCAACATGCCGATAACCCTGTGGATTGGTTCCCTTGGGGCGAAGAAGCTCTACAGAAGTCAAAATTAGAAAATAAGCCAATCTTCCTTTCGATTGGGTATGCCGCTTGCCATTGGTGTCATGTCATGGAAGAGGAATCTTTCAAAGATCCCACAACCGCGAGTTTTCTCAATCAATACTTTGTTTCGATTAAAGTAGATCGAGAAGAACGCCCTGATTTGGATAATCTCTATATGAGCGCAGTCGTTTCCGTGACAGGACAAGGTGGCTGGCCGATGAGTGTTTTCTTGACACCAGACCTTAAACCTTTTTATGGAGGAACCTATTTTCCACCGGTTCCCCGCTATGGAATGCCCTCTTTTTTGGAGGTTCTGCAAGGTATGCAGCATATTTGGCAAAACGAAAGGCAACACATCGATTCTGTCGCAGAAAAAATTTCTCAACACCTGCAAGAAATAAATCAGTGGCGAACCAACCCTGCTCCGCAAATTAAGCTTAACTTGGAGCATTTGGAGCAGGCTGCGAAAACCCTGATCCAGTATTATGACCATCAGAACGGCGGTTGGGGCCGCGCTCCTAAATTTCCCCAACCGATGGTCATTGAATTTCTTCTTCACCGCCATTTGAGAAATCAATCAGATTCTCTAGAGATTGCACGCCACGCACTGGATGTAATGCAAAGAGGAGGTCTATGGGATGTCGTTGGCGGCGGTTTTCACCGCTACAGCACCGACAGCCGTTGGCTGGTACCCCATTTTGAAAAAATGCTCTATGATAATGCCCTATTAGCCCAAGCCTACCTTCACGCTTTTTTGCTGACGGGGGATATTACCTATCGTCATACGTGCGAAAAAACCTTGGAGTTCATCTTAAGAGAAATGACCCATCACTCAGGTGGATTTTACTCCAGCCTTGATGCTGACTCTGAAGGAGAGGAAGGTAAATATTACCTCTGGAGCAAATCTGAAATTCTTGAAGCCATCCATGGTTTACCTAGCAAGGAGGTATTTCTGGCGACTTTTCAACTACCGGAAGATGGAAATTTTGAAGGCAAAATCATCTTGCAAAGTTCCGCAAACGCCAATGAACTCGCTGCTAAATTCGGTCTAGCGACTGAGGATTATTTGAAAGAACTGGATCAACTGCTAGAGCGACTGCGAATACTTCGCAGCAAGCGTATTTATCCTCATACGGATGATAAGGTAATCGTTTCATGGAACGCTCTCGCTTTGCGCGCCTTTGCGGAAGCAGGTCATTATTTACAACGACCCGATTTTCTCCAAGCGGCACAAAATAATGCTGCTTTCTTACTGGAAAATCAAATCACAGATGAAATTCTATACAGAACATGGAGAAATGGTTGCCCCAAAACACCAGCGTTCTTAGAGGATTATGCCAGTCTGATCGTTGCTCTCTTAACCTTGTTTCAATTCGACGGGAACACCCAATGGTACGCCGCGTCCAAAAAATTGACTGAATGGATGCTTGCCCGTTTTCGAGATCCAAACGGCGGCTTTTTTGACTCTGCTCTTCAATCTTCGAACACCCTTGTATTGCCAAAGTATCCACAAGATAACCCGATCCCGTCTGGCAATGCATTGGCAGCCCACGCCTTGATTCTTCTCGGTTTATTCGACGACGGTAATCCGCATCAAGATGCTGCCCTCGAATTGTTAGCAACATTGCAGCAAACTGCTGCAGAATACCCAACCGCCTTCGCATACTGGCTGCAGGTACAGGATTTTGCTGCTGGCCCAGTTCAACAAATAGCCTTGATTTATCCTTACGAATCAAGTCAATCTCCAAAACAATGGTTAAACCCCGCTATTACGCCTTACCACCCTCGTCGTATTCTGGTGCATGCCCATTGGCCACTACCAGAAAATTCCCCTCGTATTTTGGAAGGAAAAATTTTATTGCAAAGTAATACGACCGTATTTATCTGTCAGAACTTTACTTGCAAGCAACCGCTGGGCGATTTAGAAGAATATTCCCGCACTATTTCTGAAGGGTTCTGAAAGAAACGCAGCATAAGTTGATTGAAAATTTTCGGTTGATCCACCGTTAAGGCATGACCAGCGCCCTTAATAATTACATGAGCACAGTTTGGTATCATCTCAACCAGCCGCATTTGTAAGTATAATGGGACGGTCGTGTCATTTTCTCCGCTGACAACCAGCACTGGATTGAAAATTTTTTTAGCCATTTCATGCCCATCAAAACGAGCTAATGCCAACATGGCCTGACGATACACTTTTGGATTAGCCTGTTTGATACTTTCTACCAGCATAGACCGATAAAAACTTTTATCATCGTTTGGAAAAATCCGGCTGGCAACCAGCTCTGCTTGTGCTTGAGGAGAAAGGAGTAACGCTCGCAGCCCTCTTCGCACAAAATACCGGAACTCACTCCACTTGCGGGGGCGCAACACGGCAAAGGTATTGATCAGTATGGACATCCGCACCATCTCAGGATATTCTGCTGCCAGTTTCAGCCCAACAACTCCCCCCATCGAAATTCCAACCAGCCCAACCTTTTCGATACGAGAGGTTTGAATAAACCGGATCACATCTTTGGCTGCCCAATCGAAATTCCAACGGTTACCATCAAAAGAGGATTTTCCAAACCCGGGCAAATCCAAGGCTAAAACCCGGTAACCAGCTTCAACTAATGCAGGAATTTGAAGGTACCAAGATTCAGCATTAGCCCCTAATCCATGCAGCAAGAGAATTGGAAATCCGCTTCGCGAACCTTCATCTATGATATTCATTGGACCTCTCCCATCATAATGTAGTTCATAGTTTTTGTTCGATAAATCTTCCAACACGTTTATAATACTATCAATCACCTTGGAGGAATAAATGGAAAAATTTATTATTGAAGGCGGACATCCATTGCACGGTGAAGTAACACCAGCGGGAAATAAAAATGCAGCCCTGCCTTTATTGGCAGCCTGTCTTTTAACCGATGAGCCGGTGATTCTTCGAAATGTTCCGGACATTCTGGATGTGCGTACAATGCGCGCTTTGTTGGAAAGTCTTGGCGTGGAAATCACACCCTTAGATACCCATACATGGCAAGTACATGCTAAAGTCATCCGACCGGCAGACCTAGATCCTGACTTGACGAGGAAAATTCGCGCATCAATTCTACTGGCAGGCCCAATGACAGCACGGATGGGCGAATTGCGCTTACCACCACCGGGTGGAGATGTGATCGGTCGCCGACGTGTGGACACCCACATTCTCGCCCTGACCAAACTTGGCGCCAAGGTCACTTATGACCGATATTTTTACTTTTCTGCAAATGGTCTTACAGGTGCCGATATTCTCTTGGACGAAGCCAGCGTCACTGCCACCGAAAATGCAATCATGGCTTGTGTCATTGCCAGGGGAAAAAGCGTCATTCGAAACGCTGCTTCAGAGCCACATATTCAGGAATTGTGCCACTTTTTAAATGCGCTTGGCGCAAAAATTGAAAACATCGGTTCGAATACCTTGCACATCACGGGGGTAGAAAAACTTCATGGTGGCGAATTTACAATTGGCCCAGATTATCTGGAAGTAGTCAGTTTTATTGGTGCCGCAGCGGTCACCCGTGGTGAAATCTGGATCCGTAATGCTGGCAATCAATATCTGGACATGATTCGCCTGGTGTTTGGACGGCTTGGAGTTCATTGGGAAACCAGCGGAGATGATATTTTTGTCCCCTCTAACCAGAAACTGGTTATTGAACCCGATCTGGGAAATGCGATCCCAGAAATCAGCGTGATGCCCTGGCCTTCCTTCCCTACCGATTTGATGAGCATCGCGCTTGTTGTCGCCACCCAATCAAAAGGGACCGTCCTTTTCCACGATTGGATGTATCCAAGCCGCATGTTTTTCACCGACAAATTGGTTGGGATGGGCGCTCAAATTGTCCTTTGTGACCCGCATCGTTGTATCGTCCAGGGACCGACTGAATTGTACGGCGAAAAAATGGAAAGCCCCGATATCCGGGCCGGTATGGCCTTGGTTTTGGCGGCTCTTTCTGCCAAAGGCGCCTCAGTAATCCGCAACATTGGTCAAATAGACCGGGGTTACGAAAAAGTTGACCAGAAACTGGCTGCCTTAGGTGCCAAAATTCAAAGAGTGAGTGAATAAGAATCACAAAAATCCCGGCGTTGCCGGGATTTTTGTGATCAGAATTGGATTTCTAATTGTTCTTTGCGGAAGCGCTTTGCACAACTTCTAAAAATTGATCCAATATTTCACGCAGCATTCCTTCCGGCAAAGCGCCTACCTGACGATGGACCACCTTACCGTTGGCAATAAATAGCATGGTTGGGATACCCTGCACACCATAACGCATTGCCCATTCCGGGTTTTCGTCTGTGTTAACTTTTGCGACAATCAGTTTTCCAGCATACTCTGCAGCAATTTTATCGAGAATTGGAGCAACCATTCGACAAGGCCCGCACCAAGGTGCCCAAAAATCAACAATCACGGGCAGAGTGGACTGAAGAACCGTTTTTTCAAACGCCGCATCGGTTACATGCACTGGCTCTTTAATCATTCCTATCTCCTCATTAACGAATTTAATATAGTATACCACTTGAGAAATTTTCATGTAAATTTTGATGCTGATGGAACCTAAAAGTTGCACAAACAATCAGACCTCTCGACTTTGTGAGAGGTCTGAAGAAGGATTTTTTATTTTCAACTTCTTCGATAAGGTTCATTTCACCTTTACCGATATAGTCTTAGGACGCACTTCCTCCGCTTTCGGCAACATGAGTGTCAGTATGCCATTTTCATATTCGGCCTTGGCTTTGTCCACATTTACCTCCACCGGTAACTGGAAAGAGCGGGTAATTACACCACTGCGTCGTTCGCGGATATGATAAGTGGCATCTTCATTGACCTTTTCTTCCTTCACTTCACCCCGAATGGTCAACACCCCGTTTGCAACAGAAACATGGATATCGTCCGGCTTAACACCCGGCAGAACTGCTTTGACCACCACCTCATCGTTGGTTTGATACATATCTAAAGCCATCCACTCATATCCGCGCCAGCCCTCTAATTGGCGGGTTAGCATGTTGTCAAAGACCTGATCTACCATAGAACGGAGAGTAGCCATTTCACGGAAGGGATCAAATACGGTCAGGTTTGACATTATCCACCTCCTAAAAAATAATTTTCTTATGTTTAGATATAAGATCTAAACATAAGAAAATTACAAACAAATCATTATAGTTTTATAAAACAGTTCTGTTTAATCAAAAGATTTTTTCGAACCTTCCCGAGTAAAATCCACAAAGCGATATCCTACCCCGCGTTCCGTCAGGATATATTTAGGATTTGCCGGATCTTTTTCCAGTTTTTGGCGAAGATAATTTATATACAACCTCACATAATGGGGTTCGTCACGATATTCATATCCCCACACTTTGGATAGAAGTTGGTCATAGGTCATTACCCAGCCGGCATTTTGAACAAGATGGTACAGTAATCGGTATTCAGTTGGTCGAAGTTTGACCAGTTTTCCATCCACCCATACTTCGCGCCTGCCAAAATCAATTTTTAACCGATCGTCAATTTCATAAACTTCCTTCGAAACAAATCCACTGGCTTCAGTGCGGCGCAAAACAGCTCGAACCCGGCTCACCAACTCTCTCGGACTGAATGGTTTGGTTACATAGTCATCTGCCCCTAATTCCAAACCGCGTACACGGTCATCTTCTTCTCCCTTCGCAGTCAACATGATCACGGGAACATTGCTGATCTCGCGGATCATTTTCAACACTTCAAAACCATCCAAATCGGGCATCATTACATCCAAAATCACCACATCTGGCATCGCATCCCGAAGTTGATGGATGGCTTCCAAGCCTCGGTGTGCTTCCACTACCCGGAAACCATCATGTTCCAAGTTCAAGCGGATGAACCGTGCCATGCGTTCTTCGTCATCCACAACGAGTATGACGCGATTCTTAAAATCTTCATCTTGAGACATCGGATTATTCCCTTACAAAAGTAATAATCTCTTCTTCCTCACTGGTCGGTAGGATTTCGATGAACGTGATTCGACTCATTGGCCAGATGACAGTGGTCACATTCGGTTCAAGATAATGTAAATCCTTACCATCCCTCTTTCTGGGATTCTTAAGAATGACCAAATTATCAGCGGGCGAAGGTAATGTGTCAACCTCACCGACTACGGGATCTTCGTTTATGATATGAAGGATTAAGGTTGGCATTTGACCGATCCGTCTATTTATGAATGATCAACTGAAATTTTAGTTTACCTAACGCAATCACATCCCCATGCTTTACCGGATAATCAACATGCGGCACAATTTTTTGACCGTTGACCCGTGTACCATTCGCCGATCCCAAATCCATGATTGAAACCCGTTGAGATCCGATTTTGATTGCTGCATGAAGCCGGGAAACTCCTTGCGTGTAAGCCTCAAATTCAGAAAGATCAACATCCGGTAAAATGGGTTGACCTTCAGCAATTCGCCCAAGTGAAAACTCTGTTCTGCCGCTGAGGTGGATGGTTCTCCCCGAGTCAATCATGTGCAAAGAAACTACCGGTTCCGCGCCATCGGCTACCGCCGTTTCAACTTTTACTTCTGGAATTGGTGCGCTCGAAAAAACCGCATTTCCATTGAGAAAATCCGAATTGACTTTTTCTAAATTTTGAGTAGTCAGCGTATCAATAGAAGTCAATTGAGCTCCACATTCGCTGCAAAACAGGGCACCCGGCAATTCCTGGTGTTGACAATTAGGGCAACGAATCATAACTCCCTCCTTGCCGGACTAGGCAATAAAAACAATCCACGTGTACCATATTTGATTTTCTTTTCCCCTTCCTTGCTAAAGGAATGTGTCCTTTGGATGTGGTCAGCTTCAACAAGAACCGTTTTAGCCAATTCTCGATCACCCTGAGCCAGTAAATGGGTTGCTAAATGCTGCAAATGGCGGGTTGCTTTTCCGATATCCCCAGCCTGTACTTCCAAACGAGCTTTTTCCTGTAAACGATATAAAGTGATTTTGGACATAGCTTGGAGAATAGTGGTAGGTGGTTTTTCCGCTTGCCAATTCTGTCTGGTTTGCCGGGTCAGGTGGATCGCATAACGGCCAAACGGATTTGCCAGAGACGGGACTTGCATCAGAATGTGTCCCTTCAATAATTCAACTTCCGACCGGCCATTAGAGAGAGGAGGCAGTTTGAATTCTAATATGATACTGGTTTTTTTTCCATACTCAATTGTACCTAAAGGTATGGGCGAATCATTACCAAGCGGCGTAATATCTGGATGAATGCGAAAAACATATCGAAGCTCAATACCTTCGACCAAATTGAAATACCATTCAATTTTTCTCGCATAACTGACTGAAATAGACTTGATTTTGTTTTCAATAAATTGAGTTAAATCTTCATCACGACTTACATAAATAGCATTTCCTCCACTTATAGCCGCAATGCGATCCAAAAATATATCGTTCCACTCATCACCTATTCCAAGCGCATTGATGGGGACACCATCTTCCCTAGCCTGAGCAGCCAGATCAATGCAATTCTGTTCATCTCCGTAGGTGTGTCCGTCCGTGATCAAAATCAACTGCTTGATCATTCCTTCCCGGCTAAATCGTTGAATCAAATCATAACCGGTAGAAAGCCCCTGAAAGATTTCTGTCGCCCCTCCAACCTGCAATTTCGTTAACGCGCTATCAACAACAGAAGGATCGTCTAATTCCTTAGGCGGCAGAATAACCTCTGCCCGATCACTAAACGCCACGATAGACAGACGGTCCTTAGGTCTTAATTTTCGAGCCAGGAAAACAATATTTTGGCGAACCATCTCAATACGGTCGCCTCGCATAGAATTGGACCGATCCACAATCAAGCAGACATGTATAGGCGGTAAGTCCTTTGGAGCGGGCTGTTTTGGGGTCTCCAATTCCAGCAAAACGTAAAAAAGTTGAGGTTCATCCAATAATGGTATTTGTGATCGCCCATATGTGATAGAAATGTTGACCGCCGGAATCTCTTTTAATTCTGCAGGTAATTGTTCATCATAAGCAGATCGCTTTTTGGGATTAGAAAGAACTTCGTAAGCTTCTTGAATCTGTAAAAATTTTTGTTTGGCAAAAGGATCGGGGTTTACATCTGGATGATAACGCCGGGCAGCCTCGAAATATGCCAAGCGGATTTCTTCAGCACTGGCATTGAAGGGCAATTCGAGGACTTGGTAAAAACTCGTTTTCATACCAAAATTTTCAGAAGTACTGCACTAATACCACACTGATGTTATCCGGACCACCGCCAAGATTCGCGGCATCCACAAGGTTTTTACATGCAACAGAAGGGTTTCTTGCACTGGCGATAATCTGGAATATCTCTGCCTCTGGAACCACCCCCCATAAACCATCGCTGCAAAGCATCAAATATCCCGGATGTGGCATCGGCAAAGATTGGATATCCGGCCGGAATGGCTCTGCCTGACCCAAAGCACGATAAAGGACGTTCCGATTGGGGTGGATTGAAGCCTCTTGTTCAGTGATTTGACCCAGTTCGACAAGACGTCGTACTAGAGAATGATCCTGAGTAATCAGTTGCATTCGTCCATCCGGAAAAATAAAGTAAGCCCGGCTATCACCCACATGGGTAATCGTAACCTGTTCACCAATGACCAATGCAGCGGTAAGGGTTGTTCCCCCTCCTGGAGCCCGGCGGGTCACAGATTGTTGTGCTTTTGCAACGGCAACTTCCATAATTTCTTGAAGGCTTTCACCACTCACTTCGCCCTCTACACTAATGTGAGGAAGATAAATTTTGCTCAAAACGGTTTCCACCACAGCTTTCGCAGCGACGCTGCTGGCTACTTCACCATATTCATACCCCCCCATTCCATCCGCAACAATGAACAATCCAAAAGGTATTTCATTGTTTCCGTCCGCAAGGATGGCAGAAAGGGAAAATAAGGCATCTTCATTATGTTCTCGCTGTCTCCCCACTGATTGACCACAACCAACCAAAAAGTGCGGCGGAGACATGGATACCGTGGGAATCGAAACGACCTGTAATTGTTCCTCTGTTAGAGGAGCAGTTTGAATATTTTCCACCAAAGGGCGGGTTTGGATATTTTGATTTTTTTCTCGACCAAAAAGGTTTTTTATAAACTTAAGCACTATTCCTCCCAAAATTCGCGCCACTCAAACCAAAATGGCGTAGAAAATGTGATCTGCCGATCCAAAATAAACTGTATCATTAAAGACAAGTGGGGTGCTCGTAATAGGGCCTTCCGTGGCAAATTTCCACCGCAAGCGCCCGGTTTTCAATTCCAGGCAATACAGATTTCCATCCGCCGAACCACAAAAAACCATGTCTTTATGGACGACCGGTGAGCCGCTTACTTGATGATTGGTTTGATATTTCCAGATTTCGCGGGAATTATTGGCGTCAATGCAATAAATATTTCCATCCGCTGATCCAAATAACAAATAATGATCTGCCCGGTATGGTGAAGACACTGAGCCCTTCATCATCCGATAGCGCCAGATTACCCAACCACTTTTTGCATCCAGCGCATAAACCGACCCATCCAATGAGGTGAAGTACACAATCCCGTGAGAAACCAGCGGTGATGAAGTAATCGCCCGTTTGGCCCGAAACCGCCATTTTGGCTGACCTCGAAAATCAACACACAGAAAATCACCACCTTCATTACCAAAATAAATCAGGTCATTGGTAACAGCAGGTGACGAACGAATAGCCATCCCGGCATCTACTTTCATGACCCGCCGCATAGATAAAATATTGACGCCATACAAGAAGCCGTCATCACATCCGAAAAAGACATGGCCTTCGACGATTTTTGGAGAACTGCGAATGGGGCTTTCCAGCGGCAATGTCCAGGCCATTTTGCCGGTCTTTGGAAGGATAGCATACAAATTGCCATCTTCGGAACCGACGAAAATTAAATCATTCGTAATAGCCGGACGGGTCACAATTCCACCATTCGTTGGAAATTTCCACTTTAACTCACCACTTGCTGCGTCCAAGGCATATAAATTGTGATCGTAAGAACCAACATAAATGACACCATTATCGTAGGAAGCCGAACCACGAATTTCATCCTCGCATCGGAAAATCCAAATCGGCTTAACTACCTGTTCGGAAACGACTGCCGGCAGGCTTATTCGGGACAAGGCGCCTGTTTTTTTTGCGGCATTTAGCAGAGCCTCTTTCATCGCAGCAGCCGATTGGAAACGCTCCTGCGGGTTATACTTCAATGCTGTTTGGATGACGGTCTCCAATTCGACACTTACTGCCGGATTGATTTGTCGGATAGGCCTTTCGGCAAAAGAAAAAGGCGGCTCCATTCGCGGGTCGCGTTTTGTAAGCAGATGATGAAGAGTTGCACCTAAAGCATAGATATCTGCTAAGGGTGATGCCTCCCCCCTGTACTGCTCGGGTGGTGAGTAACCCTCTGTTCCGATCATCGTTCCCTTTTGACCCTCACGGAACATTTTTGCAATACCAAAGTCAACCAACACCACATGTCCCTGCTGGTTGATCATGACATTCGAGGGTTTCATATCGCGAAAGATGATCGGTTCGGGTTTGTGATTATGCAAGTACTCCAGCACATCACAAATCTCAATTGCCCAACTGATAACTTTATCTTCCGAAATTGGTCCTTCACTCTCGTTGAGAATAGCCTCTAAATCTTTTCCATTGATATATTCCAGAACCAGGTAAGAACGTTCCTCGTGAGAAAAGTAATCAAAGATTTTTGGGATGGAAGGATGATTAAGCGTGACCAGAATATTGGCTTCGCGTTCGAAGTTTTGAACAACTGTTTGACGCACCAGTGGATCGCGAGCTTGGTTGATCATCTCTTTGACAGCCACCAGTTTGATCACATTCGGGAAGTGCAGATCTCGTGCCCGGTATACCGAGCCCATGCCTCCAACGCCGATGACATCTTGAATCAAATAACGATCAACCAGAACAAAACCTGTCTGTAATTGCTTAACAGGTCCTTGGCCACCACTAAAACTTTGAGTGATACGATGAGTATCCAGTTTAACCTCCCGGGACCAGAATCACCTTTCCCCCGAAAACTTGAGTGTTGATGAAAAGGACAAATAAATAACCTTATGATTTTCAACTACGAATGGGGTATAGGAAACAGGCTTTCATATGGTTAAAATTATATCTACAAAACATCTTTTTGCAACTTAATTACTCCTTGCATTCTCCAAACAACTTTTGGTTTCTTAACCCCAGGAAACTGGACTAAATATTACAAATCCCAGCACTTATTCCTATCGTAGATTAGTTCCCGAATTTGAAGCGCCAGTTAATTGATTTTTTCATGCGGCAATCGGAGTGCAGCCATTCGGGTGCCCAAGTATGCTACTGATCCGGACAGTGTTCATTTTGAATGTCGCCCCCCAGACGCAACCTGTAACCCATATCTGGCTATGACAACCATGTTGATGGCAGGTATTGATAGAGTAAGGAGAAAAATTGATCCTACCGCCGCAGGTTTTGGCCCGATCAATGAAGATGTTTTTTCCTGGCCGCCGGAAAAACACGACACAATTCTAAGCCTGCCAACGCCCCTTGATATGGCATTACGCGCCCTCGAAGAAGACCATCAACTTTTTCTGGAAGGTAATGTATTCACTGAAGAAATGATTGTGGATTGGATTCGTGTAAAACGTTGCGAGGAGTCACAAATTCGCACAAGACCTCATCCTTATGAAATTGAGTTGTACTTTGATTTATGATGGTCAGTCTGCTGGGCGGCAAATTTCGCACGGACATAGTCTCCGCAGATAATGCCAGTTGAATATCCCAAAATGATGGCCGTCTTCCCATTCTATTGTGATTGCATAACTCCCAACCCCTTCCAATCTTTTCATCCGTGTCGCTGGAGATTCGGGGAGATTTACGGCAAACACCTCATCATCCGGCTCGGATCGCATATTTTCATGGCCACCGCGGCAGGAAGCACAAGGGCAGGCTGCCCTCAACAACCCAAAAGGATACTGAGAAACGTGACCATCTTCCCATTCAATCGTTAAGATGCGCGTAGTGCGATTAGCGGAAATTTTCTTCGGAGAATAATCCATAAAAAAATACCCTCATGGTTGAGATTCATTACCTAATTCAATCACTCTTAAGAAACGAGAGGCGGCCCAGCCGCTTCTTTTGTCATCATATGGCGCTGTTAAGTACCACCACACAAAACCATCTTCTTCTTTGGGGCCTGCCACCACTTTGAACACTTCCGATTCATATCCAAGAAACAGGATATCTGCATTGGTACCGGGTTCTCGACGGAGTCGCAATCCATCTCCGCCCGTACCAAATATTTGTACAAACTGTCCTATTCCAATTCCATCAATTGTAATTGAAAGGACTGGGGGTGTTGCGGTAGGGGTTGAAAAAAAGGACAATTGGCCAACATCCGTTGAGGTTGGTGCTGGTACTACGGTCAAAATGGCAGTCGCTTCTTGTACGGAATTAACCTGTGCAGGTCTAAACCAAATAATTACAGTGATAGCTCCGGTAAAAATCAATAGGGCAAATAATGCTGAGGCAATAATTAACCAGCAACCGGATCTTTTTTGTAGAATCTTCATCTTTTTCGCTCCAACCCACACCCAAAAACCTCTTCTTTCCACAACGCAATTTCTCCGAAATGAAGCAAGTTCCGCCACAAAGTTAGCCTAAGAACTTTTTCCCCAGATAGATATGGAAAGATTTTCAGAAGGAAAATCCGCAAGTTTATTCGATCAATAAGAAAAAAAAGTTGATGCTTGATTTTCTGATAAAGAGTATATAGATTATAACTCGATTACATCGTAAGAAATTTACTGTACAGCGGGTGTGATATAATTCAGCCAACAATATTTCGGACATGGAAGAATCAAAAACCGTTGTACCCATTCTAGGCAACCGCTATCAGCTGCTTCAAACGATTGGAACAGGAGGTATGGCAGTTGTCTATTTAGGTCGCGACACCATGCTGGAGCGGCCGGTTGCCATTAAGATTCTTCGAGAAGACTACTCAAAAAATGAAGCCTTCCGCGAACGATTTCGCTTAGAAGCCAAAGCGGCTGCAAACCTTTCTCATCCCAACATTGTAACCGTACATGACTTCGGCTTTGATTCGGATCGGCTCTTCCTTGTTATGGAATATTTACCGGGAACCGACCTGAAAACGATTCTGCGAGAAAGAACTCGATTGCCCATTGAGGAAGCGGTCAACATTATTGTTCAAGCTGCAGCCGGAATTGGTTATGCACATCGAGCTGGTTTGATCCACTGTGATGTCAAACCTCATAACATCCTTGTCACCACCGATCAGCGCATCAAGGTGACAGATTTTGGAATTGCCCGGGCCATGGCAAGCATCCACCCCGAGGAAAAGTCCGATGTGGTGTGGGGTTCTCCACTGTATTTCTCCCCGGAACAGGCTGCAGGTGAACCTCCTTCTCCCGCTTCGGATGTCTATTCGCTGGGGGTTGTGTTATATGAAATGTTGACAGGAAGACTGCCGTTTCAAAGCAGCGACCCCGTAGAATTAGCCCGGATGCACCGGGAAGTGCTTCCACCCTCTCCCCGTCGCTTTAACCCCGAAATTCCTCCTACTCTTGAGCAAATCATCTTGAAGGTGCTATCCAAAGAACCGGCAGCACGTTATCGCACCGCAGATCAATTTGCCAGAGTGTTATCCACCTTTTTACAAAATCATGCGGTAATTCCTGCTCCTGTGCATACTGCCCCAAGCGAAGCAGAAACGCAACCTCAGTTGATTCCTGTTCAACCAGCCTCGTCCTCGCCTCTTTCACAGCCTTCTCAAGCAAGCGACGACACCACTTTAAGCATTGATTGGCTGACCATATTTCTTGCCTTGCTAGCAATCCTTGCTGTAGGTGGTTTGATCCCCTTCTGGTTATACATCTGGTTTTCTTTCAATCCTCCGATCTGAAAGGGATGATTGAGTTGTATTACCTTTCGGCTTCAATTCTATCTGCAGATTTCTCTAATCTTTCCGCTCAAATCCGTCAGGCGGAAGATGCCGGCGTAGATTGGATTCATGTTGATGTGATGGATGGACATTTTGTGCCGAACATTACCATGGGCCCGTTTATCGTTGAAACCTGCCGGAAAATTACATCCCTTCCGCTTGACGTTCACTTGATGATTGACAAACCGGAGAATCACATTCAATCCTTTATCAATGCGGGTGCCAATTGGGTCAGCGTTCATATTGAAGGTAATCCCAATATTCACCGAACACTTCAAACAATTCATTCGCTGGGTGCAAAGGCCGGTATTGTCCTGAATCCGGGAACCCCAGCACAAGCAATAGAAGCCGTGCTTCCCTTCATAGACTTGGTTTTGGTAATGACAGTGAACCCCGGATTTTCAGGGCAGTCTTTCATCCCCCAAATTTTGGGAAAAATCAATACCATAAGGAACATGCTGACTGCAACGAATGTAGATGCTATTCTTCAGGTGGACGGAGGAATCAATTCCCAAAACATTTTTTCAATTGCAGAAGCTGGCGCAAATTGCTTTGTTGCAGCCACTGCGATTTTTAAGCATCCACGGGGGATTGCAGAGGGTGTAAATTCACTCCGAACGGAGCTGCAAAAAAAAATGCGGCTTTCGCCGCAAATCCAAGAACGCAGCTAATGCCGCGAATCTCGAAAGGATTGAGTTACTTGGTCTTAACCAATGTCCGAATGCACTTTGCGCATAACACCCGGCGAACCTTCCGCCCGCTTTCCATTACCGTCACCCGCTGCAGGTTGGGTTTGTAGGAGCGGTTAGTAGCACGCATGGAGAAACTTCGGTTATGACCAAAAGTTGTTGTTTTACCGCACCGTTCGCATTTAGCCATGATAATCAAATCCTTTCCAGCAACAAAACTCTTTTCCAGCCGCATAATGACCGGACGCAAGATGGAATTATACCACACAGCGTATCTTTTTTCAACTCGGATTGTTTTATAAAAGAGGGATTGTGACCATGAGCGAATTGAATCCACTAGGCAATATTTTTATTTCGCACCGCGCCATTGCATCCATCGCCCACATGGCAGCGATTGAATCTTACGGCGTGGTGGGACTGGCAGCAAAAAATTTGGCAGAAGACCTTGCCAATAAAATTGTCAAGGACCCTTCCAAAGGTGTTGAGGTTGAATTCAAAGACGATGGCATTGTCATTGATCTTTACATCATTGTCGAATACGGAACTCGTATTAAAATGGTAACTTCCAGCGTCGCTGAAAATGTGCGCTATCAAATCGAGAAATGGCTTGAGTTACCTGTGAAAGCAGTCAATGTTCACGTGCGCGGATTGCGTATCTCCGACACGGATTAAAAAATTACAGATTTAATTTGGAGCACTATGAGTGATGATGTAAATCGAACTAACCTGCCTCAGGTAAAAGAAATTGCTCAGGCAGGAAAACTGGATGGAATTGGATTAAAAAAATTGGTAGAAGCCGGCATGCTCTGGCTTAAAACTAATCAGCAGCTGGTCAATTCATTAAATGTGTTTCCTGTGCCGGATGGCGATACAGGCACAAACATGTTGCTAACGATGCAAGCCGCTTATAACGAAATTTTGCATTCTAATGAAACCAATGTTGGTAAAGTTGCTCATGCCATTGCACAGGGTGCATTAATGGGAGCAAGAGGCAATTCCGGTGTGATCTTGTCTCAATTGTGGAGAGGTTTTGCTCGTGCTTTGGATAATTTTGAGGAGATGGATGGCGACATCCTCATCAAAGCGTTGGTTGAAGCAAAAAATACTGCTTACAAGGGCGTTGTCCGACCGGTTGAAGGGACAATCTTAACGGTCGCTAAAGATATTGCCTCCGCAATCGAATCCTTCAAAGGCAAACCCCTTTCACTGGAATGGTTGGAAAAAATTGTGTTCGAAGCCGATTTATCGGTTCAAAAAACCCCTGAACTACTTCCAATTCTCAAACAAGCCGGTGTAGTCGATTCCGGAGGTAAGGGTTTGTTTATCATATTGGAAGGTATGCTACGCTACCTCAAGGGACAATCTTTGGAAACACCTGCCACCAGCGTCCAGCCGATCACTGCAATGAACCTAGAGGAAACCATGGAAGAAATTGAGCCGGGACAGGATTTTGAGGTTGTCGTTGATTTTCGGCCTCATCAACCGCTGGATTTAGATCGTTTCTATGAGCATCTTTCTCAAATGGGCACTTCCATCCAAGTAGGGGAAGGTGATGGGATATACCGTATGCATATCCATGTTCCCACTGAAAAGCGGTATGAACCCATCGAATATACCATGAGCCTCGGCACAATCACAAAGGTTGCCATCGAGAACCTTATGGCCCAAATGGAGGAGAAAAAAAATTTCCAACCCTCCCTTGAGTTTCCCCCTTGTGAACCAGGCAAAATCGCCGTTGTTGCCGTATCTCCAGGTTTGGGCCTTTCAAAGATTTTCGCAAGTTTAGGGGTGAATGCAATTGTAGAAGGGGGTCAAACCATGAACCCCAGCACCGAGGAGATCCTTAAGTCCTTCGAAAATCTCCCAACCGATCAGATCATCGTTTTACCCAACAATAAAAATATCATTCTTGCAGCACAAAATGCTGCTTCTCTTTCGGTAAAAAAGGTCAAAGTTATCCCAACGAAAACCATTCCCCAAGGCTTGAATGTGATGTTGCGCTTTGATCCCGACGGAGACCTGGACGAGGTTGCCTCGGAGATGGAAGAAGCCATCCACGAAGTAGAGAGCGGAGAAATCACAACAGCAACACGCTCCGTAGAAATCAATGGCGTGAAGGTCAAAGAAGGGCAGGTCATCGCTCTACTCAATGGACAGCTGGTTGCATCAGCCAGCCACCTTGAAGAAGCCTGCTTTGAATTACTCAAAGCTGCAAAAAGCGAAGAAAGAGAACGAATCACTCTGTTTTATGGTCAAAACATCAATTTGGAAGAAGTCAATCAACTCGCCGAAAAAATTCAGACCAAATATCCTGACCACGAGATGGAGATCCATGAAGGTGGACAACCACACTATCAATTGATTATCTCGATTGAATAAACCGTATGCGAAAGATCGGCATTCTGGTTGACAATACTGCTCAATTTCCCCGTCATTCATTTCCGGGACAAAACTTAATTCGGATTGCTTCACATGACATTAGTTTGAATGGCAAAATTTACCCGGAAGGAGACGGCTTAAAAGTCACACAACTTCCTCCCTCTGCAAGAGGTTCATCTGCGCCGAAACTACTTCCATCAACACCTGAAAAATTCAACCAGATTTTGACGGGAATGGGGAGTGAATTCGATGAAGTGCTGGTGTTGGTACATTCCTCTCACCTGAGCAGCACATTTCAGAATGCCAGCCTTGCGGCTTCCAGCCTTCAAGGCAGATTACCCGTGGTTGTGGTTGACACCAATACCTTTTCAGCTGGATTAGGAATGCTGGCTCAACTGGCTGCCCAAGCCATTTATGATGGGGCGAATTTTGGAGAAGTTGAACACATCGTCAGACAGCAGGCAGCCCATACGTATACCATCGTCTGCTGCCCGGGACTTTCTTACCTTTCTCAAAATGGGATTATTGATCCAGCGCAGGCTGTTGCCGGCGAATTGCTTTCGATGATGCCGGTATTTTCGTTTGAAGATGAACGTCTGACACCAATTGAAAAAATGCGCAACATCCGAAATATCACTGAATTCTTCATTGAATTTGTCGAAGAATTTGATGATTTACAGCATATAGCAATCATCCAAAGTGTTCCCCCCCTGTTACCCGAAACCCGCAGCATGCGTCAGATATTCCATGAAAATTACCCTCGTACCAGTTACAGCGAGCATAATCTAAATTTAGCATCTGCCCTCTTATTCAGCCCCAAAATGGTTGGCCTGATTGCCGTTGAGTCAGTGTTCGAAGACGAATAAGCGCCCACTTCTAAATTACCCCGATAATTAGTCTGCACTGTAGAATAGGGTAAAATAATCACATGTCACCTGCGCTAGAAAAAATCAAAAAATTTCTTAATCTCGAGATTGAACGAGGTTTTGACAATCGTGCTGTAGTTGGCGGATTGGATAAAATAATCCCCGCCTGGGAACAAGAAGCCTATCGAGAAGGGGTTTCATCCTCTGTGGTTCAACAAATATGCAAACGATTGTCTCAATACCCAAGCCTTTCTACTGAACTTCGGGAGAAGACCGTTGAGGAAATTTTTGAAATCATTGAAGACTCTCCAAATATTACATTGGAAGACTCGCCTGCTTTTCCCGAAAAAGAGAAAATTGATTACCCCCAATTAAGCCCAGCAAAAACCCCTTCTGTCGGAAACCAGAGGGGTAGCTCTAAACCAGAGGTTGCGAGAAGATCCGCCGGATTAGATGCCAACCTGAAGGTACTCCCCGGAATTGGACCCAAAAATGCCCATAACCTCGAAAAATTAGGCCTTCACAAGCTGGAAGACCTGTTGTATTTCTTTCCCCGTCGTTATGACGACTTCTCCAAAATGAAGCCTATCAATCAATTGCGTTTTGGAGATGAATTATCCGTTGCTGGAACAGTACAAAAATCCCAGCTCCGAGAAATCAAAGGCAATCGAACTTTATTTGAAGCCATCATTTCAGACGGAACGGGGGCATTGCGAGTTTCCTGGTTCAATCAGCCCTGGCTCGAAAAAAATATTCGTCCGGGTGTGCAGATTGTTCTTTCCGGCAAAGTGGATATGTACCTTGGCAGATTGTGCATGAATAATCCCGAGTGGGAGTTGCTGGATCAGGAACATCTGCACACCAATCGAATTGTTCCTGTTTACCCATTGACTGCCGGCTTAAGTCAAAAAGTGTTGCGCCGAATCATGTACCAGACCGTTAGTTTCTGGGCGAGCCGGGTCGCAGATTTTCTTCCAGATGATATTCGCTCTGCTGGAGACTTAATTCCCCTCTCTCAAGCGCTCCGTCAAATCCACTTTCCTGATAGTGACTCAGATCTTCATGCAGCCCGTGAACGACTGGCTTTTGATGAAATTTTCCTTATCCAACTGGGGGTCTTACGTCAAAAGCAAAATTGGCAAAATCGAAATGCGCGTATTTTTGAAGTTTCAGATGAATGGCTGAGGGCTCAAATCAATCGTCTTCCTTTTCCACTTACCAACGCTCAACAACGAGCTCTCCATGAAATACGCGCTGATTTATCATCCGGCCGTCCCATGAATCGTCTGCTTCAAGGAGATGTTGGTTCTGGAAAAACAGTAGTAGCGGCCTTGGCGATCGCCATTATTACCGCCTCGGGCGCACAGGCTGCGTTGATGGCACCCACCAGTATTCTTGCTGAACAGCATTATCGCAGTTTCCAAAAATTGCTTGTTAGCACCAATTTGGACGATTCAGCGCCATTCGCTCCCAACGAGGTGCGCTTACTGGTCGGTGACACACCCGAAAAAGAGAAGCAGGAAATTCGTCAAGCGCTTCTTTCAGGTGAAATCAAAGTATTAATCGGTACTCATGCCCTCATTGAAGACCCGATTGAGTTTAAACAACTTCAATTAGCGGTGATTGACGAACAACATCGCTTTGGGGTTTCCCAAAGATCCGCTTTACGCGCAAAAGGTGACAATCCCCACCTGCTGGTCATGACGGCCACCCCCATCCCCCGATCACTGGCGCTCACCATTTACGGGGACCTTGATCTATCGGTGATGGATGAAATGCCGGCCGGGCGTCAGCCCATTGAGACCCACATCTTTACTCCCCTCGAACGCGAACGCGCTTACTCGTTTATTCGTTCCCAAGTCCGGCAGGGCTATCAAGCATTCATCATCTACCCCCTCGTCGATCAAGACCAATCCCAAACGGATGATGCTCTTGCGGCAGTTCAACAACAACAACGCCTCCAATCCGAGGTCTTTCCTGACCTAAAAATTGGACTTCTGCACGGCAGAATGCGGCCTGAAGAAAAAGATCAAGTCATGCGCCAATTTCGTGATAAGCAGTACCATATCCTTGTTTCAACCTCGGTGATTGAAGTAGGCGTAGATGTTCCCAATGCGACAGTGATGTTGATAGAAGGAGCAAACCGTTTTGGGCTTGCCCAACTACATCAGTTCCGCGGCAGAGTAGGGCGCGGAAATGCAAAGTCTTATTGCATCCTCATCCCTGACGATGAAGATGCAGCCGAAAACAAACGTTTATCCGCCATGGTCGAAACCAACGACGGCTTCGTCCTCGCCGAGCGGGATTTACAACAACGCGGACCTGGTGAATTTTTGGGCACCCGCCAGGCCGGTTTTGCTGATTTAAGGATCGCAAATCTAACCGACGTCCACACCATTGAAAAAGCCCGCAACCTTGCTCAGCAGTTATTTGAAAAAGATCCCCAATTAAGTGACCCTCGTTATCATCCGCTTCTCGAAAAATTGAACGCATTTTGGGGAGAAGGACGAGGAGATATCAGTTAAGGAAAATCCCAATGGTCAGAGCTGTTTTTCCAGGAACATTCGACCCGATCCATTACGGACATATGGACATAGCCCGTCGGGCAGCCCGCCTTTTCGATGAAGTTATCATCGCCGTTTACAATAAACCATTGAAAAATTTGCTCTTCACACCCGAAGAAAGATTGAAATTGGTACAACAAACTTTCTATGCTGAACCCAAGTTTACTGTGGTCGGTTATAGCGGCTTGACGGTCGAATTTTGTAAAAATGTGGGGGCACAAGTAATTATCCGTGGATTACGAGTATTCTCCGATTTTGAACATGAATTCCGAATGGCCTTAGCCAATCATCGTCTCTACCCCGACATTGAAATGATTGCCCTGATCACCAGCGAACAACATACTTTCCTATCCTCTTCAACTGTTCGGGAAATTGCCTCGCTCGGCGGTGATATCAGTAGCATGGTTCCTTTCCACGTTGCCGAAGCGCTAAAGAAAAAATTCAGTGAATTAGGGGATGGACAATCTGTAGTGCCAATTACTGCACTAAGAGATTGAAATGCGTATAATATTTAATTAATTGGCTTGAAAATTGCACCACCCTTTCTCAGGCTAAGAAAGCGGAGGAAAAAATGGACATACTGCATTTGGTAGATCGTTTGGAAGAATTATTCAATGAAAGCCGTCCAATATGGTTCACCCATTCGGTGATGGTAGATGAAGACCGCATGTTGGACTTGATTGACCAGATGCGGGTATCCATTCCAGAAGAGATCAAAAAGGCTCAGCAAATCCTCGCTCAACGCGACCGGATTTTGGCTCAGGCTCAGGAAGAGGCCAATCGCACCATCCAACTCGCAAGAGAAAAAGCCGAACAGATGATCGAGCGGGATGCAATTATTCAAGCCGCCCATGCCCGTGCCGAGCAAATTATTCAGCAGGCCCGTATGGAAACCGAATCAACCAAACGTGACGCTGATGAATATGTCCTGGAATCTCTCTCCCGACTGGAAATTGAACTGGAAAAAATGCTTAATCAGGTTCGCAACGGAGTAAGAGCATTGCAAAGCGAACGTCAACAAATAATGTCGCCAACGCCGATCCAACAGGACAAAGAATAAATTGAGCACAAGAGGCAGCTGCGTGGCTGCCTCTTCTGATTTATGCTTCCGAAGCTTTTTCTACTTCCCCTTCTTCAACTTTTTCGGATTTTTTCACGGAATGTCTTCGTCCTCGCCCAGTTCCTTTATGCGGCTTTGGACCAAGGGCAATTTCCAAAACTTCATCCATATGGGTTACCGGTTTTATTTCCAGATCTTGCCGAACCTTCTTTGGTAGATCAATCAGGTCTTTGACATTTCTTTCCGGCAAAACAACAATTTTCAAGCCAGCCCGGTGAGCAGCCAAAACCTTTTCCCGTACCCCGCCTACCGGAAGCACACGACCCCGCAAAGTAATTTCTCCGGTCATACCCACATCCTTTGAGACCCCTCGCTCGGTAAAAGCGGATATCAAGGCTGTTGCAATGGTAATACCCGCGCTCGGCCCATCTTTGGGAATTGCCCCTTCCGGTATATGGATGTGAATATCCAATCGCTCAAATACTTCAGGGTCAATTTCCAGATCTCTGGCACGAGATTTGAGATAGGACAAAGCCGCCTGAGCCGATTCCTGCATCACTTCCCCAACCTGACCTGTAATTTGCAGATTCCCTTTTCCTTCCAGAATCGCCACTTCAACAGGCATGATCTCTCCACCATTTTCTGTCCACGCTATGGCTGTGGCTACTCCTACCTCATCTTTTTTCTCTGCTTCCGTCATGAAGAATTGCGGTGGACCCAAAAACTTTTCTACTAAATCTGGTTGCAGACGATGAGGGTAAGGTTTCCCTTCCGACTTTAACCTCGCCAGCTTTCGACACATTCGACCGATTTCACGCTCTAAATTGCGAACCCCTGCCTCGTAGGTATATTCTCGGATAATTTTTCGCAAAGTCTTTTCCTGAAACTTGATATCCTCCCCCTCCAGTCCGCTTTCTTCTAATTGACGAGGAATCAGAAAGCGGTAGGCAATTTCCAGTTTTTCTTCTTCGATGTAACCGGGAAATTCTATAATTTCCATCCGGTCCATTAAAGCTGGCGGGATGGTGGCCAGCGTATTGGCTGTTGTGATAAACATGACTTTGGAAAGGTCATAGGGTAGTTCGAGATAGTGGTCCGAAAAGGCATGATTCTGTTCCGGATCTAATACCTCTAATAGCGCAGCAGATGGATCGCCGCGAAAATCCGATCCCAATTTATCAATTTCATCCAGCATGAAAAGGGGATTGATTGTGCCAGCCCGGCGCATGGTTTGTAAAATTCGACCCGGCATTGCCCCAATATAGGTTCGCCGGTGACCTCGAATTTCAGCCTCATCTCTAACTCCACCCAAGGATACCCTTACAAATTTTCGTCCAAGCGCTTCAGCAATCGAGCGACCCAGGGAGGTTTTACCCGTCCCAGGTGCTCCAACAAAGCACAAAATCGGCTGCCGCAACCGCTTGGGTTTCAGACTGCGGACGGCAATATATTCCAAAATCCTGTCTTTGGCTTTACCAAGTCCATAATGATATTTTTCCAAAACCTTGGCCGCGTTAGCAACATCCAGATTATCCTCAGTTTCCTGAACCCACGGTAGTTCTAATATCCAATCCAGATAGGTGCGTATGATTCCAACTTCCGGTGCCATCGAAGGCATTTGCGAAAGCCGATCCACCTCTTTGAGGGCCGCGGTACGCACTTCATCGGGCATGGGCGTGGTCATAATCTTCTCTCGCAACTCGGTAACTTCACGACTGAAGATATCCCCTTCCCCCAGTTCGGTTTGAATCGCTTTCATTTGCTCACGCAAATAAAACTCTCGCTGACTGCGATCCACCTCGCTCTGGACTCGATTTTGAATCTCGTCCTCCAATTGCAAAACATCTAATTCTTGAGCCAACAACCAATTGACTCGTTTCAAACGGTCAACCGGATCAACCAGTAAAAGCAATGCTTGTCGCTCAGTGTGAGGCAGCGAAATTGCCGTAGCAACCATATCAGCCAGCCAACCCGGTTCATGGATATTCAAAGAAAACAAATGCGCTTCCTCTGGCAGACTGCGGTCTAATTGAACGCAACGCTCAAACAAATCTCGCGTGGTACGCATTAATGCTTCGGTTTGCCTGCCAATTTTGGATGGCTCAACAATTGGTCGGGCTCGGACACGGTAATAAGGCTCTGTTTGCACAAATTCGACAATTTCTACCCGCCGCCGGCCTTGAATTAATGCCGAATTGTTACCATCCGGTATGTTCAACAATCGCCCTACTGCAATTTCTACCCCGATTGGTAAAAAGTCTTCCGGTTGAGGGTCCTCGACATCAGCATCTCTCATGACTAGGGCAATCATGGTTTCAAAATTGAACTGGGCTTCTTCTATTGCCTGCAAGTTCGACCCTGGGATGATGAAAATCGGGGAAACCATGCGCGGATAGATCACCATATCCCGCATGATGAGCGCTGCGCACTCGATCAGACCATTTTCATCCGGCTCGGCATCAGGCACTTGATATAATTCCTCGGTTCGCTGATGCAAAGACGAGGAAAATTCTTCAAAATCACTATCTTTGGGTAACCAGTTATCTTTTTTCATAAACATACACTCATGTAATTGGTATACTACTAAGCCGCTTTTTAATTTCGGAACGAGATAAGATTTCCCGCAAAAACTTACGCGCACCGGCTGCCACAAAAATACTGCCGGTTATCAACAACAGGGTGTCTTCGGAATGAATTCGACAGACTGCCTGCTCCATTGCCTCTTCCAAGGGAATAATGACTGATTTAGGCAAAGGATATTCCATAGCCAGTTCAGCGAGTTTATCAGCCTGATAAGAGCGCGGATGGATAGATTGAGTAAAGATGACTTCATCCGATCTGGGAAGCAACTCAGCCAGCATACCGGAAACATCTTTATCATCGGAAGCGCCAAATACCAGAATTAAGCGCTGATTCGGGAAATATTGATTTACTGTTTGAATCAATTTTAATGCAGAATAACGGTTGTGTGCCGCATCTACAATAATCGGGGGTTGATGATTGAGGAGTTCAAACCTGCCTTCCCAGTTCACACTGGAGAGCCCCCGCTGAATTGCCGAGCGCGAAACTTCGAAGCCGAGTTGACTGGCTTGATCCAGTGCACACAAAGCCGTTAATGCGTTTTCGATTTGATGATCACCCAGCAATGGCAATTCGACTTCAAATTCACTCCGAGCTGTTTTTTGGATCGGTTGAATGTGCAATTTTTGATAATACAGGGTACGTTCCAGAACTTCAGCCTGATAAATTTGGTCGGACACAATCAATGGAGAATTCTTCATTGCTGCGATTTGTTCTATTGCCTGCATGGCTTCTGGTTTTTGTGGCGAACTAACCACCGGGCGTCCGGCTTTGATAATACCGGCTTTTTCAGCAGCTATCTTTTCAAGGGTATCGCCAAGAACTTTGGTATGGTCTAAAGAAATTGAGGTAATCACCGATACCAATGGGTCAACGAGGTTTGTTGCATCCAATCTGCCGCCCAGTCCTACTTCAATGACTGCAATGTCCACCGATTCTTGAGCAAAATAGTAAAATCCCGCTGCAGTGGTCAATTCAAAGGTGGTTAGCCGTTTTATTTTATTGGCCAACGGTTTTAGTTGCTCAACCACTTCCACGAGGCGAGATTGAGGGATATTTTGACGATTGATCTGAATGCGCTCACAGAAATCTTCCAAGTGTGGCGAAATGTAAAAACCGGTTTTGTAACCTGCAGCCTGTAATACTGCCGCAATCATCGCCGCCGTCGAGCCTTTTCCCTTCGTTCCCGCAACATGGATCACCGGATACCGCCGGTGGGGATCTCCTAAATAACTTAACAAATCAGCCATCCGGCTGAGATCAAATTTTTCTGCTGAAAATTGCAAATTTCGGGTAAGACTATAATCTACAAAACTATAGAGAAAATCTAAAGCTTTTTGGTATTCTTGTGGGTCAAAATTCATCTTTAATCCAATTATCATCGAACTGCTATGTATTGTACTCAAGCCCATCCTTTTTCACAAGATAATGATCAACCTGCTTGACGCCAGTCTCTGCCTGATTACAATAATAACAAGGTTTTCAAAATGCCCACAATCGGTCTGTTAGTCCTTCATATTCGCCTCCCTCATTCTATCTCGCTAAAACAAAAGCGGAGCTTGCTAAAATCGCTGCTAAGTCGATTGCATAAAGAATTCAACATCTCAGTGGCTGAAATCGGATTAAACGACCACTGGCAGGAAAGCTTGATCGCCTGTGCTTTGGTATGTAACGATTGTGCTTTTGCAAACCACTCGCTTCAAAAAGTTCACGCCTTTGTTGAAAATCAATTTCCCAATTTGCCAATAGTAGATCATCGAATCGAGTGCTTTTAATCGAAAGGATATTGTTTATGGATTTGAACTTACGCAACAAAATCGCCATCGTAACCGGAGCAAGCCGTGGCTTGGGGTTTGCCACAGCCCTTTTACTGGCACAGGAAGGCGCTCGAGTTGCCATCAACAGCCGAAATCCGGAAAACCTTGAAACCGCATCCCAAAACATCCAGAATCAAACCGGCTGCCCGGTTTTATCCATTGCTGGGGATGTTGCCCACCCGCAAACGGCTGCATTGCTGGTTGAAAAAGTGGCTCAGGAATGGGGAGGTATAGATATTCTCATCACCAATGCCGGTGGCCCGCCAGCCGGAAAATTTGAAGCGTTTACCCTTGAGGATTGGCAAAATGCAGTCAACCTTAACTTCTTTTCGGCAGTTACTCTGATTCGGGAGGCTCTACCGTACCTGCGCCGGTCAGCAGCCCCGGCAGTTTTGACCATTACCTCTATCTCGGTCAAACAACCCATAGAGGGTCTGGTTCTTTCCAATAGTGTCCGCGCAGCAACCATCGGCTTGACCAAAAGCCTCGCTCTGGAGCTGGGCAGAGATGGCATTCGCTTTAATTCCATTTTACCCGGCTGGACGGCAACGGAGCGCGTTGAACAGTTATTAAGTCACCGTGCTCAAATCAATCATTCCACAATTGAAGAAGAAAGACAAAAAATCGCATCCCAAACCGCTCTTGGACGCTTAGCCAACCCCGAGGAATTTGCACGGGTTGCAGTTTTTCTGGTTTCACCGGCAGCCAGTTATATTACAGGCAGCATGATAGCGGTGGACGGCGGCTTTTACCGCGGCACCTTATAAATTGGACAAAATCGGGTAAAATTAAGTCACATCAATTTACCGGTGTTAAAAAGGCAAAACAAACTTATGGATAGACACCTGATTGTCCAACAATTGGAACGGATTCTTCCGACCGTAGAAAAACCTGGTCGTTATGTGGGGGGAGAACTCAACCAAATATTCAAAGAATGGGACTCGGTCAACACTCATGTGGCGCTTGCTTTTCCGGATATTTACGATATCGGTGTCCCCAATCTTGGTCTAACCATTCTCTACCATCTCCTCAACGCTCGATCAGATGTCCTTGCTGAGCGGGTTTACTTGCCTTGGGTGGATATGGAAGCAGCCATGCGCCAAAACGGCATTCCGCTATACGCGCTTGAGTCCAAAACGCCGGTCAGGCAATTCGATATTCTTGGAATCACATTGCCATACGAAACCCTTTATACAAATGTCCTTAACCTTTTAGATTTAGCTGGAATTCCACTTCACAGCAGTGATCGAACCATCCACGATCCGTTGGTGATCGCCGGTGGTCACGCAGTCTATAATCCCGAACCGATTGCTCCCTTTATGGATGCTTTTGCCATTGGGGAAGGGGAAGAAATCATCCACGAAATTGTCGACACCTATCAGGCATGGAAACAAAACCCATCCTCCCGCATGGAATTACTAGCGGAATTGGCAAAAATTGAGGGCATTTATGTACCTTCTTTCTATGAACCAGAATACAAAGAGGATGGTACTATTCGTTTCTTGCACCGACTGCATCCCAACGCATCTGCCCAAATCAAAAAAAGGCTGGTAGCCCGACTGCCCAAACCACCGACTCGTTTCATTGTTCCTTCAATCAGCGTTGTACATAACCGGGTTTCCATTGAAATCATGCGTGGCTGCACACGGGGATGTCGTTTTTGTCATGCCGGCATGGTCACCCGTCCCGTCCGCGAGCGAAGCGTGGATGAAATCGTTACGGCTGTTCGCGAAGCCTTGGATGCCACCGGGTTTGAAGAAGTTGCTTTGCTATCCCTCTCATCCTCTGACTACACGCACATTCTCGATTTGGTCAGCCGCGTTGCCAGCGAAACCAGTGACCATTACCTGACCATCTCACTGCCATCCCTCCGAATCGAATCCTTCTCAGTAAACCTGATGGAAAAATTACGCGGCTCACGCCAGGGTGGTTTTACCCTAGCCCCCGAAGCTGCCACTGAACGCATGCGTAATATCATCAACAAGCCAATTTCTACCCAACAATTACTTGATACAGCCAGGGAAATCTACTCCCGCGGATGGACAACCATCAAACTTTACTTCATGATCGGACACCCCTCTGAAACCATTGAGGACGTTCAGGCAATCGCCGATTTGTGCAAAGCGGTGTTAGCAGAGGGTCGAAAGGTGATTGGTAAGCGCGCCAATCTTCATGCCGGAGTGAGTACTTTTGTCCCGAAGCCCCATACTCCCTTCCAATGGGTTGCATGTGATACACTCGAACAAATTGAAGCCAAGCAGTCGCTGCTCAAACGCGAACTGCGTGGACAGGGATTGAAACTAACCTGGAACAATCCTCACGAAACACTGATGGAAGCCTGGCTTTCTCGCGGCGACCGGCGTTTAGCTGAAGTCATCGAAACAGCCTGGCGATTGGGAGCAAAATTTGACGCTTGGCAAGATCAATTCAACTATGAAATTTGGCAGCAAGCCTTTGCCGCTCACCAGATTGACCCAGCTTTTTACACCCACCGTCAAAGAGCAGAAGATGAGATTTTCCCATGGGATCATATTTTCAGCGGGGTGCGGAAAGCCTATTTGCTCAATGAATATCATGCCTCTCTGGAAGAGAAAACCCAGAATGACTGCCGTCAGGGATGTTTTGCCTGCGGAATTCTTCCTATGTTTGCTGATCTGCGCCGCAATAATCCCGGCAGCCATTGGAAGTGCCCGGAGGTTCCCCGCCGGCCGGTCAAAGTTACCCTAGAACAACCCGTCTGAGGCTGATCTTTGATGTTGCGCTTTCGCATCCAATATAATAAAGAAACTCCACTGCAATACATTGGCAATTTAGATCTTCACAAGGTTTGGGAACGATACCTGCGCCGTGCGCGTATTCCGGTTGCTTATACTCAGGGATTTCATCCCCAACCCAAAATTCAGCAAGCTGCTCCCTTGCCATTGGGTTTTCTCAGTCAAAATGACTTGATTGATGTCTGGGTTGAAACAGATCAATGGACTGATCAGGATTTCTTATCTCATTTACAAGCCACTCACCAACCCGGCATCAAAATCTTCTCGGTCTCATCCATCCCGCTGAGCTCACCCAGTCTGCCCACCCTTATTCGATCCTCTTTATACCGTGTTATCCTGTTTGATCCGATTGAACCAATCGTACTTGAACGTCGCATCAAGGAATTACTTGAGCGGGATGCAATCATCCGAATACGAAGAAATAAAACATACGATTTACGCCCCCTGATCGAAAAAATCGAATTGATTCCCTATCAAGAGGGTTGTACAGCACTCGAGATGCAGCTTTCTGCAAGGGAAGGAGCAACCGGCCGCCCAGAAGAAATCCTGAAAGAATTGGAAATTGAGCCATATGCTGCTCGTTATATACGAACCGGCTTTATAATGAAAGAATGAAATCGGCCCAACCTCCTCATCATTTTTACCAGTGCAGCAACCCCAAATGCGTATTACGAGTTCCGGCTGGTCGAGCGATTCGAACCGACCAATTAAACTGTCCTCGCTGTAAATCACCGCTCTTACCAGTTCCTACCTCTCAGGAAGTACTCACCACGCTTAGCCAAACCCGTAAAGAAACAAAACCTCCCTTTGAATTGGAAGCGTTGCTGGATAATATCCGTTCAACCTTCAATGTTGGCGCCATGTTTCGTACGGCGGATGGTGCAGGATTATCCCACCTGTACTTGAGCGGCCTCACCCCTCTGCCTGGTAACCCGCGCATTTCCAAGACAGCCTTGGGAGCAGAATTTGCCATCCCGTGGGAATATGCCCCCAATGGTTTGCAACTTGCTCAATCGCTCAAAGCAGACGGTAAAATCCTATGGGCGCTGGAAACAACCTCCTCAGCAGTTTCATTGTTCGAAATCCAATCCTTCCCGACAAATCAGCCGTTGGTCTTAATAGTAGGCAATGAAATAAGCGGTGTGGACCCGGCTATTTTAGAATTGTGCGATCAGACAATTTTCATTCCCATGAGCGGTTACAAAAAATCCTTGAATGTTGCCGTTGCATTCGGAATCGCAGTTTATCATCTGGTCTTTGCTTTACCATTTCGTTTGACTGACCCGCCAAAGCGGAGTAAAATCCAGCCATGATAATTCAGTTGGAGGAATATCATGCCTCTTTACGAATATATCTGTCATGACTGCGGTTGCCGCTTTGACGCCTTTCGCTCGATAAAAGATGCGGACGAACCCATTCAATGCAAACAATGTTTCAGTCCTCGCACTCAAAGAGCATTATCTCAATTTTTTGCTGCCTCCGAAGGTAAACCGGTTGCTGGCAGCGCATCTTCCAGTTGTTCATCTTGCAGCGGCGGTTCCTGTTCTTGCTGCGGAAGTTGAGCAATGCCGCCACCTCTTTCGGACTTTTATCGAAACAAGAAAGCCCTCATCACTGGTGGTTCGAGCGGTATTGGATTAGCGCTTGCCAAACAATTGATTCATTTTGGAGCCGATGTTTGCATCCTATCCCGAAATTCTGCAAACCTTCAAAAGGCTGTATCTGAGCTGGAAAAACATCGTTCCTCAACGGATGTAGAAATTTCTAGTCTATCAGCAGATGTATCCGATTCACTCACTCTAAAAAATGCGATTTCTCCGCTTTTATCACGGTGGGGAAAAGTTGATCTACTCATCAATTCAGCTGGTGTCGCACATCCTGGAGAGTTTTGGAAATTGGAAGAAAAAATCTTCCACCAGATGATGCAAATCAACTATTTTGGGACAGTCAATGCCATTCGCGCCATCTTGCCAGTCATGTTAGCCGAAAAGAATGGCATTATCGTCAACATTTCTTCTGTTGTGGGCTATTTGAATATTTACGGCTACACGGCATATGGCGCTTCCAAACATGCCGTGACGGGCTTATCGGACGCCTTGAGAATGGAATTGAAACCACTGGGTATCCAGGTCTCGCTCGTGTATCCACCCGATACGGATACCCCTCAATTGGCGTATGAAAATCAATATAAGCCTGAGGTGACCAAAGTTCTGGCAAGCAGTGGGGGAATTGTTCAACCCGAACAGGTGGCACGTGAAATCCTTTATGGTGTAGCAAACCGGAAATATCTCATCCTTCCCGGTTTGGAAAACAAATTGATCTATCTGGCAATTCGCATTTTAGGTAAGGGACTGGCTTACGCCTTGACGGATCGGATGGTTGCTTCTGCTTTGAAGCGCAAAACGACCACTAAAAAATAACTCTGCCAGCCAAAGCCATGCCAGCCAGATGAGATTGGTGACCAAAAGGTGTACAATCTGCATCCAAACTGGCGCCAGAAGAATGACATTGATCACGCCGAGCACCAATTGCAACGCGAACATCGCGCTGAGAATGTAAGTTGCCTGGTGCATGGCTTGAAATGGATACCTCCGGCGGAACGCTAAGGAAATCCCGATTGTATATGCCCCTACGAATGCAGCAATCATTGGATGAAAAACACGTAAACGGATCAAAAAGTTTGCGGTGGGATCAAAATCCTGCCGAAATCCCTCGACCAACGAGGAAGATGGATAGAGAGTATCACCCAAAGCAGTCACTGCTCCGCTTGCTCCAAGAACAATCATACCCGCCAACCCAATACCAATTAAGATTCCCCATCCATCCCGATTGAGACTTAACCCCATGGATGATTCACTACTGCTCCAACGGGCGGTCAGAAAAACAGCGGCTACCAGAAGAAAAGTGTTGATCAAGTGCACCATCATCACCCAAGCCCGGTGGATCGAATCATTTTGTCCGGTCAATTCATTCAGAACCAGCACGGCCCCTATCAGAGACTCAATAATTGTAAAAACACCGGCCGCTATTGCCGATTTCCGCACCAAATGCCCTTTAGGAAACAAGCGAAAAGCAGATGCTACCAACGCGATCATGAGGATCACCACGAGTCCGCTGGAAATTCGATGGGTAAATTCGATCATTGTTTCAACCGCTGGAGCACGCGGGATAACTTCTCCATTGCATAACGGCCAATGCGCTCCACAGCCAGCGCCCGAACCCGTAGCGCGAACAAATGCCCCCCATAGAATAACCAAAACGTTATATGCTAGAACTCCCCAAACGAATTTTTGAAATGATCGAACGGATTTGAATATGTTGATTTTCATCTCATTTTTTTCCTTGTCAAATTGTATTTTAACGACCTGTTTCTGCCTTGTATAGCCTGAAGATGAGCACAACTTAAGACAAAAAGCCAATACGAATGTGCCAAAGACCACTGGTAGAACAATAAGGGTATGTTATACTCTTTAAGCCCCAAAATCCATTCGTGAAAAATAAGGAGCCTATATGAAAAAAGATTTTCTTGCGGTTTCTGACTACTCCCCGGCAGAACTACAAGGAATGCTTGATCTGGCCGTTCGCCTGAAGAAGGAATGGCAGGCTGGCGGAAACCAGCCTCTACTCAAAAACAAAGTACTTGGAATGATTTTCCAAAAGCCCAGTTTACGCACACGGGTCAGTTTCGATATGGCTATGCGCCATCTGGGTGGAGATGCTTTGTACCTTTCCCCCAATGAAATTGGATTGGGACAGCGTGAATCGATTGCGGATGTTGCACGGGTCATGTCCGGATATGTGGATGCCATCATGGCAAGAGTGTTTGCTCACGAACACGTGCTGGAACTGGCAAAGTGGTCAAGCATTCCAGTGATCAACGGGTTGAGCGACTATAACCACCCCTGTCAGGCAATGGCTGATGCGCTCACCATTCAGGAAGAATTTGGCTCTCTAAAAGGTTTGAATGTGACCTTCATTGGAGACGGAAATAATGTAGCGGTATCCTTGATGCATATTTGCGCAAAGTTGGGGGCAAATTTCACCATTGCCAGCCCGGAAGGGTATGATATTGTTCCGAAAGCCGTTGATCTGGCAAAGCAGTTTGCAGCCGAAAGCGGAAGCCGCTTGACCTTTTTACGGGATCCTCATCAAGCAGTCAAAGATGCTCATATCATTTACACTGATACCTGGACGAGCATGGGACAGGAAGCTGAAGCAAAGAAACGCGAAGCTGTCTTTCCGCCCTATCAAGTCAATCAAAGCCTGCTTTCGGAGGCTCGCCCGGATGTGATTGTCATGCACTGCCTGCCGGCTCATCGCGGACAAGAAATTACCGATGAAGTCGCCGATGGACCTCATTCCCGCCTTTTCCCTCAGGCTCATAACCGTCTGCATGCCCAAAAAGCCATCTTGGTTGAGCTGCTGGCAGAAAAACAATAGGATGAAACTATGTTGACTAGAGAAAACCTCACCAGAGACCTAATTGAACTGGAAGAGAGGTACGGAGCCCACAACTATCATCCGCTGGATGTTGTAATCAATCGAGCTGAAGGGGTTTGGGTTTGGGATGTCGAAGGTAATCGCTACCTGGATTGCCTGAGCGCTTACTCGGCACTCAATCAGGGACATGTCCATCCGCGCATCTTACGCGCCCTTACAGAACAAGCCCAAAGGGTTACCCTTACCTCACGTGCCTTCCGTAATGATCAATTACCCCTTTTCTATAAAGAGTTATCCGAGTTAACCGGTTACGATATGTCGTTGCCAATGAACAGCGGTGCGGAAGCCGTTGAAACCGCGCTCAAACTTGCCCGCAAATGGGCATATCATGTCAAAGGGGTACCTCGCTATCAGGCAGAAATTATTGTGGCGGAAGGTAATTTCCACGGTCGAACAATTTCTATCATTTCCTGTTCAACCGAACCTCTCTACAAAAACGATTTTGGCCCATTTACACCCGGTTTCGTATCAGTCCCTTACGGCGACGCTCAAGCACTGCTCAAAGCGATTACTCCCAACACCGCCGCCGTTATGTTGGAGCCCATTCAGGGAGAAGGTGGAGTAATCATTCCCCCGGCAGGTTATCTCAAAGAGGTAGCAAAAATTTGCCGGGAAAATCAGGTCCTGTTCATTGCTGATGAAATCCAAACCGGGCTTGGCCGCACAGGCAAACTGTTTGCCTGCGATCATGAAGAGGTACGACCGGATATCGTCATCATCGGCAAAGCCCTTTCAGGCGGCTTTTACCCCGTTTCGGCGGTATTGTCTGATCAACCCATCATGGGTTTGTACCAGCCCGGTGAACATGGCTCTACTTTTGGCGGTAATCCGCTCGCCTGCGCTGTAGCTCGAGAGGCTTTAAAAGTAATTGTTGAAGAAAACCTCATCGAAAATGCCCGCCAAATGGGTGAGTACTTCCTTGAAAGACTTGAGGAAATTCCATCGCCCCATGTTAAAGAAGTGCGCGGGCGTGGATTACTCATTGGGGTTGAGCTCAAACACGAGGCTGGTGGGGCTCGCCGGTTTTGCGAAGCCTTGCAGAAAAAAGGCATCCTGGCAAAAGAAACCCATCAGCATATCATCCGCTTTGCACCGCCATTGATCATCACTCGCGAAGAGATCGATTGGGCAATTCCGCACATTTATGATGTGCTGACTATGCCTTGATTGAGCATCTCCAGATAAGTTATCAGCACCGGCAATTCCGCGTCGGTGCTGATTTTTTATGACTCAGCATCTCGTTTTACCTGTGATTTGGTACAATCAAGATGTTGATAATAAAACAACCTCCAAGAGGTGTAGGATGAATTTTCGCAGGACAAAAATCGTTGCTACCATTGGCCCGGCAAGCGAAAATGAAGAGACACTGCGCCAACTGATTGAAGCCGGCATTGATGTAGCCCGCTTGAATTTTTCGCATGGCACGCACCAGGAACATCTCGAAAAAATCCGCCTAATCAGAAAACTCTCTGAAGAATTGAACAAACCTGTATCTATTTTGCAGGATTTGCAGGGGCCTAAACTAAGGGTGGGAAAATTGCCTGCAGAGGGGATCCCACTCAAAGCAGGAAATGTGGTGGCGCTCGCGCAGGTTTCTAACTTAGATGCCATCGAAAATCTCCCAGAGACGACCGTCCTAATCCCATTGGATGTTCCAAATCTGGCACGCGGGGTTGTTCCCGGAAACCGCATCCTTTTGGATGATGGCAATCTTGAATTTGAGGTTACTGAGGTCAAAGGGGATGCGGTGATTGCAAAGGTCATTTTGGGTGGAACATTGTACTCTAACAAAGGAGTCAATTTACCCGGTGCTGCTCTCGGTATTCCTCCCTTCACGGAAAAAGACCGCCAGGATCTCGAGTTCGGCCTGAAAAACGGGGTGGATTGGGTCGCTATCAGTTTTGTTCATCAGGCTTCAGATATTGAGGAAGTTCGGGATGCCATGCGGGAAATTCTCCCCAAGCGGGCAAATACGCCCATCATCGCAAAACTGGAACGACCTGAGGCAATTGCCAACCTGCATGAAATTATTCACGCCGCGGATGGCGTCATGGTCGCTCGCGGAGATTTGGGGGTGGAAACCTCTCCTTCCACCGTCCCCATTATCCAAAAACGGATTATTGACATGGCCAATCGGCATGCCAAACCGGTCATCACCGCCACTCAGATGCTCGATTCGATGATTCGCAACCCGCGCCCAACTCGTGCCGAGGCTTCTGATGTGGCCAATGCGATCTTCGACGGCACGGATGCGGTTATGCTCTCCGGTGAAACTGCCAGTGGGGCATACCCAATCGAAGCCGTAAAAGTCATGGCAAACATTATTTGCGAAGCCGAAGCCAACGCCGCTGAATATGCTCACTACTCAACCCGCCCCGCAGAAGCCCCGCAGGATGATGCATTGGCAATTACCCGGGCAGCAAAAGAACTGGCGCATGACCGTAATGTGTCAGCGATTGCCGTCTTTACCCAAACGGGTAAAACCGCCTTGCTCATGTCCAAATCCCGCCCTAATGTGCCCATCTTTGCCTTCACACCGGAAGAACAAACCTACAATCGAATGGGGCTTTACTGGGGTGTTATACCGTTTCTGGTTCCATTTGCTTCAACAGTTGAAGCCATGATTGCCAGCGTGGAGGCTGCCTTGGTCTCCTCAACCTCCATACGTACCGGTGATCAGGTTGTGGTAATCAGTGGATTTCCGGTAGGTGCCATGCGGCCACCCAACTTTACTCTCCTTTATACCGTCGGGGAATGGACTTGAAGAAAAAATGAACATTTACACCACCCTGATCGAAGCTGATGATTTATTCAAGCATCTCAATAACCCTTGCTGGGTCATCGTAGATTGCCGATTCGATCTAACCAATCCGGATTGGGGTTTTGAAGATTATCAACGCGGTCATTTACCCGGCTCCGTCTACGCACATTTGGATCATGACCTTTCCGCCCCACCAACACCTGATACTGGCCGTCATCCGTTACCACCACCTTCGGAATTCGCAACTACGCTGGAGCGTTTAGGCATCAGCAACGATTCGCAGGTAGTCGCCTTAGACACCAGCGGAGGCTCCTTTGCAGCGCGTTTGTGGTGGATGCTGAAATGGTTGGGCCACAATTCAGTTGCCGTGCTCAACGGAGGATGGAATGCATGGAAATCAAAAGGATTCCCAATTGCACAGGGGATTGAATCCAAACAGAGTGGAAAGTTTATTCCTCATCCGCAAAGCGGTAAATATGTAACCACCCATGAGTTGATCCAGTTGATGGGTAATCCTACCTTCAAATTGGTAGATGCTCGCGCTCCACAACGCTATCGGGGGGAATTCGAACCCCTCGACCCAGTCGCTGGTCATATTCCGGGTAGTATTAATCGTTTTCATGAAAATAACCTGGCCCGGGCTGGAAAATTAAAACCTGCCGAACTTTTACGCAAAGAATTTGAAGAAATCTTGGGAGAAACACCACCCCATCAAGTGATTGTGTATTGTGGTTCAGGGGTTACGTCCTGCCATCATCTTTTGGCAATGGAATATGCCGGCATACAAGGAGCGAAATTGTATGCCGGCTCTTGGAGCGAATGGATACGTGACCCCAACCGACCGATAGAAACGGGTTGATGGATAAACCCTAATATCTCATTTGCTCCATAATCCTGTCGAGCGACTCTCGGCTGGGGCGTAATTTTTCCGCAGGCAATCGGTTGAGGGGTGTGTCCGGCAATTGATACATATCAAAAATAGTTGGAGCGTTGGGGTTAATGTAAAGAATGCCAGTCAACAGCCAATTGTTCTGCTCAGCTTCATATAAGACTCGCAGCGCTTCAAAGATGTTGGTTGGATCATAGTCCCGGTCGAGTTTTTTCAGAACGATGGTTGCCCCATCATGCAGGGTCACTTCTCGGGTACTGCCTTCCTCGAAGTCTTCGACGGTAATTTCCTCGCGGGCCGGGACATAGGTAATATCATGTAAAGCGATTTCGTGTTCCTTTCCCCAAGTATAGGAATGGAACGAGTCCTCTTTGTTATGAAATGTGACGCACGGGCTGATAATATCCACAACCGCAATGCCTCGATGACTAAAAGCAGCCTTAAAGATCTCTTTCACCTGCTTTGGATCACCTGCAAAGGAACGTGCGACAAATGAAGCCCGGCTGACCAACGCTTCCATGCAGATGTCAACCGGAAAATATTTATTGACTCCCTGCCGTTTCAACTCCAGCCCCACCTCGGCGGTTGCTGAAAACTGGCCTTTGGTCAATCCATAAACGCCATTATTTTCCACGATATATACCATTGGCAAATTGCGGCGCATCACATGCTTAAACTGTCCCATGCCTATACTGGCAGTATCCCCATCTCCACTAACCCCAATTCCTTTGAGAGTATGGTCAGCAAACAGTGCTCCTAACGCTAAGGAGGGCATACGCCCATGCAAACCGTTGAAGCCAAAAGAACGGTTTAGGAAATAGGTGGGACTTTTGCTGGAACAACCAATACCACTAAATTTGACCACATTCTCTGGGACAACATTTAACTCATAAAGAGCAGCAATGATCTGGTTTGAGATCGAGTTGTGTCCGCAACCTGCACACAAGGTGCTGTTATGACCTTTGTAATCCGCCCGGCTTAAACCGGCAAGATTTACTTGCGTTCTTGGAGTAGCCTGAGTAGCCATTGCTTATTTGCCCTCCATGGATAAAATTCGTTCTTTAATCCAGTTCGCGGTGATCGGCATACCGTCAATATGAGATACTTGCCGCAGCCTGGAACCACATTCCGAAAAATTCATGGTCAACAATTGCTTCAATTGACCATCCCGGTTCAATTCCACAACATAGGTGCGATCAAACTCATGCAGGAAACTGCACACCTCATCCCGGAAAGGCAAGGATCGGATGCGCATGTAGGCTGTGGGAAAACCCACCTCAGCCATTAAATCCCGCGCTTCTTGAATTGCCGGATCAGTCGAGCCAAAACCGACAATGGCAAATTTCGCGCCTTCCATCCGCTCGATCACCGGCTCTGGCAACAGGTAACGGTTATCCTGGATTTTCCTTTTCAATCGATTCAAACCGCGTTCCCAAACATCCGGATCTTCACTATAGCGGGTCATCTCGTCATGACCCGTCCCGCGAGCAAAGTACGCGCTGGCTGGATGACGGTTACCGGGAACAGTTCGGTAAGGTATCCCATCCCCATCAACATCCAGATACCGACCCCATTGACCATCCACTTTTTCCAAAAACTTTTGTAAATCCTCCTCCCACAACACTTTTCCACGATCTATCGGTTGATCGGGGTACTCGAAGCGGGGGGAGATGTGGTAATTCATTCCCAGATCCAAATCAGTCAGAATCAAGACGGGAGTTTGCAGACGCTCGGCAATATCAAAGGATTTCCAACCAAATTCAAAACATTCCTTCACATTCCCCGGTAAAAGAATAATGTACTCGGTATCTCCATGGCTGATGAAATTGACAAAAGTCAAATCCCCTTGCGCAGTTCGGGTGGGTAGACCCGTCGAAGGGCCGACCCGTTGCACATCCCAAACAACTACCGGTACCTCAGCATAATACGCCAGACCCAAATACTCCGCCATCAGTGATATCCCCGGCCCGGAGGTAGAAGTCATTGCTCGTAATCCAGCCCAGCCGGCACCAACCGCCATACCAATCGCGGCGATCTCATCTTCCGCCTGTATCACAACCGAGGTGGTTTTACCGGTGTCCGGATCGGTACGCAAGGCCGGCAGGTATTCCATTACCGCCTCTGCCAGGCTGGATGCCGGTGTAATCGGATACCATGCAGTTAGTTGCACACCGCCGTATAGCGCACCCAATGCCGACGCAATATTTCCCTCGGTAATGATGTATCCATCAAGCGGGGGCATGGGTTCCACATAGTATGGATCGCGTTTAGTCAGATTTTCCTTTGCCCAATCGGCGGCTGCCTTAATAACCTGCCAGTTTGAATCAACAGCCTTTTTCTTTCCCTTGAAATGAGCATCCAGCACTTGATAAATAACATCCAGGTCAATGCCCAGCATTTGCGCCACCACCCCCACGTACACCATATTCGCCATGTAATCGCGTAAATTTTGTGGCGCCTCGGCTTCTTTGATCAGCCTCTTGACCGGCATGGGATAAAGTACCAAATCTTCTCGCTCAATCTCCAGTTTGAAATCATCTGGATAGAAGAGCACCCCACCGGGGACAAGGAATTTCATCTCCGTTGCCAATGTGGCGGGGTTCATCGCCACTACAAGGTGATCCATTTCGACCCGCGCAAGATACCCCTTCTTACTTAATCGAATGGAATACCAGGTCGGCAATCCTTGAATATTGGATGGGAAAATGTTTTTGCCATTAACAGGAATCCCCATGCGAAACAAGGATTTCAGAAGAATTGTGTTCGCAGTTGCCGAACCCGATCCATTCACCGTACTGAATGTAATACAAAAATCATTCACAATACGATCGCCCACCCTATCGTTATCTCTAACTGAAGCAGGCTGTACTTGAGACATAAGAACTCCTTTTGAGTGTTTAAGGTAGTTTTTGACTTACTCAAATGTCTGATAAGATGGTCTTTTGGAACGCTGGTAAATCAAATCCATGTGTTCTACCAAAGCATCATAACCCTCTTCGAAGTTGTGCTTACAAATGGAATTGACCATCTTTTCATGGTACTGCCAAACTCGTTCCAAATAAGCAAAATCAGTATATACATCCAAGCCAACCGCCTCATAAACCTCCCAGTATGCTTCAAGTATCCCCTGCACAAATGGATTGTCCAATCTTTTGAAAATGGTCAGGTGAAGCAAGCGGTGTTCCTGATGAGGAATCTGAGGAGGATTGGAGGCTAACTTTTCTTTCGCGCGCTGAATCAACAATCTTAACTCTTGGTGATCCTCATTGTTTAATAAGCCAACTGCCTCGTACCAATACGAGGTTTCTACATGAGTACGCAAATCGGCGAACTCCAAAAACATGTCCTCATTCTGGGATAGCGAAAAAGCCAGGCTTTGAATTACTGCCGGTTTGAATTGGTACGGCAGCAAGCGAATTCCAGTGCGAGGACGCACCTCAACCAGCCCCATTGCACGCGCTACTTCCAATTGTTCTCGCAAAGTAGCAATGCTGATCCCTAACTCACGACTCAACTGAGATAGAGAAGGTATTCGTTCACCAACTTTGACCTTGCCGCAGGACAGGTAGCGCAAAAATTCCGACAATTGAATGGGATGGTTCTGCATGGGGCATTAATTCAATAAAACTGATTAATCAGATGATTCAAGCAATATCAGTATATCATTTCCACTCTTCTCAAACAAGACTGATTTTTGTAATTAAAAATTTGGATGAAAAGAATAAACCTGATCTAATCAAAAAATTGACTTAATTCCGCCAAAGCTTTGCCTAAACGAGTCCCATGCCAGGTTAAAAAACTGCCTTCTATCCGATAGACTTTATTTTGTTTAACCGCCGGAGTATCTCTTAAGAGTTGACGAATTTCTTCCTCATCTTCATCCGTAAAACGATAGGGCTCATCCGGCAATAGAATTAGTTCGGGTCCGGCTTGGATAATCTCTTCAAGCGTCACACGCGGATAACGGATATCCCGGTCATCAGGGACAGTTTCTTGCGCCTCTCCCAAATCTGCAGCCAGGGGGTATTTACGCTGGCGATCACCAAAAACATTCATACCTCCTAACAATCGAATCAGATCATGACAATAAGTATCCTGATTGAAAGTCATCCACCAGCGAATTCCTGTCTCGGTCACATCCTGCCAAATGGGTACAAAAACCCGAATCGGTTGAAGATCGAACAGCCGACTTTCGGCGTATTCTACGGCGGTTTCGAGCGTTCTTAAAGAAACAAATGCTCTTTCCCGACGAAATAAGTAAACCAGTTGCCATAGGTCATCGAGTACCTGTCGAACGGTTTTCGGAAATGTAAGCCAAACATTGAATTGATCCCCCAATTTTTCAACCACTTGGCGGGTATTTTCCTCTTGATTAACTATGATTAGATCGGGTGCCAATTCTATAACCCGATTCACTCGAACATCCTTTGTACCACCCACTTTTGGTATTTTTTCGACTATCGGTGGAGAAACACAATAGTCCGTAATCCCCACAACAGAATCACCCATTCCTAAGTCAAACAAGCTTTCTGTCATTGAAGGCACCAGCGATATGACTCGTTGTGGGAAAGATGAAAATATACTCAATTCCCTGATGATCGGCATATTTTAAAAATTACACTACCATTTTTCCAAGCTCAATTGCGGCTGCTGCCAAAATCGCTGCAGCCTTTGGAAGAACTTGTTCATCGAAATCAAACTTGGGGTGGTGATGACTGGCATTCAGACCTTTCTCCGGGTTGCCACTACCAATAAAGAAAAAGCAGCCGGGCACTTGATTTAAGAAAACAGCCATATCTTCCGAAACCATACTGCGGTAGTTGCTTTCATTTCGGTATTCCGGGAAAAGACTCTGGATAACCTCCTGCACAATTTCTGCCACATGGGGGTGATTGATCACCGGCCATGTCAAACGTTGTACTTCAATCTTCCCCTCACAGTTCATTCCCTGTGCAATCGAGCGAACAATCTGCTCTAACCTCGCCAAAACGATATCGCGAACCTCTGGTAAAAAGGTTCGTATTGTACCGCGCAGTTCAGCCTGATTGGGAATGATGTTATATGCGCTGCCGGCTGCCATCTGAGTTACGCTGACGACCGCCGATTCGAGCGGCGCAATATTGCGCGAAACAATGGTCTGTAGAGCCATTACAATCTGTGCAGCCGCCACAATCGGGTCTATGGTTGTTTCCGGCAGTCCTCCATGTCCTCCTTTTCCAATTACTTTCACGGTGAAGAAATCTGCGCCAGCCATAAACGCACCGGGGACTACCGCAGCCCAACCAAGCGGTTTTTCATTCCATAAATGCAATCCCAAACACCAATCCACTTTGGGGTTTTCCAACACCCGATCGGCCACCATTCGTTCGGCGCCTCCCAGTCCCTCTTCGGCCGGTTGAAAGACCAGTTTAATGGTTCCATGAATTGCATCCCGATTTTCCTGCAAGAGGCGCGCAACCGTCAAACCGATCGCCATGTGCCCATCGTGACCACAGGCATGCATCACTCCGGGGTTCTGAGAGGCATATTCAGCGCCAGTTTGTTCCTCAATCGGCAAGGCATCCATATCAAAGCGCAGCATGACCACCTGTCCAGCATGATCACCGTCAATGATGGCTGTAACCCCCGTTTCTGCAACACCGGTGGTGACCTCCAGCCCTAAAGAGCGCAACTCCCGCGCAATGACCTCAGCAGTGCGATATTCCCGAAAGCCTAACTCTGGATACTGATGAAAATCCCGTCGAATACTTTGGCTATACGCAAATAGCGACTCTGCCTTTTCCACAAATCGAGTAAGGTTGTTCATCGAAACTTGATTCTCCGAAATGAATCCATATAACGAGGATTGTCTTCACTGCTGTCCGCAGTTCGACGCTGACGCTGCATTCGTTCCATCTCTTCCATATTTGCAATTTGGCTGCGATGTTGCCTTAAAGCAGAAATTCTTAATTCCCATGTGTCAGTTACATCTATCATCATATTCGGTTGCGCAGTGAGTGTCAACCATAATTCTTTGATTTCATGGGGATTCAATCTTCTTTCTAACAATTCCGGGAAATACAAAGGATTTCCGCTAGCCGGATAGACCGCCTCACAGACAATCTGACCGGCTATGCGATGATCGGGATGGTTAATGCGATCTTCTCGGTGAAAGAAATTGGTTGGGTCACTGGTTACAACCACATCCGGCTTAACTTCACGAATGACAGCTACTACTTCTCGCCGGGCTGCCAAGTTCGGTTGAAGATAACCGTCCTCAAACTCAAGAAACCTGACATGATTTACCCCAAGAACAGCCGCTGCCCGCTTTTGTTCTTCCTCCCGAATACGGCATAAGATCTCCCGATCAACCAACTCACCTCGAACCCCTTTGTCACCGCGGGTTAGCAGACAATATTCAACCGAGTGCCCCAATCGTGTCCATCTCGCAATGGTTGCCCCGCAAAAAAATTCTGGATCATCCGGATGAGCCAGAATTACCAGAATTTTCTGTGGGCTTGACCAGTTTTCAGGATTTCTTTGGGCCGCGTTTTCTTCGACCACTTCTCCCTCCTGAACGTCTTCTGGTTCTGATTGAAGATGCCTCAGGTTGGACAGCCGGTTTTTCAGGCTGACTGGTTTCATCCGTTGCAATCAGTTCATCCTCTATGTTGATTTCCTCTTCGGTTTCTTCCTGCGCAACCTCAGCAATACCGCTTTCGAGAGGAGGTTCGCTAAACGCCAGAATTTCCTCTCGAGTAAACTCTCGCACTCCAACTTCCGGGATATCCACACGCACTTTTCCAGCCAGCGGTAATACATCAATCACCTTGCCCTCACCGAATGGTGTGACAATTCGCTTGTTCCGCTTCGGTAAACCTTTTCGAGCCTCGACGTAGGTGTCGTACTCGTAAATCAGGCAGCAACGCAGACGACCGCACATGCCGGTGATTTCGGTTGGTGTGAGGGAAATCCCTTGTTCCTTCGCCATGCGGATAGAGATTGAACTAAATTCAGTCAAAAAACGCGAACAACAACGGGTTTCCAATCCGCATGCACCCATACCTCCCAGCAACTTGGCCACATCTCGCGGCCCAATTTGGCGCAACTCAACCACGGCAGGGGCATATTGCCGTTGCATATCTTGCCGTAAAGATTTCAAATCAACTCGTTCTTCCCCTTCCGTGGAATACAGAATCGTCAATCGAGACCCGTCAAAACTGTATTCGGCTGCTACTACCTTTAGGTTCTGCAAACGCAATTCAGAAACCCGCTTACGGCAAACCTCAACCACATCCAGTTCCCGCAATTGCCACAACTGGCGTAGTAACAGATCTCTTGGCGTGGCCACCCGTTCAACCGGCTTCCACCCCCCTTCAGGAGGGTGCATCGGTTCTTTGACTATTTGAGCAACCTCCCCAATTTGCCAGCCTCGGGCAGTTTCAACGACCACAGAATCACCCACCCGCAAGGCAGGCAGGTTCGAAGCCTGAAAGTGATAGATCTTACCTACTTTAGAAAACCGAACTCCAACAATCTGCTGAACAGCAGTTGTTTCCATTCAGGTTACTCCACCATCTCAATTTTTACGCTGCCCTGCCGTTTGAATGCGGCAATGCTCAATTGAGCAGCCAATTGTTCCGCAATTTGCCGCAAAGCCTTACCCGCTGGCGATTCCGGTTGGGAAAGAACAATCGGTTTTCCTTCGTCGCCACCTACTCGAACTGCGGGTTCCAATGGAATCACACCCAGAAATGGTGCCTGATGCTGCCTGGCCAGAGTTTCGCCGCCACCTTTGCCAAACACATCCACCACAGTCCCATCCGGCATTTGCAGAAAACTCATATTCTCGATCACGCCCAAAATTGGGACATTCAACTGCTCAAACATCTGAATGCCACGGCTGGCATCTTCCAGCGAAACGGCTTGCGGCAGTGTGACAATGACACCACCGCTGAGTGGCATGGATTGCGCCAGACTGAGCTGGGCGTCTCCTGTTCCCGGAGGCAGGTCTATGATTAGATAATCCAGCAATCCCCAGTCCACATCCCCCAGAAATTGCCGGATCGCGGAATGCAGCATGGGACCGCGCCAGATCAAGGCCTTACCGGGCGGCACCAGAAATCCAATTGACATGACTTTGACCCCATAAGACTCGGCGGGCTTGATTTTTTCCCCTTGTATGGGTGGCAGGCGGTCAACCCCCATCATCCGCGGCACATTGGGGCCATAGATGTCTGCATCCAAAAGCCCAACCCGTGCCCCACTCTGGGCTAGCGCCACCGCAAGATTCACAGCCACTGTGGTCTTTCCGACCCCCCCTTTTCCGGAAGCAACTGCCACTGCATTCTTAACCGGAATTTCCATTAACCCTCGCGCATGTCCATCGCTGCGCACATACGCATCAAACCGGATGCTGACTTCTTTTACTCCGGGTATTGAAAGAACAGCCTGCCGTGCCTCTGCCTCGATTTTGCCCTTCAAGGGGCAAGCCGGAGTTGTCAGAACAATATCAAAATGAACCTTACCATCCTCCACTTGGAGGTTTTGAACCATATTCAGAGAAACCAAATCCTGATGTAATTCAGGTTCTTGAACCTTGCTCAAAGCGGCAAGGATAGCTTCTTTTGTTAACAAAGACGAATCCATTAAGTTAAACCTCGTGTTTCCTTAAGAATTTACACCTTTTTCATAAATTGCTGGACTTCACTCTTACACTGGTCAAACTGCTTGACCAGATCATGGTCAGTGCCACGGAAGCGTCGGATGGTTTGCCTGGCACAGATTGTACAACCCCGCATTCCGCGGTATGAATCAATGGTGCAGGTTTGGCAGCCACCCATTCGCACCATCATCAGGGTGAAGGCCGCCCGATCAACCAAATCTGATTCTGCAGAGCATATCTGGTCAATCAATTTTTGCCAGTCAACTCCGCGCATTTGTCGCAAATGGCTGATTACACGCGGAGGAAACATCACTTCCGTATCGCTATTATACATGCTGTCTCTCAACCTCGAAAGTTAAAATCAAGGGTTTGCCTTTTTGGCAGCCGCCTTTTGAGCTTCCTTTTCAGCCCGGGCGGCTTCTTCCCGTGCAAAATTAGTCGGTCGGATTTGCGCATAATAGGATGCCGGTTTGCTCAATCGCTCCAAATTGAAGATATGCTCCTTGAAGCGATCGTATGATGCGATTTCATAATCGTGATCCATCTTGATTGCATCAAATGGACAAAACTCAGCGCAGAAACCGCAGTTCATGCAAATGTCCACATCAATATAGAATTCTCTGGGTTGGGGAATCGGCTTACCTGTGACGGGATCGTTCGTCCTGACAATCCAGATACATTGCGGCGGGCATACTTTGGCACAAATCCCACAAGAGGTACAGCGGATTTCTTTTTCGCCGTTTTCCCCTTCATCATACACCAAAAAAGGAATATAGCGAAATTCTTCCGGTACAGGCAATTTTTCTTCCGGATATTGAACCGTAAAGATTCCTTCAACATCCGGGCTGCGTCTCAGCTCAATTCCTTCCTGGGTGAAGTAGCGTTTTTTCCCGGTTCGCAGATCTTCAAGATAAGTCTTTATGAAATGACGGAAGGTCGTCCATAATCCTCGTAAAATTCCACTTCCTGTAATCATTCGTCCTCCTTCCGTATTTACCGATCAACTTCACCTAACACAATATCAATGGAACCCAGGATGGTCACTACATCGGCAATCTTTTGACCGCGGCACATTTCCGCCAAACTGGTCAGGTTGATGAAAGTTGGAGCGCGCACATGATATCGCCAAGGATTGGGCTTGCCATTCGATACCACATAAAAACCCAACTCGCCTTTCGGCCCTTCAACCCGTCCATAGGACTCACCGGCTGGCACTCTGACCTGATATTGGGGTTTACTGCTCATAATCGGCCCCTCAGGGATGTCTCTCAACACCTGCTGGAGTATTCTCAAACTTTGTCGCATTTCATCCAAGCGCAGCAAGTACCGATCGTAAATATCACCGTTGTAGCGCACGGGGATATCGAACTCGAACCGATCATAAATGCTGTACGGGTCAGCCCGACGGATATCATAAGGCACACCAGAAGCGCGTAAGACGGGTCCCGCAGCCGAAAGAGCAATTGCCCGTTCAGCGGTTAATACACCCACTCCTTCGCAGCGACCACGCACAATTTCGTTGTTTGTGATGAAGTAATCCATTTCATCCAGTTTTCTGGGTAACCGGTCGAGAACTAACTTTTTGATTTTATCCATTACATCATCAGGAATATCCCGCGCCACACCCCCGAAGCGGAAGTAATTGCACATCATCCGCGAACCAGACACTGCTTCGAAGACATCCAGAATCAATTCCCGCTCTTCCAATGCGTACAACATCGGGGTAAAAAACGCGCCTAAATCGTTCAAGAGGAAACCGATGGAAAAAATGTGATTCAAGAAACGGGTTAATTCCGCCATCATCACTCGGATATACTCTGCTCGTTCCGGCAGTTGAACACCCATCAATTTTTCTACAGCAAGAGCATAACCAAAGTTGTTACTCATCGAGCAAACATAATCCAAGCGATCGGTGAAAGGCATGTTCTGCAAAAACGTATTTCTTTCACCAATTTTTTCATGGTTGCGGTGCAGGTATCCCATGATCGGTTTCAAATCAACCACGGTTTCCCCGTCCAGAACCACCACCATGCGGAAAACGCCATGTGTAGATGGATGTTGTGGGCCGAGATTGACCACAACCTGTTCAGTCAGGAAATCATCAGTTTTATCAACTCGCTTCAAACCAGCATACAGTAATTCATCCGTCTCGGGCGACCACTGCTCAGGATCAAAGCCCGGCGGAAATTGAACATTATCATGGAATGGATTTTTATCCTCTATTCGATATACATGGCCTTCAGGCCAACGGCTTTTGAAGGGTTTTGCTTCCTCTTCGAAAAAAGGCTCTTTCCAGTCCTTACGCAAAGGATGACCATGAAAACCTTCCCATGTCAGAATCCGCCGAAGATCAGGATGGTTTTCAAAACGGATGCCCAATAAATCCCATGCCTCGCGCTCCTGGAACTCTGCTCCGGGGAACAATGGCGTGAGCGAAGGCACAACCGCATGATCTCGATCAACCTGTGTTTTCAGTACCAGCGCCCCTCCACCCGTTGTTCTATAAAAATGATAGACAACCTCCATCTTGTTCTCAGGTAAGTAGTCCACCCCTGTCACAGAGGAGAGATAGTCGTAACCCATCTCATCCCGCAAAGTCTGCACGACCATGATCAGACTTTCAGGTTTTACCAAAAATCCACCATAACCTGTTCGGGTATCCAGGGAGACCGATTCTGGAAACCGATCGATCAGGCTGGTTGTTTGGACATAGATTTGCTCATTCATGGGGTGCCTCTCCCTCCACCGGCTTGTTTTCCTTTTCCTCCATCTGGCTACAAACTTGCTTGATCAAATCAAATTTTCTCGGATCCATCAAATCCGGTCCAAGGATAGGGATTGGGATGGGTTCACTGGGAGTTTTTTGATACCACGGTACGCTGCGCAGGGATTGTTTTTCGATCTTCTTCATCAAGGTAATAAAACCATTCAGCAATGCCTGAGGGGTTGGCGGGCAACCGGGAATATACACATCCACCGGAATGAACTTGTCCACGCCGGCAACAACCGAATAGCCCTCTTTGAAGGGTCCTCCACCCGAAGCACATGCCCCCATGGCAATCACATAACGCGGTTCGGGCATTTGATTGTATAAACGCACGATCTGAGGGATCATTTTCTTGGTCACGGTACCGGAAACAATCATCAGATCTGCCTGCCGCGGACTGGGGCGCATGACCTCCATCCCAAATCTGGAAAAATCAAACCGGCTGGCTGCCGTGCCAATCATTTCAATTGCGCAGCATGCCAACCCAAACATCATCGGCCACAGTGAATTTTTTCGGCTCCAATTATAGATCTTATCCAGAGTGGTTACAGCAACTTGTCCCTGCATTTCAGGCGGAATCTCATAGCCGGGCGAATTTAATGAATCATTACCCATGGAATTCCCTTTCTTGAATCAAATACTGCGGAGAGATTCGATAATTATTAATCCCTTTCAATTATTCTACCCGATCTTTCTTGACTGTCAACAAGGAATTAAGATAAAATATTTTTGCGAATTTTTTATGGAAACACCGACATCCCAATTGATACTCGAATATCTCTATGACCATCCTGACGCAACCGTTAGTCAAATAAGCCGTAGTCTTCGCTTGACACCGGCCGACATTCGTTACCACATCTCAAAACTGAAGCGGGAAGGTCTCATTTCAATATCACAAACCATCCATCCTGGAACACGAGGACGTCCGGCACGATCCTTCACTCTCTCTCAAACAGTCAAGCCAAATAACATTCTTAAACTTGCACAGGCAGCCCTTTCGATTGTATTGAAAGAACAAGTTTTGAATAACAATACCAATCTTAAAGTTCTTGCTGCACAAATGATCCCGAGCCAGACGGCTTCTACCGGTTCCTTAACCTCAAAAATCATTCGACTGATCAGCCGGTTAAACCAGTCCGGATATTCTGCCCGGTGGGAAGCGCGTACACAAGCCCCTTGTATTATTTTCGCAAATTGTCCCTATTTTCAATTATTGGATCAATTTCCTGAATTATGCGAAATGGACAGAATTATTCTTGAAAACCATCTGGCAGCCGAAGTCAAACTAGATCAACATATTCATCCCCGCCAACAAAAGCCTACGACTTGTCATTTTAGCGTGCAGATCAATAAAAAGCCGTAGCCTTATCGACTACGGCATATTCATTGAGTACCAAAACTTGCTATTCTTTCGCCCCTTCTTGGATCCAACGAACAATCAGATCTAATTCCTGCGCTTCGAATTTGCCCGGGTGATTCCCATCTCGAACTACTGTGACCAAACTACTCGATTCAACATCACCCGCAACAATAGCAACGCCCGATCTTCCACCCTTCATAGCCGAATCATAACTATTCAATGTCAAACCACCCATTGCGCCATGGCAACTACCGCATCGTTGTCCAATTATCTGTCCTATGCCGTTATTCCAAGTCAATGGCCCTTCCGCAACAATTCCTTCTTGGGTAGGTGCGGGCGTTGCCGTTGGGGGTCGAGTAGGCAGCGGAGTAGGAGTCTGCGGCACATACACGCTATCTGCCCGTGCCGAAACCGGTTGAATGGTCGTGATTGCGGTCTCTTCAAAGGTCACAAAGCGATAAACAAAAAACAGAAGAAGCAGGCTTAGCACAGTCGCAACCGGGTAGTAAATCCGTTTTCTTTTCCGCAATTCCTCTGGTGTTGGTGAAGGCGGCTGTTCGCCTTTTTCAATTTTCTCCAATTCCAATGCATGTTCTTCTTCCATCTCGTGCCGGGTTAGCTTTCCCGTAAACATGCTTTTGTTAAAAGTTTTGAGATGAACATGATAGAAATGCCAGATGAAGATGGCCAAAACGGCAAGGATGGCTTCAGCCCCATGGGCAACTTTGGCAGCCGGTATAGCTTGCCCCGGCAGAATGCGGGCCGTGGCAATCGGATTCCACATCATAAAGCCGGTAAAAGCCATCAGCACCAGCCCCCACACCATCGCCCAATATTCCGCTTTTTCGACAAAGTTGTAACGCCCCATCTTCGGTCGTTCTTTTCTTAAGCCAAGGTTATATAGAAAATGGAGAAAAGCATCCTGAAGATCTTTGAACCCCGGCAGCATACTGGCTTCTTTGCGTTGAACATAGAGTTTATAGCCTATCGCAACCAGATGATAAATTGCCTGCACTAAAAACACAACCGATGCGGTGCGATGTACGATCCGGGTCATTTCAATGCCGCCCAGTGCCGCAATAATGGAAATTGAAATGGAACTCTGGGCAAATTTTTGCACCAATCCGGTAATTGCCAGAGTGGTAAAAGTGACAATCAGGACAATATGTTCGATTCTCTGTGCAACTTCAAACCGAGTGTAGGTTTTTTGATTCTCGCTCATTGCGAATTCTCCTCATCCTGCCGCTCTTCATCTGGGATTGGTCTTTCGTCTTCCATTACACGATCTGCTTTTTCGGGCGCAGGACCAGCAGTTTCAATCATGTCCTCCTGACTTTCAACAGCTTCGGCAGAAGTGGCTTTCTTCCTCCTTCGGTCAACCACCCATCGCCGGTAAATATCACTGACCACGAACAATCCCATCCCCCCAAGTACGGTTGGAATGAAGTATTTGTAAAATTCACTTACCCAATAGACTAAAGGATAGCGATTTCGGTCGGGAATGTAGTGGCTCAACCATGCATCCGGGAAATTTTCGGTTGCGTCCGGATGACATCGCTGACAGGCAACCAGTAAGTTTTGCCTAACCTGCAATCCTTTTTCTGGGTCATCAGAGCGGCGAATGTCATGAACTCCATGGCAATCGTAACAAACCGGCATGTTGATTTGTTGATCGGGGTCAAGTTTTTCAAAAAGGGTGACGGTTGTACCATGAAAATCCGCAACATAGGTTTGCAGGACTTGTGTTGAAAGTCCATATTTGGACATGATTGCTTCGTTGGTGTGGCAGTCGGCACAAATCTTTGGTGAAGATAAACGGAATGCCGCTCCCCCCGATGGACCAGTCACGTTGTGAACCCCGTGACAGTCAATGCACGAAGGCACATCCGGATTCTTATCTTCAAGTACACCGCTGCCATGCACGCTTTTGGTATATTCATCGTAAATTGTGCTGTGACATTGACCGCACACCCTCGCCGATTGAGCATGTTCGGCTGCGCTTAAGCGGCCCTGCTCATCCTTTTCGATTTTCGGTTGTTGGTGGGGATTATGGCAATCAGCACAAATCGGCGCATTCAGATTGCCTTCCGCCATAGCTCGCGCATGGACGCTATCCCTCAATTCTGTTGCCTGAGAAGGATGACACTGGTTACAAGTGTTCTGAAATTGCAAGGTGTATTCACGGGCTGATTGAGCCAGATTTTCGGGATGCGGGTATCCGCTGATATTGGTATGGCAGACCTGACAGCTCAAAGTTGCATGGGCCGAGATACCGTAAATCTCCGGGGCAACCACCACCGAAATCACGTCTCCATTTGGGAATTCTTTGATCTGTCCTTCTACCATGTGACACGATAGACACGCTGCATTGTTCGGCAATTGGGCTTTTTCTGCGCCGGACACCTCCGCCCTAGCCACTAGCGGCTCTCTTTGAAACAAAACAGCCAACAAGCCAATGCCAATTAGGACAGAACCAATGACCATCATTGGCAGCATTCGAGGAAATCTGTAATGATTCGCCATAGAGTTCTTTGCTCCTTGCCAGAGGGGATAAAATTCAGAAAAAAATACCAATAACACAGGGGGTAGCAAACAAAATTAATTATACATTAAACTCCGAATTTTCTTTATCTGTCACTCACGAAAAACCATGAAATTCATCCTATTTATGCAATGATACATGACACAAAAAATATCAACCCCCGCGTTTGCGGGGGTTGATACAGATTTGAATTGACGCAGACGGCCTACGGTCGCTTCAGATTGGCGGTATTAACTTGCACCTTGCCGCTAAGATCCACGATCGAGTCATGCAGCACCTGCAGGACGTATTTGCCATTGTGTACATAGGCTCCAGTATCTTTCTTGGCATACTGGTAGTTATACGCCGCCAGCAGCAGTCTGGGCGTCCATGACACATACCGATTGGGGAAGATCGCCTCATCTGGGGAAGCGATACCATCTTCGTTGGTATCCACAAAGAAGTAGGGATAGGCGACAGGCGAATATGCGATCGGTGTTCCTGCTACATCCTTTGCATATGCACGAATGGCTTGATAGAGAATCTCTGCCAGGGTGTCAATTTCACCTTTGATACCCTCATCAACATCACCATCACCGTCATAATCCACTTTGGGATCTTCCAAACGAATCTGGGTTACATCCTCAACCTGATGGCAAGCTCGGCATGCGCCAACTTCCACCGTCAGTTTATGAGCATCATGACAGTCGGAACAGGCCTGATAATTCGGAATGTGCAGGAACTTGCCAACATACTCCTTGCCGGCATATTGGTAAGCTCCCTGTGCCTCGGAACCGAACAAAGTAGCTCCGGCAGCAAAGTAATGGATGTTGCGGAAGGTCAATTTATCGGAGGGAGTATCCGGCTCTAATCCCGCAATGGCGCGATTGACGCTGGCGGTGGATTCGCGGCCTTGATGGCAGTTGAGGCACAGATTGTCATCCGGGCTGTTTTCAAACCCTAATTTTGCTCCGCTGGGGAAGGTGACGGTTTCGACCTGATACAAAGAGAAAGTGGTTAAATCGTTGTGGCAGGTCTCACAGCGCAAGCCGTTGGAAGGCATCATGGAAATATTGACACCTTCGGCGAGGAATTGCGGTAATCCATCTGCCGTGTGACACTTGACACAAGCGCTTGGCACTCTACCTTCCGCATCCCAGTGCCGGAAGGATTCGGATGAACCATCAAAGTGACCGGCATCTACACGATTTGCTTTGCTCAGATCCACCGGCGTAGCCAACTTTTCGTTCAGGTTTTCAATCGAATCATACAGCAATTGGATGATATATTTTGCGCCATGCGCATAACCGCCGGGATCTTTCATAGCCACCTGGAAATTGAAGGCAGCCTTTTCTAACCGCGGTGTCCATGAAGCGTACTTATTGGGGAAGATCGCTTCACCTTCATCAACACTGCCATTCTCATTCGTATCAATGAAGAAGTATGGGTAGGCATTCTTGTCATAGACTATCGCCGTACCGGCAACTTCTTTTGCATATGCCTGAATCGCGGTATAAAGCATTTCCCGCAAGCCGGCAATTTCATCCGCTAACCCTTCTTTGATATCGCCATCACCATCGTAATCGGTCAAAGAAGAAGCCATGCGGATTGCCCGCACCCCCTCAACCGTACTCGCGCCAGGATGACAGGTCACGCAACTCTCAGTCTTCAACTCCAATGAATGAGAGTCGTGGCAGTCTTGGCATACCTGTACCCCGCTCACATGCTCGAACAGCACATCATAGGATTTTCCGGGATACTGATAGCCACCCTTGACCTGTGCCCCATACCGGCTGACCGCTGCTGCGTAGTAATGAATGTTGATAAAGCCAAGTTCTCCAACGACGGAATCTTCATCTGTCGCACCGGCTTTTTCTATAGCTTCATCCACCTGCACCATCGAAGCATTGCCCTGATGGCAGGTCATACATACGGCTTCTCGCCCCAAGCCGGTCAGCTCCACACCAGAGGGAAACTTGACTGTGGTAAGGGCTTCGGTAGTGGGGTTGTGACAAGTGTTGCAGTTGATGACCGTATCGGTCGGGGCAGGTTGATCGACTACAAACGCTTGGCTGCCATCCGCCCCGATATAATCCAGAAATCCGGCGCTGCTGTGACACTTTGCACAAAAAACAGGTACTTCAGCCGGGTCCTGACTATCCCAGTAACGGAAAGCAAGCGCAGTAGCATCCGCATGCCCCGAGTTCACCCATGCCAGATAATAAGGCACTTCACTGGATAGATCCGGCGCTGCCGGGCAAGGCGCAGCCGTAGGGCATGGAACGGCAGTCGGTTGTGGTGGAGCGGGCGGCTGCGTAGGCTCTGGAGTTGCTTGTTGACAGGCTGTCAAAACAACTCCCACTACTACAAACAGGACGACCATGAGGAAGCCTTTGAGTAGTTTTCGTGTCATATTGTCTCTCCATCCTTTCAATAAATATATTGGGAAATTGGGTGAATTTACCTGTTCATAGAATTTGAATAATGACTGGAATCACCTCCTCGAGTTTAGATTAAAACCTTATTAGAAAAAATTATACTCACTCTCTTTTCTTAATACAACATTAAATTGGTCTGATTTCTGATATTACAGTCAAATTAGGACGAATGTCATATCCCTTGGCGTGATACAATATCACCTTCGATTGATCCGTCATTGTCAAGTACAATTAATTTATGGATCCCCACACAATTCACTCCATTTGTATTTTTGCTGGTTCCGCTGACCATCTTGCTCAATCTTACCTTGATGGTGCCGCTCAACTGGGGTCTTTGTTGGCCAAAAATCATATCCGAATCATTTATGGCGGCGGCAAGACCGGTCTAATGGGCGTCTTGGCCGATTCGGCGCTTTCCGCAGGTGCTATAGTGATTGGGGTTGTTCCTCGCTCTCTTTTTCAACCCCAGCTAATCCACGACCAATTGAGTGAATTAAAAATCGTGGAGAACATGCACCAGCGCAAAGCATTGATGAGCCAGTTGGCGGATGCTTTTATCGCCTTACCGGGTGGATTTGGAACTTTCGACGAATTGTTTGAAACCCTGACGTGGACTCAAATAGGCATTCACCGCAAACCGGTAGGGTTATTGAATCTGAACGACTACTTTTCCCCACTGGTAGCCTTGGTCGAACATGCCCAAAAAGAAGGGTTTATCTATTCCAATCACCGGGAATTATTCATTGTTGAGGATGACCCCCAACAATTATTACAAAAACTGCAAAACCAGCGTTTTCCGGACGATTTGGATGAGTGGGTGAATCGATCTTCCCCCTCAAACAGGATTTGATCTTTAGGGCTTGCAAATTAGAAACCAAACGGTCTCCCTGATCAACCGGGAGACCGTTTGCAGGGATTTTCCCATCCAAAAAATTATTCAACCGTAACACTTTTGGCCAGGTTACGGGGTTGATCGACATCCAAACCTCGCAAGGAAGCGATATGATAGGCAAACAATTGTAAGGGAATAACCGTTACCACTGGTGAGAGCAGCCATGGCGTCGGAGGTACCCAGAAGACATGATCCGCCAGTTCTGGCGCCCGAGCATCACCTTCTGTCGCCACCATAATGACACTCCCCCCGCGAGCTTTTGCCTGTTCAATTTGGCTGATCATCTTTTCGTACCAAGGATCTTGTGGAGCAATTGCCAGCACTGGCATATCACGGTCCACCAGGGCGATCGGACCGTGCTTCATCTCCCCGGCCGGGTAAGCCTCAGCGTGAATATACGATATTTCTTTGAGTTTTAGCGCGCCTTCATAAGCAATTGGCATGTTGATTCCCCGTCCTAAATAGAGCATGTTACGAATGTATTTCATTTCACGCGCCACTGGGATAATTTCATTTTCCTGGTCAAGACAGCGCCCTACCAAATCCGGAATCAGCCGCAAATCGCTCACCAACCGCTTTCTTTTTGAAGGATCTAACACCCCGCGCAAGTCACCCAGTAAGACGGCCAGCATATATAAATCCACCAAAGGAGCAGTAAATGCTTTCGTGGAAGCTACGCCTATCTCCGGGCCGGTCTGCATGGAGATATACCCATCGGCAATCCGCATTGCCTGCGAACCAATTGCATTGACAATTGACCACAAGACTGCTCCCCGCTTCCGCCCTTCATCCATTGCAGCTAGTGTATCAGCTGTCTCACCAGATTGGCTGATCGCCAGTACAACCGTATTTTCATCTACAATCGGGTCGCGGTAGCGAAACTCCGAAGCAATATCCACCTCAACCGGGACTCGAGCAATTCGCTCAATCAATACTTTTCCAACCATGCCAGCGTGGGCAGCTGTACCGCAGGCCGTGATGATAATTTTCTGGATCCGTTTTGCCAGTTCAGGCGTCAGGTTGAGCTGCGGTAATCGGACCACCCCCTCGTCAAAATCCACACGGCCGGCCAGTGTATCGGTCAATGAACGAACCTGCTCGTGAATCTCTTTCTGCATGAAATGACGATATTCGCCTTTCTCGGCTGCCACTGGATCCCAGTTGATCAAGTGTTCTTGTGGCTCAACCGGTTTGCCATCCAGCGTCATTACCCGCACACTCTCTCGAGAAACGACCGCCATCTGATGCGAATCAAGGAATATCATCCGGCGGGTATGATCCAGAATTGCAGGTATGTCTGAAGCCACAAACATTTCCTTTTCGCCGATTCCTACCACCACACCTCCGGCATTTCCAATCCGCGCAGCAATGATCTTATCCGGTTCTAAAGAAGACATCACCACCACACCATGGGCGCCTTTCAAATGACGCAACGCTTGTCGAGTGGCTTCTTCCAGCGTAGTGCCACCGCCTAAGAAGCGTTCAATCAGGTGAACAATGACCTCCGTATCGGTATCAGAATTAAAATTCACCCCCTCCGCCAGTAATTCTTCCCTGAGCTCAAGAAAATTTTCCACAATCCCATTATGTACAACTACAACCCGACCACTGCTTCCCATATGAGGGTGAGCATTTCGAGCGCTGGGTTCACCGTGGGTTGCCCAGCGGGTATGCCCAATCCCAATGTTTCCTGCAACAGGCTGGTTTTCCACCAAACTGGCCAACTTGCTCAATTTCCCCGCGTCACGGCGAATTTCAATATTTCCATCTTGTAAAATTGCGATTCCTGCCGAGTCATATCCCCGGTACTCTAACCGCTTCAACCCGTTGAGGACAATGGGAGTTGCATTGCGTTCCCCAATGTAACCAACAATGCCGCACATAGGATCTCCTTTCAATACCTTAAGAATTCTCTTTATCCAAAGTGGAAAAGAGATTTAACTGGACTTCTCAGAAAATGTTACTTGGGAAAAGATGGGTAGAAAGCCACCCGGAAGGCTTCCGCTGATCTCTCGATTTTCCCGGCGACCAGGTCATCACCCTGTTCTCGCCGGTTAACCCTGCTTTGCAGCAGGGAACCTTCCTCCTCGTCACTTCGCCATCTCCCGGATCACCAGAGATGTGAAGCCATGCGCTGGTCTTTTCCACAATCATTACAGTTTCGTAATGCGTATCACCTCCAAGTTCTGATTATACCCGGCTTTTGCTATAATTCAACCGTGATGGAAATCAAACCGTCCTCCTTACCTTCAGCACCCCAATCAGATCCACCTTCCAAAAGCCAGTTGCTCTTGATCCCATTGGGTTGTCTGATTCGATCCCCATTGTTATTTATCGGGACTTTTCTGATTGGCTATCTTTTCTGGTCTATCTCTACCGGTGAAATCACGCTGTTATGGACAACCGTACCCGAATTCGATTCCTGGAAAATCGATTCTGCGTTTACTTCTGTAGAAAAAAGTAACGGGGAAAAATGGAAAATTCGATACGAATCGAAAAATACTGTTATCTTTGAAGGTTTAGTCCGACACGCTTCACCCATTAACGAACGGGCGTTCCCATTGCTTTCCCACGATATTCTCGTGACCAGCGGTGAATTTTCTGAACCAACGATTGTTCGAACTTCTGTATCAAACCATCGCTTTTACTGGTATTCAAACCAATCTTGGCGTCCAAGAGGGGCGATTAATTTATTACATACAGTTCCGTCAACCGAAGAGATTTACAATCAGTTGAGCCAAGTCCGTAAAGGCCACACCGTTCGGATCAAGGGCACTGAGATTTTAGATATTGCACGCTACGACCAGCAGGGTGCGTTTCGCGGCAGTTGGGCGGATGCCGGTTGCAACACCCTGCTGGTCACATCCGTTGAGATCTTGCCGTGAAACAACTGATCAGCTGCCGTGCTTTTTAACCAAAGCAACTACATCCGGTAAATCAATTCCCAATCGCTGGACGGTCTCGAGGCTAGGAACACCGTTTTTTGTCCAGCCGCGCCGCTGATAGACCGCATCAACCAGTTGGTCATATCGTTTTTCACGGTATTTTCTCAGCTCAGCAATTTTTTGTTCGGTGTTCATTGCGCTGATGTCAATACCAACCTCTTTCGTCAGAATCTCATCGTAATATTCGTCACGGTCTTCATACTCAGCTGGTGTGACTGGACCCATGGCACGATAGGGAGGATAATCATGCTCGCGAGTTCCAAACCCCATCCGCAGATTGAAAATGCGCTGGAAGTTATAAACCTTTTCGGATTGTTCGATGATGCCGTCAATGTCAATCTTTTCACCGGTAACCCCCTCATACAGCCAGCAGTAATTCTCAACATGCTCCGGTACTTTTGCGGGTTCTTTTGCAGTTTTGTTGCTTTCCGGGATAATGTCGTTCCAAGGCAATTTACACAATCCATGCAAACTAAACCAGGTGCGCCAGATTGGGAAGTAGTGCAGCGCTTCTGCTTTGGCCTCGAAGGTCGGTAATTGTTTATGCACCATGTCCATGAAAATCAACCATGCTTCATCGTGTTGTGGCCCTTTGGTCGCCAGCGCATAACCACCTTGCTGGGCAAGCGATTCTTTGGACAGATACTCTGAAATTTCCAGCCCTTTGATCTCCATGCCAATGTCTTTGAGTAAGGAAGGATCGGCACCGTACTTCTCGGTAAACAACCGTTTCATTGCCCGTACCCCTTGCCCCACCACGACGCCGAAGCCCTCACCCCGTGCCATCTGATGAATTAATTCCATGACCGCTTCAAAATTTCCCCAAGTGAGTTCTAATCCACCGGTTCTTTCTTTGGTCAAAATTCCCATTTCATAACATTCCATAGCAAATGCTAAGGAATTACCTAAGGAGATTGAGTCAACTCCGTAAGTATCTGCATAGAAATTCATTTCCAACACTTGTGCCGGGTCAAAAATGCACAGATTCGAGGCCAGTGCTCCAAGCGTTTCATATTCCGGGCCATCTACAAAGACCTCTTCACCTTTATAGGGCCCGGTCTGCAAAATATAGTGGGAAACACCATGAGCACAGGACATCGTGCAACCGTACCAACACCCATCTGGTCCGCGCATATCAAACTTCTGCTTCCAGACATCCCCCGCCACCCGATAAGCATCATCATGGTGACCAAAACGGAAGTTTTTCACCGGTAACAAATAGAACTTATTCATAATCTCTACCAGGTAGGGGGTGCCCGTCCCGCGCATATCATTTTGGGAAGCATCAAACAGGCTTATTTCGCGGTTTATTCGCTGGCCAGCCTTGCGGATCAAATCCATATTGGCAACCCCATTGCTATCCCCGCTGATCTGACTGTAACGCACCACAATGGCCTTTATCTTTTTATCGCGCAAAACCCGTCCACAACCACCCCGGGCAGCTTGCTTGATCCGCACTTCGTCCCGGCGAGGATCATAATAACTGACATTCAACCCGCAGATCGCATTGTAATTAGCCGCCTGCCCAGCTGAAATCACCGAGATTCCCCGCAATCCACGCGGATCATCGGCGTACATTTCAGTCAACATGCGGTTGATCAAGTGGGTATCTTCCGGCTCTAAAGGAGCCTCTTCGATGCGGACAACTCCTTCATCTCCATCTATGTAAATAATGACATCATTCCGGGCTTTCCCCTGAATTTCGAGCGCATCCCATCCGGCAAACTTGAGATACGGCCCAAAGTAACCTCCGCTGTTGCTGTCAATCACCGTGTTAGTCAACGGTGAAATCGTCACAACAGTACATTTACCGCTGCCCGGATAAGCCGTAATTCCACCAATTGGTCCACCAGCAATGACCAGTTCATTTTCTGCATCATTCCAGCGGGTATCATCACGGATAGCATTCCACAAAAGCCATAGGCAGAACCCCCTGCCGCCGGTGAAGGTTTCTTTCATTTTCTTGTCAACCGGCTTGCTCTGAATCGAATTATCACTGATATTTATATACAGCGTTCGATTCGCATATCCTTTCACCACCGGGCGCAGATCATAGCGAAATTCTGCCAGCAATTTATGTGCACTTCGCAGTCTTTCCACGTCAGTCTTGAACATCGGTTTCTCCTTTGAGAAAATTTTGGAAGAACTGA
>FWWM01001874.1_pt1 | contig 60797 bp, 50 predicted proteins | sample 2228351 | NCBI WGS metagenome assembly FWWM01 (sample SAMEA103939774, study PRJEB20133) | metagenome
ATCTTAACAGCAACTTTTATTTAATTTTAATATTTTGCAGTGAAAATAAATAACCTTTACCTATGTCACTATTCAAAATATGAGTCAATCGGATTCAAATACCTCTCAACGGAAAAAAGAGCACATTCAGTTATGTCTTACTGACAAAGTTGCCTTTAAAGAAAAATCCAATGGTTTTGAAAATTATGATTTTGTTCATTCTGCTATAACTGAGGTTGACTTATCTAAAATTTCTTTTCAAAAAAAAATTTTTGGGAAAAAAATAAATTATCCTTTTCTTATTTCCTGTATGACAGGCGGAACATCAGAAGCAGAAAACATCAATAGTATGCTGGCCGAGGTTGCAGAAGATTTGAAAATTCCGATCGGAGTTGGAAGCCAAAGACAAGCTTTGGAGAATGCCTATTTCCACAATAGTTATAAGATAATCCGAAAGAAAGCAGAAAGTGTTCCGGTTCTCGGAAATATTGGAGCGGCACAGATTATTCATCTTAATGTAAAAGAAATTCAGAATTTAGTTGATATGCTTGAAGCCGATGCGTTCGTTATGCATCTCAATCCGTTGCAGGAATTACTTCAACCTGAAGGCGAACCTTATTTTGTCGGACTTTTGAAAAAAGTAGAATTACTTTGCAATAAACTTTCCGTTCCTCTGATTGTAAAAGAAGTTGGTTCGGGCATTGATAAATTATCTGCCAAAAAATTATTGGATTGTGGAATAAAAGGAATTGATGTTGCCGGAGCAGGAGGAACCAGTTGGGCTGCAGTTGAACTCATCAGAAAAAAAGAATTTGAAAATCCTTTTTGGGATTGGGGATTACCCACTGCTTATTGCATAAGAACTGTTAATGAACTTAAAAAAAATTATAAATTCCTTTTAATCGGTTCCGGTGGAATTAACAATGCTTCTGATATGACAAAAGCTTTTGCTCTTGGTTCAGATTTAACTGCATCTGCAAGAATTGTTTTGCAGAAATTAATGAATGAAGGCCAGCGGAGTGTAAAACTTATGATTGAAAGCTGGTTTGATTTTCTTAAGCAGGTTATGTTTTTAACTAATTCACAAAAACTATCAGATTTGAAAAAAAATAAAATTCAAAAAAAGGAAGTATTGACTTGAAAAAGTTTAATCCGGCTAAATATGCGGTTATATATGAAGAAGAGAGAAAAAAAATAGACAAAATGCTCGCTTCTTCGTTAAAGAAACGAAAGCCTAAATCATTATATGAACCGGCTTCATACATTCTTCAAAGTAGTGGAAAAAGGTTAAGACCCTTACTCGTTCTGTTATCGGCAAAAGCTGCAGGAGGGAAGTTTAAAGATGTTTACAATGCAGCTATTGCAGTTGAAATAATGCACAATTTTACTCTTGTTCACGATGATATAATGGACAATGCTGATCTGAGAAGAGGTAATCAAACACTGCACAAAAAATATGATTTGAACACAGCCATTCTTGCCGGCGATAGTTTGCTTTCAATTGCTTACGAATATTTACTAATGGATTGTAACGGAAATACCAAAGCCGCAGTCAGTGCTTTTACAAAGGGCCTGATAGAAATCTGCGAAGGTCAGAGTATGGATACATATTTCGAAACAAGAAACGATGTAAATCTGAAAGAATACATAACAATGATTACCAAAAAGACGGCGGCTATGGCTAAAATGTGTTGCGAGCTTGGTGCAATTCTGGTTGATGGAAAAAAATCTGACATTAAATGTCTTGGCAATTTCGGATTAAATCTCGGAATTGCTTTTCAGATTCAGGATGATTTGCTCGATCTCATTGGAGAAGAAGACAAATTTGGGAAAACAGTTGGCGGAGATCTGATAGCCGGTAAAAAAACTTTTCTTTTTATTAAAGCATTCGAAAAAGCTGAAGGTGAGGACAAAAATGAATTGCAGAGGTTAATTGATAACAAAGGAATTAATCCTGAAGAAGTTCCTCACTACAGGAACATCTTTGAAAAACTTGGAGTTATGGAAGATGCAAAAAGTGAGATCAGAAAATTTACAAACAGAGCTTTGTCTTCAATTGATATGATTTCAAAAAAATCTGAGACAGGAATTTTTCACTGGTTAGCAGATTCACTCATAAAGAGAAACAGATGATGATAGAAAAAAAAGTTAAAATAATTAATAAAGCCGGACTTCATACCCGACCTGCTGCAACTATTGTTAAAATGGCTTCCAAATATAAATGTGATTTTTACATTAACCGCGATGGAATGAGTATCAATGGTAAAAGTATTATTGGCGTAATGACTCTTGCTGCTGAAATGGGTTCAGAACTTACTTTGATTTTCGATGGTGAAGATGAACAGCAGGCGGCAGAAGAAATTGTTTCTTATTTCGAAAGGGGATTTGATGAGCTATGAAATCATTTAAAGAAATCATTTCAAAAGCAAATAATAAAATTTCCGGAATTGCTGCTGCACCGGGAATAGTTATCGGCAAAGCATATTTATTCACCAAAGAAAAAATTCAGATATCAAAGGCACCTATTCACGATGTTGATGATGCTATAAAAAACTTTTCGGAAGCTCTTGCTCAGTCAAAAAAAGAATTGCAGAAAATATTTCAGATAGCTAAAGAAAAAATGGATGAAACAAGAGCCGCGATTTTTGATGCACATCTGATGATACTCGATGATCCGGTTTTGCTGAATACAATTATCCAAAGAATTAGAAATGAGAAAGTTCAACCGGAGTTTATTGTGGCAGATGAAATATCTAAGTATCAGGAATTAATGATTATATCTAATGAATCTTATATGAAAGAAAGAGCTCAGGATATTGAAGATATTAAAAACAGAATAATCAGAAATCTGCAAAAGAAAAGACTGCATTCCAAAATTGAAAATGAAGTAATTGTTGTTAGTGAAACTTTAACTCCTGCAGATACTTTGCTGTTTTCAAAACATAATTCTCTTGGATTTGTAACAGATCACGGAGGTTTAACTTCTCACGCTGCTATTATTTCAAGATCACTTAACATTCCGGCTGTAGTTGGTACTCATGATGCGACTCAGATTATTAAAGATGGAGATGTAATAATTGTTGATGGTTTTCATGGTTATGTATTTTATGAACCGACCGAAGAGCAGATTAAATTTTATTCAGAGAAACAAAAAAGATTATTTGAACTCCAAAAAGGACTTGAACAATACAAAGACAAAGAAGCTATTACCTCAGATGGTAAGAAAATAAGTGTAGAAGCAAATGTGGATGTTAGCGGTGAAATAGATATTGTAATTTCGAGCGGTGCAAACGGAATAGGACTTTATCGTTCAGAGCAACTACTTGATGAACTGGGTGAATTTCCAAATGAGGAAGAGCAGGTAACAATTTATACGAAACTAGCAAGCAGAATGTATCCTTTGTTCTGTACCATACGTGCTTTCGATATTGGTGGAGATAAATTTCGCTTTCAGGAATACAAAGAACCTAATCCTTTCCTTGGATTAAGAGGTATAAGATTTTTACTTGAGAACGAAGCATTGTTCAGAACCCAGATAAGAGCAATTCTTAAAGCCAGCAAGCATAAAAATATCAGATTTATGCTTCCTATGGTTTCAACAATTAACGAGATATGGCAGGCAAAAAAAATAATTGATGAATGCAAGAAAGAACTTAGAAAAGAAAAAGTAGAATTTGATAGCAAGTTGAAAATAGGAATTATGATTGAAGTTCCTTCAGCTGCTGTAATGGCCAAAGAATTTGCCAGTGAAGTTGATTTCTTTAGTATTGGTACAAACGACCTGATTCAATATCTGATGGCTGTTGACAGAGGAAATGATCTTGTTGCAGATTTATATCAGGAATTTTCTCCTGTTGTTGTCAGGACAATTTATCATATTGTTCAGGGTGCTAAAGAATTTAATACTCCGGTCAGTCTTTGCGGAGAAATGGCAGCCGATACACTTGCTATTCCTTTACTTGTGGGTCTTGGGCTGGATTCTTTAAGTATGTCTCCCGCAACAATTCTCTATGCCAAAAGGATTATTGGTTCTTTCTCATACAAAAAGGCAAAAGCCATGGCTGAAGAATGTCTTACCTTCAAAACACAGCATGAAATTGAAGAGAGAATTAAAAAATTCTTTGAGGAAAATAAAATCATCAGAAATATGATACTCAAAATCAGTATCAGGTATTAAGAGATTCTTATAAACAAATTGAATACACTCAGGAAAATTTTTATCCTGAGTTAGGATTTAATAAAGGGCAGATTAACAAAATCATAATAAGCGGTTTGGGAGGTTCTGCAATAAGCGGGGACCTTCTGAAAAATTTTTTAAAGGACGAACTTTCCGTTCCTGTTATTATAAACAGAAATTATTTTCTCCCGTCATTTGCTGATGAGAGTACTTTAATGATTGCATCTTCTTATTCGGGAAACACTGAGGAAACTATTTCATCATTTAATGACGCCATAAAAAAGGGCTGCAGAATAATTTGTATTTCAACCGGCGGACAACTCGAAAAACTTGCAAAAGATTATTCTGTTACTTTTATTAAACTGCTTAAGGGCTTTCAACCGCGATATGCATTGGGTTTAAGTTTCTTCACTTTATTACATCTATTTGAGAAACTTGAGTTGATTCCTCCTCAAAATAAAATTACAGAGGTCATCAGTAATCTTTGGAAAAGAAAAGCCGAAGAGTTTTCTAATGAAGAAAATTTTGCGTTAAAAACGGCTCAGCAACTTTTAGGTTTTATACCAGTAATTTATTCTGCTTCAGATTATACCAATGCAATTGGCTATAGATTAAAATCACAGTTAAATGAAAATTCAAAGTTACATTCATTCCATCATGAATTCCCTGAAATGAACCACAACGAAATCATTGGTTGGGAATCTCATCAACAAAAATTACTTCATACAAAAGTTATTTATATTCTCGACGATTCATATCATCCTCAAATCAAAAAAAGATTTCAGATTGTTTCTGAATTTATAAAAAAAGCTGATGTTGACATTATTTCGATTGAAAGTAATGCACAAGAATTTAAGGTACGGATTATGGATTTGATTTTTTTGGTTGATTGGATAAGTTTTTATTTGGGTATTCTGAGAAGATATGATCCGAGTGAAATTGAGTATATAAATCTTCTCAAAGCAAAGTTATCCTGAAACTAAACTGAGAAAGTTTTGAAAATACTTTTCAAGTTAAGTCTCGTAATTCTGTTATTGTCTTCCGAATTACAGGCACAATATTTTTTCTTCGGCAGAAACAAAGTTCAGTACGAAGATTTTGACTGGAAAATACTTCGCACAGAACACTTTAACATCTATTACTATGGTGAGATGGAAACCATAGCTGAAATCGGCGCTTCATATGCTGAAGAAATTTATGCCGAACTCGCTGAAAAATTAAATCATGTTGTAACAAGAAAAATTCCTCTGATTTTTTATAACACTTCCATTCACTTTCAACAAACAAACATAACTCCCGGTTTTATTCCCGAAGGTGTAGGTGGTTTTTTTGAATTTCTGAAAGGAAGAGTAGTTATACCTTCAACCGGTTCCTTATCTGATTTCAGGCATGTAATTCGTCATGAGCTTGTGCATGTTTTTATGACGAATAAAGTATTCAGAATTCTCAGAGATCACAGACAACCGACTGATGTTCTGCCTCCGCTTTGGTTTGTCGAAGGTCTTGCAGAATATCTCTCAACTGATATTGATGCGCAAGCTGAAATGGTTATGCGTGATGCTGTTATTAATAATTATTTTGTCGGTTTGAAGGATATTTTCAAAATCTATGGTTCATTTCTGATGTACAAGGAAGGACAAAGTTTTCTTGAATTTGTTGAAGATAATTACGGTGAAGAAAAAATATTTCATTTGCTTGATAACTTCTGGTTATTCCGGAATTTCAATGATATTATAGAATTCACTTTCGGAAAACCGATTGAAGAAATTGACAATGAGTGGAGATATTATCTTAAGAAAAAATATTTTCCTTTGCTTGCCGATAAAGTGCCACAGGAAATCGGTGCAAAAAAACTAACCGATTGGGGATTTAATTTTTCTCCTGTTTTTTATAATACTAAAGACAGCAGTTTCGTATTCTTTACTGCAAACCGGGATGGTTATTCTTCTCTTTACAAATTAGCACTCGATAAAAATTATAATCCAATTGATGAACCCGAATTATTTTTACGAGGTGAAAAAACTGACGAGTTGGAATCCTTTCATCTTTTTCAATCCGCAATTGATATTTCTAAGAAAGGAATTATTACCTTTGTTACAAAAAGTGGCGCAACAGATGTTATACATTTTACAGATATAAACTCTAACCAGATAATCAAAACTTTCCGGAAAGATTTTCTGATTTCTATCAGCTCACCAAAGTTTTCTGATGAGGGAAATAACATTGTTTTTCAGGCAGTTGATCAGAAAGGTTTCAGTGATATCTATTACTACAATATTGAAACTGATTCACTTGTCAGATTAACTAACGATTACTATGATGATCGTGATCCCTGCTTCGGAATATCTGATAAAATAATTTTCTCATCAGACAGAACTGCCGGGGAATTTTCCGGTAAATACAATCTCTTCTCAATAAATATTAATGACCGGGAGATAAAGTATATAACTTTGGCTGATGCAAATTTTTCAAATCCTGTTCTTTCCTCAGATAAATCACTCTTATTATTTACAAGCGATATTGACGGGGTCCGAAATATCTGGGTTCAAAAAATTTATAACGGGAAATTTGACAACAAAATTTTTAAGGTTTCAAATTTCTTCACTAGTGCATTTGATCCGGCATTTATCAATGATACTCTCATAATCTTTTCCGGCTTTCAGAATTTTTCATTTCATCTGTACAGAAAAAAAATTGATTTAACTTCTATAGATTCATCACAAGTTGTAATGTTCGATTCTCATAAACCAAAAGGGAAGTGGTTTGCTTCCACAATCCATTATGAAAGTGAATATCAGAAGTTAAAATATGAGAAAGAATACGCCCTCGATTACGCTCAAAGTGTGGTTGCTACTGATCCGGTTTTTGGTACGAGAGGAGGAGCAATTCTTACTTTAAGCGATTTGCTGGGAGATGATCAGTACTATATTCTGCTTTACAACACTGCAGAAGTTCAAAGTGATTTTCTGAAAAGTTTTAATGTGGCAATCACACGAATTAATCTTTCGCAAAGAGTAAACTTTGGCTATGGAATATTTCACTTCAACGGTAGAAGATATGACATTCGTGAATCAAATGAATTTTTCTATGAGAAAAGTTATGGAGGAAGTTTTCTATTAAGCTATCCATTAACAAAATTTGAACGGATAGAAGCTTCAACCACAATTGCCGATACTGAAAGAGAAATTGTTGAAGGAATATCTGAAAGGAAAGCTTTTCTTCTGAGCAATTCTATTTCAATGGTTCATGATAATTCACTCTGGAGCACTTCAGGTCCTGTAGATGGCTCTCGCTGGATAGTTTTGCTTGGTTACACAACAGATATAAAATATAGCAATGTAAATTTTTTCAGTGTAATTGCAGATTATAGATATTATCTTCGTTTGGGTTTACGAACAGCCATCGCAACGAGGTTTGGTATTTATTATAACGAAGGAAAAGATGCCCGGAGATATTTTATGGGAGGTAGCTGGGATTTGCGTGGTTGGCCTAGATGGTCAATTCGTGGCGAAAAAATGTGGCTAACATCTTTCGAATTCCGTTTTCCATTGATTGATCAGCTCAATATTAAATTCCCTTTTCTTGATATGGGTTTCTGGGGTTTTCGTGCTGCAACATTTTTTGACGCTGGCAGTGCCTGGGATAAAGAATACAAAACAACTTATGGAAGTCTTGGAGTTGGATTCCGATTTAACATTTTTGGTGTGCTTGTTCTCCGATATGACATCGGTAAAAAAATAGAAAAAGATTTTAAACAATTTCAACCGGGATTATTTTATCAGTTTTTCTTTGGATGGGACTTTTGAGAAAAATAGTTTTATTCATCTCAGCTTTCATTTTAGCTGGTTGTGCTAAATCACTTATTCAGGTAAGCAGCAATAAGATTGATGCAATTCATCCTTTGTTTGGAAAGAACAGTGAAAGAAATTTTTATTTTGACATCGTATCATCCGATAGTCTGAAACTTTTATGGACGGCAGATGCTTTTGGTAGTTTCAATAATTCTTCTGTTGTTGCTAATGATTCTTTGGTTTTTATTGCTGATCTTGCCGGAAGAATTCATGTTTTTAACCTTAATAATGGAAAACAGAAGGGAGTTCTCAAGACAAAAGGAGCAGTTTTTTCAACGCCTTTGCTGTACAAATTCAGGATCTATTATCCTCTTGTAAAAGATGGAAAGAAATTAACTGAATTGATTGTTTATGATTACTTTGCAGGAAAGGATTTGTATATAGTCGAAATTGAAAATCTTATTACAAACCAGATCCTGAATGATAATGATGGAATTTATCTTTTTGCAGAAGATGGTACTATTTATAAATATAACTACGAAGCAAAATTAATTTGGTCAACAGAAACAAATCAGAAAATACATTTTGTTCCTGCATTAAAACATAATAAAATCTTTTTCGGTAATGATGCTGGTGAATTTATAGTTATTGATACGGACAATGGCAGAGTTATTTTCAGGCAAAAAGTTACTTCTCATTTTTTTTCAGGTGTTTCTGTTGATGGTGATTTGTGTTATTTGGGAGATAATGAAGGACAACTTTTTGCATTTGATATTAACACTTTCAAATTAGTATTCAAAATAAAAACCGATGGAAGAATTCTAATGAATCCGGCTGTTGATGATGATTATGTTTACTTTGGAAATATGAAAAGAATGATTTACTGTTTGGATAAAAAAAGTGGCCGAATCATCTGGGAGAAAAAAACCAAAGGTTATTTTAATGCAACACCTGTAGTTACAAAGAACAGAATAATAATTCCCAATTCATTCAAGTCAATTATGATTTTTGATAAGAAAGAAGGAATTCTGATAAAAGAAATTAAACTTGATAACAGAGCAAAACTGTCACCAGTGATTTTAATGAATAAACTTATAATTGGTTATGATGAAGGAGTAATTGCTGCTTATGAGTTTGTGGATTAAAATACTTCTGACTTCAGCTTTTATGTTTTCTGTTACATTTCCTCAGGAATGTAGAAACATTCTCCGGATTTACTCAGACATTCCCGATGTTAATATTTTTATTAATGATTCTCTTTTATCTGAAATGGATACAATTGAAATTGAACTTGCAGATGGAGTGTATTTTGTCCGTGCTGAAGAAACGAGCGACAGATGGAACTCAAAAAGTTTTTCTGACACAATTTATCTTTCTGAGTGCGAAACTAAAATTCTAAACTATAATTTTAATGCCGATCTGTTGATTGAAACCGTTCCGTCTGATGCATATGTTTTTGTTAACGACTCATTGATTGGATTTACTCCAATAAAAGTACCATCAAATTTGAATGAACTGAAATTATTAAAGCCAGGTTATCTTGAAAAAAAAGTTTTTCTTCTGGATAATGAGATTCAAAAAATTGAATTAGATTTTAACGGTACAATGAAAACCGAACCATTCGTAAATACAACTATGTTCAGGTTTCTCACTGGTTCAGCAATTGTTCTGGGAGCGGTTACCGCTTACTTTAAATTGAAAGCTGATGATAAATTTGATGAATACAGATTTTCGGGTGATAAAAAATTTCTTGATGAAACGAATCGATTTGATACTATAAGCGGAATTTCGCTGGCGCTGTTTCAGATAAATTTTGGTTACATCATTTACAGATTTTTAGCTGAATAAGTTTTCCATCCTTATTTTTGTTTTATATGATTACTGTTTTAGAAGCTCTTAATCGTTCAACTGATTATCTTTCGAAGAAAAATATTGAATCGCCCAGATTAAATGCAGAACTGATGCTTGCTCATATCTTAAAATGTAAAAGACTGGATTTGTATCTGATGTATGATCGTCCTCTTGATGAAAATGAATTGCAGTCATACCGGAATTTTCTTACAAGAAGAGCACAGCGTGAACCTTTGCAATATATTCTCGGTGAAGTTGATTTCTATAATATTAAACTAAATGTTAACAGAAGTGTTCTGATACCAAGACCTGAAACCGAATTACTTGTTGAGAATATTATAAATGATTTCAAGGGCGCATTGAATTTAAGTTTTCTTGATATCGGTGTTGGTTCAGGAAATATTTCTATTGCGCTTTTGAAAAATATCACTAATGCAAATGCACTTGCTATTGATATAAGTGATGAAGCGCTTTCACTAGCAAAGAAAAATTCTTTATTGAACCAGGTTCAGGGTAGAATTGAACTTCTTAAATTCGATATTCTGAATGATGATGCTGAAGCTCTTGGCAGATTTGATTTGATAATATCCAACCCGCCTTATGTTTCAGCGAAGGATTATCAGTCACTTGAACCGGAATTAAAAATATATGAACCTAAAATTGCTCTGACAGATATGTATAATGGATTTACATTTTACAAAAAAATAATTTCGCTTTCTCCTTTACTGCTTAATAAAAATGGAAAAATTTATTTTGAGATCGGTCAAGGTCAGTCAAATGAAATAAAATCTATGCTGGAGCAGAAAGGTTTCAAAAATATCAGAATAATAAAAGATTATCAGGGAATAGACAGAATAATTTATGGAGAATCTGAATGAAAGTTGTAGTTCAGAAGGTATCTGATGCCGGTGTTTACATTAAAGAAGAAAATTATTCAGCAGAAATCGGTAAGGGCTTGGTAATATTACTTGGAATTAAATATGATGACACAATAGATGATGTTATATTTCTTGCTGACAAATGTTCAAATCTCAGAATCTTTCTTGATGAAAATAATAAGATGAATCTTTCAGTTAAAGATGTTGGTGGAGAAGTGCTGATTATCTCTCAGTTTACACTTTATGGCGATGCTCAGAAAGGCAACCGACCTGGTTTTACTGAAGCTGCAAAACCTGAAATTGCAATTCCGCTTTATGAAAAGTTTATTGAAAGAATGAAAATGAATCTCGGTGCTGAGAAAATCAAAACAGGAATTTTCGGCGCAATGATGCTCGTTAAAATTTTTAATGACGGACCTGTTACAATAATCATTGACTCTAAAAGACAGGAGAAGAATTGAATTCCGTTCTGATGGTATTTATTGATGGAGTTGGAATAGGGAAACGGGATTATGAATACAATCCTTTTTTCAAATTTGGATTCAGAACCTTTGAGAATATTTTTTCCGGAGTGCCTTATTCTGTAAATCCATATCTCAGTGCAGATTCTATCTATCTAAAACCGGTCGATGCTAATCTTGAAGTTGATGGATTACCACAAAGCGGAACAGGACAAGTTTCAATTTTCTGCGGTGTTAATGCTGCAAAATTAGTCGGAAGTCATTTCGGACCTTTTCCTCATTCGAAAACAATTAATGTAATAAGAGAAAAAAATATTTTCAGAGAATTTCTGAACAGAAACAAAAAAGTTTTTTTTGCAAATGCATATCCTAAAATATTTTTTGATTATCTGAAATCCGGTAAAACAAGATTAAGCGCAACCTCGTTAATTTGTAAACTAACTAACATCAGACTTAATTCAGTTACTGATGTTAGAAAAGCTAAAGCACTGACAGCTGAGTTAACAAATGAAAGATGGAACAAAAGACTTAATTACAATCTTCCTGTAATTTCAGCAAAAGCGGCTGCTAAAAGATTGTTGAAGATTGCTTCTGATTATCACTTTACCTTATATGAATTTTTTTTAACTGATCATCTTGGTCACGGAAGGATTAAAGATGAACTGAAAAAAATACATAATGATCTGGATGAATTTCTTCTTCATCTATTAAGTGGTTTTGATAGAAAAAAAATGAGTATTGTTATTTGCTCGGATCATGGTAATTATGAAGATTTATCGGTTAAGGGACATACAAGAAATCCGGCACTATTTATTTCAGCCGGAAAGAATGCAAGGCAAATAGCTGAATCAGTGAATGATCTGACTCAGATTAAATCTGCAATAATCAATTATTGTATGTGAATAATTATCCGTTTATCAGATTTTCACTTCTGTTTGTTTCTGGAATTATTATCAGTAATCTGTATTCTGTATCCGAAACAATTGTTATTGTAATAATTCTATTTTCAATTATTCTGTTCATTCTTTCACATAAAATTTATCTTTCAAAATTTCTTTCAGCAACATCATTAATAATTTTATCTCTTACACTTGGTCTATTGACTTCATTAATTAACAGGGGTGAAATTAATTCTATGCTTTCTTCGTTCATTAAGGAAAGTAATGTAACTGCTTATGGAAGTATCTCGGATATTAGTTTAAAGAAAGATTATGAGATTTCATTTATAATTCAAACAGACAGCGTTTTAATTTCAGGGAAGCCAATTATTACAAAAGAAAATCTTTTATGCAGGTTAAGAAGTGATAGTGTTACCAGAACCATTTTTTATGAGGAGGCAAAACCAGGAAATCATATCATCATTAAAGGTAATTTCCAGCAGGGAAGAGAGATTCGTAATCCCGGTGAATTTGATTACCGAAAATATCTCCTGTCAAAAGGCATTAGTGGAATAATTAATTCTTATGATTCCTTATCAGTTCAGTTTATTTCTGACAAAGTTGACTTTATTAGTAACGGAATATTCCAGGCACGAAAACAAATTGATGAGTTGATTCATAAACTTCATAACCACCAAACCGCCGGTTTGCTCAGAGGATTATTACTCGCCGACAGAACCGAAATTGATTATGAAACTAAACAGAATTTTATTAACTCTGGTGTAATTCACATCCTCGCAGTATCAGGGCTTCATGTTGGTTATATATTACTTTTCTTCATCATATCATTTGGAAGGTTTAACATTTATTTGCGTTCTATTCTGACGATCATTGGTTTATTGTGCTTTATGTTAATAACCGGAATACCTGCTTCTGTTTTTCGTGCAACTTTAATGACGATAATCCTGCTTATCGCTTTTCTTTCAGGAAGAAGTACAAATCTTTTGAATTCCATTGCAATTTCTGCAGTAGTAATCTTACTATTTAAACCAGGTGAAATATTTAATCCCGGATTTCAACTATCCTATTCAGCAGTTCTGTCAATCGCTATAATTTATCCGATTATCCAAAAGATGATATTACAATCATCAGTAACAAACGAATATGTTAAGAAATTTTTATTGTTTGCTGCAGTTTCATTAAGCGCTCAAATTGGTACTTTACCTTTTACACTTTCATATTTTAATAAACTTTCTGTTGTTTCATTATTTGCTAATTTAATCGTAATTCCAATGGCTGGTATTATCGTCGGTTTAGCCATTGTCGCTTTGATAATTGGCAGTGTTATGCCCGCTCTTGCAATCTATTTTTCAATCGTAAATAATATTATTACTTCGTTAATGATGGATTTAATAAGATTTACTGGCAGTCTTGATTTTGCTTTTATCAGAATAAATAATTTTTCTTTATTGGACTCAGTAATTTTCTATTTCTTCATTTCTATCTTAATATATGTTCTGTGGAAGTCAGAAAATTTTAGATTCAAACTTGCAATTAGTCTTATTTTACTTCTGAATATTTTTATTTACACACAGCTTGATGATAAAAAGCTTTTACCTGATGGCATTTTAAGTGTATTGATGATTGATGTGGGTCAGGGTGATTCATTTCTGATAAAATTTCCGGATAATAAAACTGCGATTATTGATGCTGGTGTAGTTGATCCGTTTTTTGATACGGGGGAAAGAATAATTATTCCTTTGCTTGATTATCTTGGTATTGAAAAAATTGACTATGGTTTTATCAGTCATCTTGATACCGATCATTATGGAGGATTTGCTTCGTTACTGTTCAACAATCGAATTAAAGAAATTTATCGACCACAACCTGACTCATCTGATAAATCCAAAAGGTTAGAGAAATTTTTGGAAAAGATGAGAGTGACAAAGCATACTTACCAAAAACAGAAATACCGAATCTCAAATGTTTCGCTTTATATTCTTAATGATTTAAAAGATGATTTTCTAAACAAGCTGACGCAAAATAACAGAAGTGGAATTGTAAAAATTGTTTATGGACAAAATAGTTTTTTGTTTATGGGTGATGCAGAAGAAGAAGCAGAAAAACATTACTTGAACCGATACAGCAATTTTCTGGATTCGGATGTTTTAAAGGTTGGTCATCACGGAAGTATAACTGGATCTTCCGAAGAATTTTTAAATATAGTAAGTCCGAAAATTTCTTTGATAAGTGCAGGAATTAAAAATAAATTTGGTCATCCATCTGAAATAGTTTTGCAAAGATTAAAGAATCTGAATTCAATGATATTGAGAACAGATTCTCTTGGTGCAGTTTTAATTCATTCAGATGGTAATAAAATTGAAATCATAGATTGGAGAAATTTCTGAATGAATGTTATTAAAAAGAACAGAAAAACAGTGATAGGAATACTTGGAGGTGGACAGTTAGCCAGAATGTCTTCTATGCAGGCAATCAGAATGGGTTTCGATGTAGCTATTCTGGAAAAAGAAAAAAATTCACCTGCAGGAGTTCTTACTAAAAATGAATTTGTTGGATGGGTCGATAATAAAAAGGTATTTGATAAATTCATTGATGCGAGTGATATCATTACTCTGGAAAATGAATTTATTGATTACCACTATCTTCAATATATTGAAAAGAAAGGGAAGAAAGTAATTCCCTCATCTCACACAATATCACTGATCCAGGATAAGTATATTCAGAAATCTACTTTTTTTAAAGCAGGCATACCAGTACCAAAATTTGTAAAGATTGATATCGATACATCTTACTTAGAATTGAAAAAATCACTTGGAGAAAAATTTCTAATCAAATCACGTAAGATGGGTTATGATGGATATGGAAATGCGACAGTTAAGAATCAAAAAGAGTTTGATAATGCTCTCAGGAATTTAATTCAGAGACATTCCTATTTGTATGCTGAAGAATATGTTGACTTCAAAAAAGAATTAGCAATTATGGTTGTCAGGACGAGAAAGGAAATATTATCTTATCCTGTTGTAGAAACTATTCAAAAAAATCACATCTGCCATACTGTGATTGCACCTGCAAAGTTGAATGGAGCTATCAATGAGTACATTAAAGAAATTGCAACTAATACATTAGAGGCAATTAATGGTTTTGGTATTTTTGGAATAGAGTTATTTTTATTAAAAGATAATTCTGTTTTGGTTAATGAAATAGCTCCACGACCGCACAATACAGGTCATTATACAATTGAAGGATGCACTATTTCACAATTTGAAAATCATATCCGTTCAGTTCTTGGACTAAGTTTGGGTTCAACAGAATTAGTTAAACCATACGCTGTGATGATAAATCTTTTAGGGAAAAGAAACGGAGCTGGAGTTGTGCAGAATTATCACACTGCACTCAACAACAAAGATGTTCATCTCCATATTTATGGAAAAGTACAGTCACGAATAGGAAGAAAGATGGGACATATTACTTTAATTGGTGAAAATTTAAATAAACTTCTTTCAACAGCTAAACAAATAGAAAAGAGCATAATACTATGAAAAAAGAAATTAAAAGGAATAATCCATTAGTTGGAATAATTATGGGCAGTGATTCTGATTTACCTGTTATGTCTGAAGCAGCAAAAGTTCTTGATGAATTTAAAATTCCATACGAAATCAAAATTGTCTCGGCACACAGAACTCCTGATTACATGGCAGAATATGCCAGGACCGCAAAGCGTAGAGGATTGAAAGTTATTATTGCAGGTGCAGGTGGTTCTGCACATTTGCCGGGAATGACTGGTTCACATACAACATTACCTGTTATTGGTGTTCCAATAAAATCAAAATCACTTGATGGTTTAGATTCTCTGTTATCTATTGTACAGATGCCAGCGGGAATTCCTGTTGCAACGGTTGCGATAAATGGTGCCAGAAATGCCGGCATACTTGCAGCAGAAATAATTGGATTATCGGACAAAAATATTGCTGAACTTTTGTTAAAATTTAAGAGAAGAATAAGAGAGGAATCAATAAATAAAAATCTAAATATTAAGTTGGCATGATTTTTTTTCTCGAAGAATTTTATCAACTACTTGCATTTAACTTTAAATATTTATAAAATTCATTAGCAAAAATTACTTCTTGCTTAAACTTTATAAAAAACATTAATATTGGATTGCGGTTTTTCATGTCCCCAGTGAAATGCCCAATATCCATTTTAATTCAACTAACTAATCATTCAACAATCTTGAGGAGGGTCTGATGACCAAATATCTTCGAATCCTACTGATGGGATTTGCATTAGTCATTAGCATTTCTTTATCAGTGTTTGCACAAAGTTCTGAACACTCTTTTGGTCTTGCACCTAATGTGCAAAATGCAAAAGGTGAAACTGCTTATGGTGAGGGAGTGAATTTGCCAGAATCAATTTATGGTTATGGTACTGATGCTCTTTCCACACCAGCAAATTCTTTTGTTCAATTTCCTTTTCCAGCCGGTACTCCATTCACATCTTTATCAAATGGACCTGACTGGCTTTCAGGTGCTGATTTTGGTCCTGGTGGTTTGATTTATGGTTGTGGTTATGGTACTGGTGGTGCACCTTTCACACTTTACTCTGTAAATCCAACAACTGGTGCATTTTCGGTAATCAGCAACAGCGTAAATGTTACAGGAACAGTTACAGGTATGGGATATCACGAAGCAACCAATACTATGTATTTAGCTTCAACAACCGGTTCGGGTTCATATCTTTATACAATCGATGTTAACAATGGCACCACTTCTTTGATAGGAACCGTTACAAACTCTTCATTACTCATTGCTATTGCTGTGAATTGTGCTGGACAGATCTATGGTGTTGATTTAAGCGATGTTCTTCTGAGTATTGACCCTAATACCGGTGCCGGAACGGTTATCGGTAATATTGGCTTTGATGCGAACTATGCTCAGGATGCTGATTTTGATGCAACAACAGGTGTTATGTATTTAGCTGCTTATAATAATTCCGCATCTCAGGGGCAATTCAGATCTGTGGATTTGAATACAGGTAATACAACTCTGATAGTGGCTTGGCCAGGTTCTGAAATTACAGGTATGGCATTAGATGGAACCTGCGGACCACCTTGTCCTGTAGGTCAACCTTCAAATCCAAATCCTCCTAGTGGTTCTATTAATGTTCCTATAAATCCTGGAAATGCTACCTGGACAAATGGAACCGGAACAACTCAAGTAGAAGTATGGTTCGGTCCTGTTGGTAATTTAACTCAGGTTTATAATGGACCAGCAATCACATCAATCGCTATTCCGGGTCCGCTTAACTATAATACAAACTATGGCTGGAAAGTTGTTTGTAAGAATGATACTTGCGCTTCGTCTGGTCCTGTTTGGACTTTCAGAACTGAATTAAATCCGGGTACTTTATTTAGTGATCCATTCACAGATTTATCCAATTGGACACCTGTTGGTCCACTTGGATTAACTAACTGGTCAACACAAAGCTCAAATAATGCAACTGGTCAGTCAGCTCCGGAATTAAGATTTAGCTGGACACCATCTTTCAATGGTGCTTCCTACTTAAAGTCTGTTGAAATTACTGGTCCAACTAATCAAATATTAACGCTTACCTTTAAACACTTTCTTGATTGGTTTGCTGATCCAAGCGGTTCAATGGGAATTGCAGTTACTTATGATGATGGTGCGACCTACACACCATTATGGCAGTTAACCGATCCAACCGGTAATGTTGGTCCTGAACAGATTTCAACAAACTTCACTGCCACATCATCACCTTTCAAGTTAGCTTTCTTCTATAATGGAAATTCATTCAATATAGATAATTGGTATATTGATGATGTGGAGTTGACTTATGTAATACCAGTAGAGTTAACTTCATTCATTGCAAATTCTGTTGGAAACAATGTTGAGTTGAATTGGACAACAGCAACCGAGACCAATAATCAGGGATTTGAAGTCCAAAGAAGTAATGGCGGTGAATTTATAGCAGTAGATTTCGTATCCGGAAACGGAACTACAACTCAACCTAAGTCATATAGCTTTGTTGATAAAAATGTACCTGTCGGCAAATATACATACAGACTAAAGCAGATTGATTTCAACGGTCAATTTGAATATTCACCAGCAGTTGAAGTTGATGTAATTGGGGTAACCGAATATTCATTGCATCAGAACTACCCAAATCCATTCAATCCTTCAACATCAATTAGTTTTGATTTAGCCACTGAATCAAAAGTTACTCTGAGAATATTTGATGTTCTCGGACAGGAAGTGGTAACTGTATTCTCCGGCAATCTGAATGCAGGAAATCATAAGGTTAATTTCAACGCAAATGGATTGAACAGCGGAGTTTATTTCTATCAGATTGATGCTACCGGAATTGATGGAAAGACATTCTCATCTACAAAGAAGATGATATTGAATAAGTAAGCTTTATTGTGAATTCGTTTATAGAAGGCCGGCTGGAAACAGTCGGCTTTTTTTTTATGAATATTGACAAGAATTGTTTTTTTTTCTAAGTTCAACTGTGATTTTCTACCAACTAACTAATTCATAACAATAACCTCAAGGAGGATCTATGCAGAAAAAACTATTTATTATTTTTTCACTTATCCTTGTTTGGTGCTTTGTTCCTGCAATTGCACAGGAAAATTCCAAAGAAATAGCCAGGGATAGGAGTTTTACTGAGCCTCAAAAGCTGGAATATCAGACTATTCCATTAGAAAGCTCAGAGGAGGTTCTTTTTGATAATGGACCACTTGTAACTTTGCCAGGTGGAGGTTGTGCTGGTGGAGATGCAAGTATTCTCGATGGAACCCTTGGATTAACGGTTTATGGCTTTGGTGCCCAACATTCAAGTGGTAATTATGTTGCTGATGATTTTACAAATACATCTGCGTGGAATATTGATTCACTGAAATTTTTTACCTACCAAACAGGTGCAACAACAGTTACTATTACTGGCATTTATATCCAGATTTGGAATGGTCAACCAAATGCAGGCGGTTCAGTAATTTGGGGAGATTTAACAACCAACAGACTATCCGCTGCAAGGTTTACAAATATTTACAGAGCATTGAATACAACCCCCACCGACTGTAACAGGAGAATTCAGGAAGTTGTTGTTAATATGGGTGGTTTGAATTTAGCACCAGGCACCTATTGGATTCAATGGGGTTTTACCGGAACAAGTACATCAGGACCGTGGCAACCACCAATTACAATTTCCGGCCAGACAAATACAGGTAATGCATTGCAAAATTTAGCGGGAACCTGGCAAAATCTTGTTGATGGCACTTTTCCGCAAGGAGTGCCTTTTATAGTTTATGGAACATCAGGACCAGCGTGCCCTGTAGGTGCACCTAGCAATCCAAATCCGGCTGATGGCGCAACCAATGTTTCTATTAATCCTGGAAATGCTACCTGGACGAATGGTACCGGAACAACTCAAGTGGAAGTATGGTTTGGTCCAGTTGGTAATTTAACCCAGGTTTATAATGGACCAGCAATTACATCATTAGCCATTCCAGGACCTCTTATGTATAATACTACATATGGCTGGAGAGTTATATGTAAGAATGATACTTGCGGTGTAAGTGGTCCAACCTGGACTTTTACAACCGAGCAAGATCCCAATTTATGGTGCTTCGTTGACAATTTTGAGAGTGGTACCGGTAACTGGACTATAACAAATGATGGTGGAACTCCGGGTTGTGAATGGACTATTTACACACCTCCTTATCCAAATGCTTATACTATACCTAACTCATCCGGTGGAGTTTTTGCAGCTGATGTTGATGAGTGTGGTAGCGGTTCTACGCTTTTATCAACTGCAACTATTACAAATCCATTTGACTTTTCTATATATCAAACTGTTGTAATAGAATTTGACCAGGACTTTAATGCACTATCTGCCAATGATGCTTGTTATGTTGAAGTAAGTACTGACGGTAGCACCTGGAATATAGTTTGGCAGCAGGTAGGTGTTGACTTACGAAATACTCATGAAGTTGTAAATGTAAGTTCTATTGGTGCATTACAACCAACTTTTTATGTAAGACTAAGATCAGTTCAACCAGGCTGGGACTGGTGGTGGGCAGTTGATAACTTCAAAGTCTGTGGTAGCAATCCAATTCCAGTAGAGTTAAGCTCTTTCATTGCATCAGTAACAGGGAATAATGTAACACTCAACTGGTCAACAGCAACAGAAACAAACAATCAGGGATTTGAGATTCAGAGAAGCAATGGTGGTGAATATCAGGTTGTCGGATATGTAGCAGGACACGGAACAACCGTTGAACCACAAACATATAGTTTCACTGATCAGAATGTAGGAGCAGGGAAATATCAATACAGATTAAGACAGATAGATTATGATGGTAAGTTTGAGTACAGCTCTGTTGTTGAAGTAGAAGTATTTGGACCAAAGGAATTCAGCTTAGGACAGAATTATCCGAATCCATTCAATCCATCAACAACAATTGACTTCACATTAGCATCAGACAGCAGAGTAACAATAAAGATATTTGATGTATTAGGACAGGAAGTAATGACAATGATAAACGGGAATTATGCAGCCGGAAGTCATAAAGTTAGTTTTGATGGAAGTAGCTTGAACAGTGGAGTATATGTTTACAGAATAGATGCAACTGGAGTAGATGGAAAAACATTTTCAGCTACAAAGAAGATGATACTGAATAAATAAGATTTTTTTACTAATTATTAGTTAAGCCGGCTGTAAACAGTCGGCTTTTTTATTTATTATTGAGCTGAAATAAAAAGAATAAGTCTTTATGGATAGAATTGAAATTCTTGAGAGATTAAAACAGATACTTGATCTGGAAATTACTTATCCACCGGTTATGATCTCCATAAGTTTTTTAATAATGCAATCTGATTTGAAAGGTATTCCGGTTCTGGTTATTATTTTCATTGTAGTTGCAAAACTTGCAATTCCCTTTATCATCTATGTTTTACTTAAGGAACGAAAATATTTTTGGATAGCTTCACTTTTTTTATTTATAGTTATTCCGGCTTTAATTACATATTTGATAATAAAAGATTCTGTATTCAGCAAATTCTTCTTACTCATACCATACATACTTTTTTACTTCTATTGTCTTCTTCTAAAATTTTCTGTTCGGGATTGGTTGATGGAAGCTGAAGCAAAATCTGAACGCGAAAATCAGCTATTAATTAAAGAGAAATAAATGAATTAACTTTTTCAACAACCATTTCTGAAGTAATTTTATCCATACAATTAGGTACAAAGTCACAGTCCTGCTTATAACAAACAAGACAATCCATATCAGGAGCAATTTTTATAATTCTTCCATAATCCTCAATCTCAGCACTTGATGTAGGACCGAATAAACAAATTACTTTCTTTTTGAGCGCAGTAGCTACATGTAACGCAAGCGTATCACCTGTAATCAATATATCTGCTAAATCAATCAATGCAAAAAATTCTCTTAATGAGTTTTTCGTACCGGTATCGATTACATTTTTTGAGGACGATTTTAATTCAGCAACTAAATCTGATTCAGCTTCACCACCAAAGAGCAGTATTCCCACTTCAGAATTTTTTTCCAGATATCTGATAACTTCCTTAAATCCTTCAATTCTCCATTTTTTATATTTCCACCTTCCGCTTCCACCAGTATTTAATCCCACAATCTGCTTAAATCTTTTTAAGTTGTTTGAGTTATAAAAATCATTTCTGAATTTTATTTCCCTCTCTGTAAGATTTACGATTATCTCATCCTTTTGATAATCCAATTTGAGTAAATGATGAATTATTTCCTGATATGTTTTCTGATTATTTTTCTTTAACTGATCGAATGCTCCCATTTCAAACCATTCTATCGCTTCTGAATTAAGAGAAATAACTTTTCCCTTATCATCTAAAGAGAATCCAATTTTTTCTTTTGCAGAAATAATTTTAGCATAAGATGAACTGTGTGGTGAAGCATCCGGATGAAATAATACATCAAAATTCTGAGAAAGCAATCGAGGCAGAGTTGATACATTTTCAACTGAAAGTACTTCATCAACAAATTGATTAGCAATGAATATATCAACAGCGTTTTGTTTGGTCACCCATGTTATGTGTGAATCGGGATAAGCTCTTTTGATTGCCGGAAGAATACAAGTCGTTCTGAGTACATCTCCGATCGCATCAAATTTAATTACAAGAATTTTCTTTCCGGTAGATTTATAATAATTACAATTGTCACAGGTTATCCCAAATTGTTTGTTGGCAAAACAAGGACGATCACCGGAAAAGTGTTGGCAGTCAGTTTTTAGAATCATTTTTTAGTTCCAGAATATGGTTAATAATTTCGTTAAGGTTATTGAAACGATTTGTTTTAATGAATTCAGAAATGTTCTGTTCAAAATCAATTTTATCCTTTATCTGAAAGAATTTCTTAATTGCATCGGCTAATTTTTTTGAATCAGGTTCTTCTATAATTAATCCTGTCTTTTCCTCCAGAACAAATTCAGCAAGCCCGCCGACTTTTGTAACAATAACTGGTTTCCTGAATCCATAAGCAAGATTTAAAATACCACTTTGAGTTGCGCTTCTGTAAGGTAAAACCACTACATCAGCGATGAGGAAATATTCTTTTACTTTTTCGTTCGGAATATACTTATCATAAATAATTACCTGTTCATTCAGTCCGAGATTACTTACTAATCTCTGATAGTAATCTTTATCCTCGTAAAATTCTCCGGCAACAACCAACTTAAGATTAATATCCGAATCCTTGAGTAAGTTTAATGATTCGAGCAATATATCAAGTCCTTTATATTTTCTTACATATCCGAAGAATAACAAAATTCTATCATCTTCTTTAATGGAGAAATTTTCTTTATATAAACTAACATTATGTTCATTATCAGATAGATGATCATAAATCGGAAGTTCGGAACGAAAGATCTTTTTGAGAGGAAAATTTTTCTTCAATTCATCTTCAACTTTTTGAGACAATGCAATAAAATGTTTAGCGTGATATAGTCCGATTTTTGTGAGAGTCTTATCAACAAAGTGACCTTCGTGAGAAATATAATTTTCAGTAATGAAAATAATTCTGGCTTTTAATTTTTTATTTAGAAATGAAGAAATGAAGAAATGACAAAAAGCAAAGTATGGATGCCACCAATCGAATATAATCAAATCAGGGTTAGATGAATTTATCCTGCTTGCAACTCTTATCCAGTTAAGTGGATTCAGTGAATTAACAATCCTTTCGGAAGGTGTTTTTTTTACTTTATCACTTTCATCAAATTGTGTTTTTCCAGGGAATAAAAAGTTTGGATAGAGAAGTTGGTAATTAAAAATTGTTACATCAAATTCTCTGGATAGAGTTTCATAAACAAAAGATATATAAAGTGAATTACCACCGCGATAAGGATATGTCGGACCAATTATGATTATTTTCTTTTTGGCTGAATTCAATACTTAACCGATGAAATTATTTAGCCAAAGATAAAAAGATTATTTGAAGAAATCAGAGTCTTCTTCTATGTCAAAATCATCTTCAGATTTCATGTTAAACATTGAGCTAAGCATATCCTTAAACTGAATGCCATTTTCTAATCTGAATTTACTTAACATTGAATATTCAGATAAACCATAGATAATAAATTCCATTAAAAGTAAAATAAGTTTTTCATCAGCATCGGGCTGAAACTCATCAACAACTTTCTGCAAACCGGGAATCGCTCTAAGCTTTTGTGAATATTCTTTATCCGACATGGAAGTTAATAAATCAACCGAGTTACCTTTTCCAAACCAGTTTATTATCTGAGTGTAAGGATTAGCTGTTTGCTTTTTCTTTAGCTGTTCAGGGTTGGGAAAGTATTGTTCAAATACTGAACGGATGGCTTTTCCAACAAGTATTTGTGCAACCTTTGCCGGACCTTCCTGTTCTCCTTCATATACAAGTTCAATTTTTCCGGTAATTGCAGGAATAACTCCTATTAAGTCACTTATTCTTGCAGTTGTCTGATTCTCATTGTTAAGTATTCTTCTTCTTTCAGCAAAACTAATAAGATTTTCGTAAGCCGAAATTGTTAACCTTGCTGATACTCCACTTTTCTCGTCTACATACTCACTTTCGCGTGCTTCAAAAGCAATTTGTTCAATGATTTGTTTTAATAATTCAGGCACAAAGATTTTTTCTCTCTGATCTTTCGTTATCTGAGCTTCCTGTTCAGTTATTTTTTGTGATACAATAGTTGATTTAGGATAATGGGTTAAAATCTGACTATCTATTCTGTCTTTCAATGGAGTTACAATTGAACCACGATTTGTATAATCCTCAGGATTAGCAGTAAAGATAAACTGAATGTCAAGCGGTAATCTAATTTTGAATCCTCTTATCTGAATGTCATTTTCCTGAAGAATATTGAAAAGCGCAACCTGAATTCTTGCTTGTAAATCCGGCAGCTCATTTATTACAAAGATTCCACGATGCGACCTTGGAATAAGTCCAAAATGAATCACTCTTTCATCAGAATATGGAAGCTTTAAGGATGCTGCTTTTATTGGATCAACATCACCAATCAAATCAGCTACAGTAACATCCGGAGTAGCAAGTTTTTCAGTATACCTCTCCGATCGATGCAGCCAGGAAATTTTAGTATCGTCACCAGATTCTTTTATTAAATCTTTAGCGAATTTTGAAAGTGGGTTAAATGGATCATCATTTATTTCTGATCCCTCAACAATCGGTATATATTCATCAAGTAAGTTGATAAATAATCTTGCAACTCTTGTTTTAGCTTGACCTCTTAACCCTAATAAAATAATATTATGCCTCGATAGAACGGCAGTCTGAAGTTCCGGAATTACAGTATCATCATAACCGATTATTCCCTCGAAGGGATTTTTTCCGTTACGAAGAAATTCGATCATATTTTTTCGAAGTTCTTCTTTGACTGAAATGCTTTTGTAGCCGGCTTTCTTTAAATCGCCAATCGTTTCAATATTTTTAATATCCATATTATTATCTTACTTTTTTTCTCCTGTTTCTTATATAATCTTCGAACACAAAATCACCTAAACCTGTAAGCGAACTATAAAAAGCTCTTCCATTATTTATCTTTGTGAATTCACGAACAAATTCTTGCAGGTAAGGGTCTCTTGCAATCATATAAGTAGTGATTGTTATACCAAGTTTTCTGCAAATTGCTGCCTGGTCAAGTGTTTTGTTAAGTATTTTTCTATCAAGTCCAAAACTATTTTTATAATAGCTCAAACCTTCTTTAAGACAGGTTGGTTTACCATCTGTTATCATAAAAATCTGTTTATTGTTGGTCTTTTTTCTTCTTAAAATATCAATTGCTAACTGAATTCCTGCAACAGTATTTGTATGATAAGGCCCAACCTGAAGATATGGAATCTCTTTTATTTCAATTTTCCAGGCATCATTACCGAAAACAATTACATCAAGAGTATCTTTCGGATATTTTGTTGAAATTAATTCAGCAAGAGCTATTGCAACTTTTTTGGCCGGGGTTATCCTATCCTCACCATAAAGAATCATTGAATGAGAAATATCAATCATCAATACAGTTGATGTTAACGATTTGTAATCTCTTTCCTCCACTTCAAGATCATTTTCGGTTAGTTTGAAATCATCAATTCCGTGATTAATCTGCGCATTTCTGATAGAATCTGTTATATCAATCTGATCAATCATGTCACCGAATAGATATTGTCTTCTTTCTGATGTTGGTTCATCTCCAATGCCGGGGGAAAAAGTCTGATGATTTCCTTTTATTGATTTTTTTATTTTACTGAAAATTTCTTCCAAAGATTTTTTTCTGATAGTTCTGTCAGTTTTTGATGTCGGTATAAAACGAATACCATTTTCATCCTCCTTAATATAACCTTTTTTTTTCAGGTCCTCGATAAAATCGCCCATTCCGTATTCATCATTTGTAATTTTATACTGACGATCAATATCATTCATCCAGTCCAGTGCTTCATTTACATCTCCCGAAGTAATGAGTAAAAGATCAAGAAATATTTTCAGAAGATTTTCAAATGTTGAATTTAATTTCTGATTAGACGGAATGTATTTAGTAAACCTGTATCCAATCATATTTCTAAAAAAATCTAAATATTGAACGTTCAAATGATTTAATTCGAAAGGGAAAATCTTGACTGTTTTCCTTTGGCAAGGTATTACTTTTTTGTGAGCTTGTCAATCATATTTTTTACATATATGTCATCAGGTTTCAAGGCAAGTGCTTCACGGTAATATCTTAGAGAAAGTCCATCATTTTTATCTTTTCTATAAACATCTCCTAAAGCTTTTAGTACAGAAAAATTATCTGGTATCCGACGATTAACTATACGAAGATATCTTATTGCATCAGGAATTTTATTCATGTCTGATAAAGCATATCCAACATATACAATTTCATCAATACTCATATTGAACTCAGAATCTTTATATTCAAGAACTTTATCAAATTCAGAAAGCAGACTATCGATACCAAAAGAATTATATTTATCAAATAAATCGTCAGCTAATGTCTTTGTAACCTTTACATCCTGACCTTTAATTATACTAATCAGATCTCTTGATGGATTACCTAAATTTCTGTCACGAATGTTTATCAGATAAACAGCAGCAAGATCTTCCTCAGGAACAATCATCAATCCTGATGAGAAACCTGTTCCTCTTCCTTCATGTCCAAACCATTTCAATGAGTCAGATTGATCAGCCAATGAAAAGCCAAAACCATAATTAATTCTTTGTGAGGATTTCAGAAAAGTAGGTTTAATCATTAATTCCAATGTTGTTTTTGAAATCAGTGTACCATTAAGTAAAGCTTTTGTAAATAGTAACAAATCTTCAGAAGTGGATATTAATCCGCCGCCGGCAACTTTCAAACTTAAATCTGCTAATGGTGAGTTGATGAACCTCCTGTCAGGAGATTTTTCATAGCCTCGGGCGCGTTCATAAATGATGCTTCTTTGTCTATCAACACGAGTTGATTTCATACCAGCCGGTTCAAAGATATTTTTATGTAAATAATTTTCGAAAGAGGTTCTTGAAACATTTTCAATCAACGCTGCCAGTAGGGAATAGCCGAGTGATGTATAATTATATCTGGTCCCTGGTTCGAAGAGTAAATCATCATTTGCAAAAGTCAACACTGCATCACGAATTGATGAATAAAACATTTTACTGTTAAATTCTTCTTCACTTTTATAAGATCGGATTCCTCCTGTATGATTTAGGATGTGTCTTACAGTCAGTTTCCATTTTTTCTTGGGGAAGTATGGTACATAAGTATTTATTTCAGCATCTAGATCAACGAGACCTCTTTCGTAAAGCTGCAATACTGCAACTGCAGTTATTGATTTAGTAATTGAAGCTATTCTGTACAATGACGAATTTTTTGCAGGTACAAAGTTTTCCAGATCAATGAGTCCTTTAGCATCTAACCAATAAATTTTTCCCTTTCGGTAAACTCCGGCAGAAATTGATGGTATTCTTTTATAATCAATATAGGTTTGAAGAAAAGAAGACAAATTTTTTAATGTTTCAATATCATTTTTCTGCGGATAAGATGGTGGGAAAAAGAAAATGATAATTGATAGACAAATCAGAATTCGTCTGAAAAGAATTATCGGTACTGAATTATTTTTATCTTGTTTCATATAAAAAAAGCGTTATCCGATTATATAATCGTCTAACGCTGATTAAAATTTAAAGTTTTACTCTATTTCTTCTGACTTCTTTTCTCGATTATTGCATCAATCAGATTATAATCCTTAGCTTCCTGTGCGGTTAGAAAATAATCCCGCTCACAATCCTTTGCAATTTGGTCGTAGGATTTCCCGGTATGTTCTGCGAGAATATTGTAGAGTGTTTCTCTGGTTTTAAGCATTTCCTTTGCATGAATTTCAACATCTGTAACTTGTCCACCAATACCCTGAGTCCACGGCTGATGAATCAGAATTTTAGAATGGGGAAGTGCGAATCTTTTTCCTTTTGTTCCACCTGCTAGAAGAATTGCGGCCATACTTGCAGCCATACCAACACAAATTGTGGAAACATCAGGTTTAATAAATCGCATTGTATCATAAATTGCCAAACCGGCAGTAACACTTCCTCCGGGTGAGTTAATGTATATATGAATATCTTTCTCGGGATCTTCAGCTTCGAGAAAAATAAGCTGGGCAATAGTTAAACTTGCTATGTGATCATCAATAGGAGTTCCGATAAATACAATCCTTTCACGTAATAAACGGGAATAAATGTCCATCCCACGCTCACCACGTCCGGTCTGTTCTATTACATAAGGAACTAATTGATTATAAATTTCAGGTTTATTGTTCATTGCTTTCCTCTTTCTGTGGATATAGAGTTTTTGGGTCGACTTTTTTTATTTTATTGTTGGTTTTAAGGTATTCAAATAGTTTATCATCAATAATTCTTTCAATCTGATTTGAAGCTTTATAATAATTCAACAATTTTTCAACTGGTAATCCGGTTTGCTCAGCTTCTTTTTGAGCAAATTGCTTCAATTCATCTTCAGACAAAGAAATGTTTTCAATTTTTTGAATCTGCTCTTTAATCAAATACCACTTAACTTCATTCTCAGCATTTCTAATCAAACGCTTTCTAGCTTCTTCTTTGTTGAATGGGATTCTATTTTGTTTTGAATAATTTTCCTCACTCTTCAAATATTCTTCAAGAACATTATTAACCAAAGATTGTGGCGGAATAAAATCGTTTTTCTTAATAATTTCTGACAGCAACTTGCTTCTTGTTAACTCTTCTACCCGCTGGTCGTAATACTTTTGTAAATCCTTTTTAATCTCTTCTTTAAATGAATTTACATCCGTTAATCTGTCCTTAGTTACTTTCTTTACCAATTCATCATTTAATTCAGGTAGTATAATCTTCTTGATGGAAAGAATTTTAGCTGAATAGTAATAATTTTCAATTATTTGATCTTCGACGCCTTCATCGTTTAATTGTTTTCTTTCGTCTGTATAGTGAAAAGTAAAAGTTTCATTAACCTTTTTACCTCTTGAATTTTCTAAAATCTGTGGATGGACTTGCTCATTGGTCAGGTCAATTGTAAGTTTCTCTGGTTTTGAATCCGGCAAAATATTACCGCTCTCATCAGTGCGGCTTATTTCTACTTCAATGAAATAATTTCTATCCTCACCAATCTGGTTTGCTTCTTCAGTTATCTGATTTGCCTTTAGGATATATTCGATTTCTTTCTGCACATCTTCATCCGTAACTACAAATTCAGGTACCTCAATCTCAATATCTTTATAATTTTTTACAGTAATATCAGGAATAGTTTCGTACTTAACTGTGAATGTAAGATGTTTCTCAGGTTCAAAATCCAGTTTTGTCATAGCGGGTTTGCCGATCGGTTTGAGATTTTTCTCATCCGCAACTTTCCAGAAATAATCAGTTGCAACTTTATCGGCTGCCTCATATTCCAGTGCATCACCAAACATTTTTTTTAGAATATGCAGAGGAACTTTACCTTTTCTGAAGCCAGGGACCTGAATGTTTTTTGTTTGCTTTTTAACTTCATTCTGAATGCTTTCTTTAATTTCATCATATGAAAGCTTAATCTCAACTTCTTTTTCAGAAGCACTTATTTCATTTACTTGAAATTCCAAATTATCCTCTTAATTATCTTAAACAATATTTTATGTTAGTGCGAGAACGGGGACTCGAACCCCGACACCTTGCGGTACTAGATCCTAAGTCTAGCGCGTCTACCAAATTCCGCCATTCTCGCAAAATTCGAAAAATTTTGAGTGGTAAATATAAATTTGAGGTGCTTGTTTATCAAATGAACTATTGGTCATAAAACACAACACTGTAAAATAATCTGATCGTAATTACTTATTTTTGAGAAGAATAATAAATTAAAGCACATTAAGTATTTCTTATGGATAGATATTTAATTTCAAAATTCACAGCAAAAGGGAATAATAAATTAACTAATGAGGACGCAATTGAATCTGTATTTATTGACGGAGGTTTGTTATGTATTCTTTGCGATGGTGTAGGCACTGATTCAGAACCTGAAGTTGCTTCAAGAATAACAGTTTCTGCAATTAAAAATCTGTTTGATGCTTCCCAACAACCGGATTATCTCAATAGAATTAGAGAAACAATTCTTGATGCTAATGATTTTCTATTGAAATATTCTCAGCAAAAAAAAGACAACAATCAAATGACTACAACACTTGATGTGTTATATCTTAAAGATAATTTTGCATATTGGGGACATCTCGGTGATTCAAGAATCTATCATCTGAAAGGAAAATTGCTAAAGTTACTAACCAAAGACCATACTTTGATTCAAAAACTTCTTGATGAGGGATATCTGACCCTCAAACAAGCTTCCAATCATCCTGACAATAATGTAATTCTCAAAGTCCTCGGTAGAGAAAATCCTGAACCCGATTTGAGTAAGATGAGACTTAGTATTTATGAAAATCATCGTTTCTTTCTCTGTTCAGATGGAGTTACAAATCTTATAAACGATACAGAACTTCAGCAATTACTATCCGCAGAAGATTTTGAATCAATCCAGGATAAAATTATTTCACTTGTCCGAAGTCGCGGAGCAACCGATGATTACTCTTTTATTTTAATTGAAAAAGTTGGCAATGGTTGGAAAACAGATTCTTAGTTATAAAATAGTTTCGCTGTTAGGGGAAGGCGGAATGGGTAGCGTTTACAAAGCGTTTGATACTCAGCTTGAAAGATATGTTGCCATAAAAATAATAAATCCCAAGCTCTTAAAAGATCCCTTGTCAGTCGAAAGATTCAGAAATGAAGCAATAAATCAGGCTAAACTTAATCATCCGAATATTGTAACAGTGTATGGTTTCATCGAAAACAGAGAGGCAACTGGTTTCGTGATGGAGTATGTTGCTGGTTCAACTATCAATCAACTGATAGAAGATTACGGAAGATTAGATCTTGTATATTCACTTAGGGTTATACAGCAGGTCCTTTTAGCTATCGAATATGCTCACGAAATAGGTTTCGTTCATAGAGATTTGAAACCTTCCAATATTATAATTGATCAGAAAGGGATTGTGAAAATAATGGATTTCGGAATTTCAAAATCCATTAATGGTAATCAGAATTTGACGAGAGTGGGTTTTAATATTGGAACCATTCATTATATGAGTCCGGAGCAAATTAAAGGGATGAATCCATCAGCAAAAACAGATATTTATTCGATTGGAATTACTCTGTATGAGATGCTAAGTGGAACTCCACCTTTTAATTATAAATCTGAATACGAAATTTATGAAGCCCACCTTAAACTCGCTCCTCCAAAACTATCATTGGTCTTCGAAGACATTCCCGAAGCAGTTGATGAATTAATTTTAAGTGCATTAAACAAATCACCAAAAAGAAACTTTGTAAATGCTTTGGAATTCAGAAATTCCGTAGAACATTTAATTTTTAATCTGCCTCTATTACTTGAAAGACCAGTTAATTTCCAAAATCAGAGTAAATTCGTTTCTAATCAAAAAAAAGGTTCTTCAAATTTCATTATTGGATTTATATTAATTCTTACACTAATAATCGCTGTTTCAGCATACTTGTTGGTTGACAAATACATCATAAAGGAAAGAGTATCTGCATTAACAGATCGGGAAGCAAAAATTATTAGTTCAAGCCCAAACAATTTTTTCTCAGAATCCTGGGAAAATCTGAGTAATAAAATCACTTCTAATATTTCCAGTATTTCATCTTTTAGCTCAAATTTATTTGTAACGGGAGTAAACGGAGAAGTCTATTTATCTAGAACTAATGGTAAGAACTGGGAAAAACTAAATCAGAAAATAGATTTTAATATTTCTGATTCAGAGAATTTAAATGGAAATTTATTAATCATCGGTTCTTCAGGTAATATAATTTTGATTGATACTAATGGAAATGTTATTTATTCAAGTAAGCTGGTTGATGAAAATTTATTCTCGATAAATCTTAACGATAAAATACTAATATGTGGAAGTGGTGGAGTTATTCTTAAATCAGAAAACAAACAATTTGATTTTCAAAAGTTGAATTCACCTACTTCAAGTGCATTATTCGATATCTGCCAGCTTAATGCTGAAACTTTTCTTACTTGCAGTTGGGATGGAATTATTTATAAAACTTCCGACGGAGGCAAAACTTTCACTGCCAATAAACTTAGTAAAAGTTATTTAAAGAAAATCTATTTCATCAATGAATTTTTAGGATTTGCCGGAGGTTCAGAAGGTAAACTTTTCAGAACTACTGATGGTGGTGATAAATGGTTCGATGTTAAAATCAACACCTTAGCAACAATAAATGATATTATTTTTGTGCAACAGAAAATTGGTTATATCGTAACTTCCGATGGAGAATTATTTATTTCCGAAAATTCAGGTATGGACTGGTTTAAAGTGATGACCCAAAATCAATCACTTAACAAAATAACTATCCTGAATAATGGAATAATTATTATCGTTGGTAATAACGGAACAATTTTAAAGAACAAAATTTAAAACGGAGCTAGTTTGGATAAATTTATTATTCGCGGAGGCAGAAAACTTAACGGAACTGTAACAGTTAGTGGTGCAAAGAATGCATCGTTGGCATTAATGCCGGCAGCTTTACTTAATAATGGTTTGAATAAATTGTATAACACGCCTGAATTGAATGATGTATTTACTATGCTGAAATTACTTTCTCAAATGGGAGTTAAGTATTCATTTAACAACCACATGCTTGAGCTGAATACAGAAAACATAACAAGTTTTGAAGCTCCCTATGAGCATGTCAAGAAAATGCGGGCTTCAATTTATGTTCTTGGTCCGTTATTAGCCCGTTATGGATTTGCTAAAGTTTCAATGCCGGGAGGTTGTGCATGGGGTCCAAGGCCTGTTAACCTACATTTAATGGCTGTTGAAAAACTTGGTGCTGAAATAACTCTCGATCAGGGGTATATAATTGCAAAAGCAAAAAAACTCAGAGGCAACTATATAAATTTTGATATACCCTCTGTAGGTGCTACAGGTAACACTCTGATGGCTGCTGTACTTGCTAAAGGAAGTACAATTATTAACAATGCTGCCTGTGAACCTGAAATTACAAATCTTTGCAACTATCTCGTTAGAATGGGTGCAAAAATTAGTGGAGTCGGAACTTCAATAATTGAAGTTGAAGGAGTGGATGAACTTAAACCTGCAGAAATTGACACTATTCCCGATCGGATTGAAGCCGGAACATTACTTATTGCTGGTGCAATAACCAAAGGAAATGTAAAAGTTCTCGGAGGGGTTACTCACCATCTTCATGCTGTTCTATCAAAACTTGAAGATAGTGGATGTAAATTATCTTATGATAAAGAATATATTGAGCTGAATGCAGAAAATCTTGATATAAAACCGACAGATGTAACTACCGCCGTTTTCCCTGGCTTTCCAACCGATATGCAGGCACAATGGATATCATATATGTCTTTAGCCGAAGGAACTTCTAATGTTACCGATACAATTTATACTGATAGATTTAATCATGTTCCTGAACTTGTGAGATTGGGGGCTAATATAGTTGTAAATGAAAATACCGCAAGAGTCGTTGGTGTAAAGAAATTAATCGGAGCAAAAGTAATGTCAACTGATCTCAGAGCGAGTGCTTCATTAGTACTTGCTGGTTTAGCTGCTGAAGGGACGACAGAGGTTCTTCGTGTTTATCACATTGACAGAGGTTATCAGAAAATTGAGGAGAAATTACAAAACTTAGGCGCCGATATCGAAAGAGTTGAAGGTAGTGAGTACTAATTCTTTAAAGTTCAAAACCATTTTTGGTTCCTTAATTATTTCGATAGCAATTATTTCTTTAATTCTCTTTCAGCTTCCACTTGTTGCTTCATTCGGATATGAATTTGCTGTAATTCTGGCACTATTATTTTTTCTTTTGAGTGGCTTAACCAATCTTTGGCGTTTAGGAAATCATATCTCTTTAGATGCTTATTTACGATTTTCTTTTTTGGTATTATTTGTTCCAGTTATTGCAGTGATAATTATCTCTTTAACACAAGATATCTGTTCGTTTTGGTATGGAATTTCGTTCTATCTGATTTTGTCAGTTGTTTCATACATAAATGGATTTTTTTTAAGCGAAATCATTAACGAGATTTTTTCAATATATCATAAAATAATTTTTGTATTCGTGTTTACTCTTAATGCTCTAATTCCTCTTTCTGAAATTTATTTAAATCCACAGGTTTATTTTTATTCTCCTTTAATTGGATTTTTCCCGGGCACGATATACGATGAAGACATAAATATTAATATACCACTAATTTTTTATCGTACACTAAACCTGCTTTACTTTGGTCTTTTTTATTTCTTCATCAAAAGAACTAGTGAAGACAAAAGAAGTTTAATAATAACTACTTTCGGGTTAATCGCAATCAGTTTTCTCTGGTTTTCATCTGATATGGGATTTTCTACAAATCACAAGAAGCTTGACGAGATATTACCAGCTAAAGTTGAATCAGAAAATTTTAAGATTAAGTATGATTCTGATAATCTTGACTCAACTGAGGTAACAATTCTATTACTTAATCATGAATACTATTTTGACAAGTTAAAGCGAGAATTGGGGTTTAATCCAAAGAAAAAAATTACATCATATATTTTCAGCAGTCGGCTACAGAAAAAAAAATATTTCGGTTCTGAAAAAGCTGATATTGCAAAACCCTGGTTAAATGAAATTTATATCAGTAAAGATTCCTGGGAGAATACATTATATCATGAACTCGTGCATTGTTTTTCTGCTGAAATAGGTATAGGAATTTTCCGATTGGCAGATTCATTCAATCCTGCATTGATTGAAGGATTCGCTGAAGCGATAGATAATAATTATGATGATATTGAATTACACTTACTTGCTTCTTCAGCATATAATTATGGATATAAAATTAATATTGAAGAATTGTTCAGCGGACTAAATTTCTTTAAATCATTTTCTGGTTTGTCATATTTGTTCGCCGGCTCTTTTTGCAAATATCTTCTTGATAAATATGGAGTCAGTTCATTTTCGGTTTTCTATAATACCGGAGACATCCGCAAAGCATATAAAAAAAGTGTTCATCAATTATCTGAGGAATACTACCAATTTCTTCAAAGTCAGATAAACAAAATTTCTGAAACGCAAATCCAGTATTACTTCGGAAGAAGTTCAATATTTCAGAAGGTTTGTCCGCGACAAATTGCGTCTGATTTAAAAACAGCAGAAACTTTAATGTCTCAGAGAAAATTCTCCGATGCTGAATTCATATTCAGAAAAGTTCTTGATAAATCGAATGATTACTCTGCTTTAGCTGGTCTGATAAATATTTATCTACAGGAAAAAAAATATTCTATTGCAGAACAATTATTAAATGAAAAAATAAATAATTACTATGGTACTCCATATTTTTATCTTCTAAAATTATTTAATGCAGATCTTCATATTCTGATGAGTAAAGATTCTTTAGCTTCAGCGGAGTATAACTTCATTGTAAAAAGTAATCCACATATTCAACTGAAATTAATAGCTGAATTAAGAATTGATTTACAGAATAATAGTTTATTAAAAGATTACCTTGAAGGGTCTGATTCATTGAAATTTCAGATATTAGTAAATATGAATAAGCAAAAAGTTACCATGTCTTCAATTATACCAATGGTTAATTTGGCTGAAAAAATTAAATTACAATCGAAAATATTTTTGGAAATATTTCATTCACCATTGATACCTGAAGATGAAGATGATGCTTATGTTTTGTTCTATCTCTCAAAATATTTATTGAAGAATAATGACTTGGTTAATGCAAGAAAATTAATTTCACTGGCAAACAGGAAATCTTTTGGCTCAATATTTTATTATTCAATTAACGAACAATTTGAAAAATGTAATTGGTTTATTAAAAATTATCAAAGAGTTAATAACAAGGTGAAATACCAATAATGAACTTTAAAAATGAAATAGAAAAAATTCCTGTAATCAAAACAATATCATCGCTTGCTGATGAAAATAATGTTGAAGTATTTATGGTTGGAGGAGTTGTACGGGATTTGATTCTTAAAAGGGAAAGAAATGATCTTGATTTTCTTGTAATAGGGAACAGTCTTGAATTCGCAGAAAAAGTTGCCAAAGCAACAGGTGTTCAGAAGGTTACTAAATACAGGAATTTTGGAACTGCTCACTTCCGGTTAGGAAATTTTGATATTGAATTTGTTGGTGCCAGAAAAGAATCATATAACAGAAATTCACGAAAGCCAATTATTGAAAATGGTAAATTTGAAGATGATATAAGAAGAAGAGATTTTACTATCAATGCAATGGCAATAGTATTAAATAAAAATAATTTCGGAGAGTTGATTGATGTATTTAATGGTTATCAGGATTTGCAGAATAAAATTATAAAAACACCTTTAGATCCGCTGCAAACCTTCGATGATGACCCTCTGAGAATACTCAGAGCTTTTCGATTTGCAGCCCAACTTGATTTTGTAGTAGATGAATCAATTATGATCGCTGCTAATCAGATGCGAGAGCGTTTACGAATTGTATCACAGGAAAGAATAACTGATGAATTTCTTAAAATACTAGCTTCTCCCAAGCCTTCTGTGGGATTAAAACTTCTCTATGATTCAGGAGTTATGGAAATAATATTTCCTGAAATTCATAACCTTGCAGGAGTTGATCAGCGGCAGGATTATCATCACAAAGATGTTTTTCTTCACACTTTAGTTGTAGTTGATAATATCTCGAAAGAAACAGATAATGTCTGGTTAAGATTTGCCTCATTGGTTCACGATATTGCAAAACCTCAGACTAAAAAATTCATTGAAGGTATCGGCTGGACTTTTCATGGCCATGAAGAGCTTGGTGCACGAATGTTAAAAAACATTTTTCACCGAATGAAACTACCGATGAATCAACTTGAATATGTTGAAAAACTTGTCAGACTTCATCTCAGGCCCATAGCATTAGCAAAAGAAGAAGTAACAGACTCTGCAATCAGGAGGTTAATCGTTCAGGCAGGAGAGGATTTAAATGACCTTATAACACTGTGCAGAGCAGATATAACCAGCAAGAATCCTCAGAAAGTCGAAAAATATCTTGCCAACTATGACGCAGTTATGCAGAAAGTTTTAGAAGTTCGCGAGAAGGATAAATTGCGCGCTTTTCAGTCACCCGTACGAGGCGATGAGATAATGAAAATCTGCAATCTCAAACCTTCAAAAAAGGTTGGAGAAATTAAGAAGGCGATTGAAGAAGCCATCCTTGATGGAGTAATAGAAAATAATTATGAAGCTGCATTGTCATATCTGCTGAAAATAAAAGACAAATATCTCTCTTCTGAAGATTCTGATTAAATCTGCCGAATAGAACTATTAACAGATTAAGTTAGTTGTTAATATTAAATGCCGATAGTGTATTTATTTTGCCGTTTATATAGAACAAAACAAATTAATTATTTAATAAACTATTTTTGACAAGTAATTAAAAAATTCTTAACAAATCAATTTATCATTGGAGTATCAATGATTTCGAAATTTAATTTTTATCTTCTGATATTTTTAATTGGCGGACTTTCATTAGCTCAAACAAAAATAACCTTAAAAGATGCAATTCAGATCGCTCTTCAGAAAAATACTTTTCTTGGTCAGGCGGAAAATAATATTCTATCCCAGCAATCAGGCGTTTCAGCAGCTTACGGTAATTTTCTTCCCAGCTTAAGTGGATTTGCTTCCTGGAGCTGGGATAGAAATGAACAAGCTGGTTCAGTTCGTTATTTAAATGGAATACCATTTAATATTCCTAAAATAACAAGCGAAACCAGAAGTTATATTGCTTCAGTTAATTCTGACATTACATTATTCGATGGTTTGTCAAATATCGCAAATTTATCTTCAGCTAATAATAATCTTAAATCAGCTCAGTTGTATTTTGAATTTTTAAAGCAGCAGACCATAGTGAATACGATTACCAGATATTATAATCTAATGACGCAAATGGAATTGTTGAAAGTCCGTGAGGAAAATGTTAAAAAGCAGGAGATAAATTTTAAAACAATTGAAGAGAAGAACCGTCTTGGTGCAGCAACACTTGCAGATTTATATCAACAGCAGGTGGAATTAGGTAACGCAGAGTTGCAGGTCATTAATCAAAATCTTGAAGTGCAAAAAGCAAAAAATAATTTGCTGATTTATTTAGGACTTGATGTAACCGGTGATTATTCATTCGAAACTGATTTTACCTCCCGTGAAGAAAATATACTTTCGGCCGATCTTGATATTGATTATCAAAATATTCAGGAAAGAATAAGTGATGCTTATAATAATCGCCTCGATTATAAAAGTAAATTGTATGAATTAGAAAGTTCATTAAATCAGATTACAATTGCCCGCTCAGGTCATTTCCCCAGATTAACCGGTTCGATGGGCTTTTCCTCATATTCAAATAAATTTGATGAGTTATTTAAATCTAAAACATACTCTGTCGGACTAAATTTAAACATTCCAATCTTCTCGGGATTTTCTGTTTCAAATCGTGTACAAATTGCTGAAGTTCAGTCAATGAATAAAGAGCTTGAGGTGAGAGAATTAGAGAGACAAATTAAGCAGCAAATAAACGAATCATACTTATCGTTAGTTGCAGCAAAAAAATCTTTATCGGTTAGCGAAAAAAATATTAAAGCAGCCGAAGAGAGATTAAAAATTGAACAGGAGAGATACAATCTCGGATCAGGGAAATTATTGGATTTGTTAATTGCAAATTCATCATACATTACTGCTAAAACTGATTATGTTAATGCTCAGTATTCTTATATAATCATTAGTGATCAGATAAAATATTATCTGGGAGTACTTGACATAACTAAGTACGAATAAATTTTAATAACAGGAGAATATTAAATGGCAAACGGAAAAACAAAATCGAAAAAGAAAATATTTATTTTCGGTGGACTTGGTTTATTACTTATCATTCTTCTAATTGTTGTTTTTGCTGCAGGCAGCAAAGAGGAGATTATTTTGGTTACCACTGAAAAAGTAGAGAATAGAACAATAACCCAAACAGTAGCTGCAACCGGTACAATTGAACCGGAATTTAAGGTAGTTATTACTCCTGAAGTTACCGGAGAAATTATTGAATTACCGGTTAAAGAAGGAGATCAGGTTAGAAAAGGACAGTTGCTGATTCGCATTAAAGGTGACCAATATAAGGCACAAAAAGAACAACTCGAAGCAGGTTTACAGTCAGCAAAAGCATCTTTACAAATAAGAGAAGCCGAATTAAAAAAGATAACTGCTGATTACAACAGAATAAAAGAATTACACACCAAAAAATTGGCAAGTGATGCAGAGAAGGAAACTGCTGAAGCAAATTATCTTACTGCAAAAGCTTCATATGATGCTGCAGTTGCGAATGTTATGCAAAGTGAAGCACGGCTAAAAGAAGTTCTTGAATCACTATATAAAACAACTATCTATTCACCAATGGATGGAATAATTACATCGTTAAATGTTGAATTGGGTGAAAGAGTACTTGGTAGTGGTTTCACTCAGGGTACTGAAATAATGACAGTTTCAGATCTCAAGAATATTGAGGCAGTAGTTGAAGTGGACGAAAATGATGTAGTATTAATTTCAAAAGGTGATACAGCAATCGTAAAAGTAGATGCATTTAAAGAGAAAGAATTCAAAGGTGTTGTTACTCAAATCGGAAATAGTGCCAAAACAAAAGGACTTGGAACTCAGGAGCAGGTTGTAAATTTTGAAGTGAGAATCAAACTGATTAATCCTGATGATAAACTTAGGCCCGGAATGTCCTGCACAGCAGATATCCAGACAGAAACAGTTAACAATGTTTTGGCTGTGCCAATTCAAAGTGTTACAATCAGATCAAAGTCACCTGAAAAAACTGAAGAAGAAGGTGAAGAAGTAGTTATTAAAAAATCGAATGGCAAAGATGATAAACCAAAAGAAATCGTTTTTATAGTGCAGGACGCAAAAGCCAAATCAGTTGAGGTTATAACCGGAATTAGTGATGCCGATTACATTGAAATAAAATCTGGTCTGAAAGGTGGAGAAGATGTTGTCTCTGGCAGCTATCGTGCAATCTCAAGAGAGCTTCAAGATGGTTCCAAAGTTCGTGTAGAAGAAAAAAGAAAATCTGCAGTAACTAAAAAATAATTGAGTTTCAAATGAACATAATTAACATAGAACATATTGCAAAAATTTACAAAGTAGGATTTGAAGAAGTTCATGCTCTTCGTGATGTTTCTTTGAAAATTGATAAGAATGAATATGTAGCTATAATGGGACCGTCAGGTTCCGGAAAATCAACTTTAATGAATATGCTTGGATGCCTGGATACACCAACTTCTGGTAAATATGAGTTCAAAGGAGTAAGTGTAAGTGAAATGTCGGATAATGAACTTGCAAAGATCAGAAATAAAGAAATTGGTTTTGTATTTCAGACATTTAATTTGCTTGCAAGATCAGACGCTGTACATAATGTAGAATTACCTCTGATTTATGCGGGTGTTCCGACATCTGAAAGAAGAGAGCGTGCAATTCAGGCATTGATTGATGTTGGTCTTAAGGATCGTCTACATCATAAACCGAATGAATTATCAGGTGGTCAAAGGCAAAGAGTTGCCATTGCAAGAGCACTTGTTACAAATCCATCAATAATTCTTGCAGATGAACCAACCGGAAATCTGGACTCTAAAACCGGCGAAGAAATTATGGCTTTATTTCATGAAATCCATGAAAAAGGAAATACTATTATTCTTGTTACACACGAAGAATATATTGCAGAGCACGCAGCAAGAATTGTCAGATTAAAAGATGGTTTGATTGAGAGTGATGAGAGAGTTGAAAGAAGATATATTCCCAAAATTAAATCTACAGTTGCGCAATGAGAGTTATACTTTTTGAATTCAAAGAAGGAATGATGATTGCACTCAGAGCTATTGCTTCAAATAAAATTCGTGCAATGCTCACAATGCTTGGAATATTCATCGGAGTTACAGTTGTTGTAACAATGTCAACTGCAATTAAAGGAATTGATAACTCGTTTCAACAAGGAATAAGTTCGCTTGGTTCAGATGTATTGTACATTGACAAATGGGCTTGGTTCTCAAATGTTGAATGGTGGAAAATGCGAAACAGAAAAAACATTACGATGGAAGAATTTGAGAAATTTAAAAATCTTGCGAAGCTGCCAATTGCAGTTGCACCGGTTATTAATACTGTACAGACTGTAAAATATCAGGAACGAAGAGTTGAAAATGTTTTCATCAATGGTTCAAATGCTGACTATGTCAAAACAACTAATTTTACTTTTTCGGAAGGAAGGTTTTATTCTGAAATCGAAAGTAATGGCTCAAGACAAGTTGCAGTAATCGGAAGTGAAATAGCTAAAAAACTTTTTCCGAATTTATCTCCTCTTGATAAGACGATTAAGATCGGTGGAGAAAATTTTCGTGTCGTTGGTGTTTTGGCTGAGCAGGGAAGTTTCATCCTGGGACCATGGAATCCTGATAATCAGATTTATGTTCCAATCGGAACTATATTTAAAAATTTTGCAAGCAACAGGTGGAGATCAATCACAATAAATGTCAGGGCAGCAAATCCTTCTATGGTAGAAGAAACAAAAGCAGAAGCTGAGGGAATTATGAGAAAAGTTCGAGGACTATCGTATGATCAGGAAAATGATTTTTCGATAAATCAACAGGAAGGATTGCAGGAAAATTATAATTCAGTTGTTGGTGTAATTCAGGTTGCCGGACTGTTTATTACAGGTTTATCATTGTTTGTTGGCGCAATTGGGATAATGAATATAATGTTCGTTTCGGTAAAAGAACGAACCAAAGAAATCGGGCTTCGTAAAGCAATTGGTGCAAAGCGAAGAACTATTCTTGCACAATTTCTGCTTGAGTCATCAGTTATTTGTTTAGTGGGCGGATTTGCCGGTTTAATTGCTGCAGTTATCCTTAGTATGTTAATCAATCAGTTTATTCCCACTTCAATTCAAATCGGCTCGGTTGTTTTAGGTATTGGAATTTCACTTATTACAGGAATTTTATCAGGAATTGCACCTGCTTATACTGCAGCTAAAATGGACCCTGTTGAAGCACTAAGGTATGAATAATCAATAAATTTTTTAACAGATTAATATGAATTTAAGCCAGACTTTCGCAATAGCTGTTCAATCTTTAAGAAATAATAAACTTCGAACCGGACTTACAATATTGGGAGTTGTGGTTGGTATTTTTTCTATTATTGTTATTATGACCATCATAACAATGCTTCAGAAAAGTATCGAAGAAGGATTATCACAATTAAATAAATATACTTTCCAAATTCAAAAGAACGATCCTACTTTTGGTGGTGGACCAAGATTCAGGGAAAACAGACCTGACATTAAAATAGAAGAAGCTTACAGATTAAAGGAGTTATTAACCATTGCAAAATATGTTGGTGCTGAACAATGGCAATTTGGAGTTGTTGTTAAATATGGTAATAAAGAAACTAATCCGAATATTCAGGTAGCAGGCATAACTGTAGAGGCGATGAAAACAAATAACTGGAATGTTGAGTATGGCAGAGAAATCAGAGAAACTGATGTTCAGTATTCGGCCGATGTCTGTTTGATTGGAAAAGATATCGTTGACAAACTGTTCCCCAATCTAAATCCGATTGGTCAGGTTATCAGGGTTGATAAGCGACCATTGCAGGTTATCGGAGTTATTGAAGCACAACCCGCATTATTCGGACAAAGCAGGGATAATTATATTGTTCTTCCCATTACAACCTGGCAATCAATGTATGGTAAAAATGGAAGAAGCGTTAACATTACAGTTATGTCTTTTGGCAAAGAAGATTATAACGATGTAATTGAAGCAGCTACCGGATATATGAGAATAATCAGGAAACTTTCTCCGGGTGAACCAGATAATTTTTATATCTATAGTAATGAATCGATGATAAGTCAGGTTAATGATATTACCGGACCAATAAAGATTGGAGCTTTAGCGGTTTCTATTATTGCGTTAATTGCGGCAGGTGTTGGAATTATGAATATAATGCTTGTATCTGTTACCGAAAGAACAAGGGAGATTGGAATTCGAAAAGCACTTGGTGCCAGAAAGACCTGGATTCTAACGCAGTTTCTGATTGAAGCTGTTGTATTGTGTTTTATCGGTGGCATTATTGGAATACTTCTTGGCGTAGGAATCGGAAATTTTGCGGGCAGTTTTCTTAATGCTCAAACAGCTATTCCAGTTGATTGGGTTATAATTGGTATAACTCTTTGTGTTTTGATTGGTGTAATTTTCGGAACCTATCCGGCTTACAAGGCAGCTAATCTCGATCCGATTGAAGCTTTAAGATACGAATAACTATCAGTAATTTATATCCAACTGAAAGCTTATCCTGTTATCTACATTATTGCTTATAAGATTATTACCTGAACTCAGATACTTTACATTTGGTTTATAAGTTTCAGAATATTTCATTGATATCGTTATAAAACTGAATGGTTTATATCGCATCATCAGATACCATCTCATTCCTGTGCCATACATTGCAAGATTTGTTAAAACACCGGTTAAGTCATTTTCAAATTCATAGACTGCAGAGTTAAATGAATCAGTATCAAAAAAAATAATCCTGCCATATAGCTGAAGGATTTTTGAGAAAGAAAATCTGAAATCCTGCAGAAATAATACACCTTTCTCAATTTTATCATATTCATCAATTTCAAATGTGTTGTATTCTATTCTTGACTTCATTCTAAGGTTATTTGAAATATCATAAACGATTTCAGCCCGATAAGAATTTCTTATCTGTTTGAAAACTAATTTTACTTCTTCCAGATTTTCCGAAATATCTTTACGCTCTGATTTAAATCTTAATAATAAATTTGTTCTGCTAAAGACTCTCTTTGAAAAACTTAAATATATTTCATCACCCGAAGATGGAACCGCAACATCAAAAGTTGCATTTGGAAATCTGAATTGATCATAATAAAGATTAAAAAGGCCAAAATTACTATTCCATTTAATTCCATAATAAATTCCGAATTCATTTCTGGTTTTACCTGATTGCTCCCCAAATCCGAATCCATGTAAATTGATATAATTTGCCGGATAATTCCTTAAACTAACTGTAAAAGAAAAATTTTTAAGTGGGGATAAAATCAAACCATTTATGGAAGCAACGGATTTTTGATTATATGCGAACTCTCCGAAAATATTTATCTGACTAAAATTAAAATCGTAATCAAATGAATAAAATCTGAATTGATTTCCTGTTAAATCATATATTGTAGCTGGCAGAAATTCATTACCGAATTTTGAATTGTAACCTGATAAACCAACATTAAGATAACTGTGATACTTATAAGATATTCTTCCTCCGATAATATTTTCTTTAATGCTATTTTTATTATTCAAATCATTTAATGTAAGATGCAATCCTGTTTTTGGAGTTGAGATAATAAAGTTTCTCAATGAATCAACATTTGCATCAATTTTTTTTGAAGAATAAAACAGAGTAACAAATAAATCAGAATATTTGAGTGTAATAGCTGAGCCGCGCATAAAATCATATTCTGTTGAACTTGTATAAGGTTTTAAAGTTTTGCCTTTTCGTTTAACTGGAAAAATTGCATCTGCACCTTTCGAAAAACTATATGGACTCCAGAGAATTAATCCTTGTCCAAACTCGAGGATATAATCACCGACAACCAGATTGTTAATAAAACCAACATCCCGAACATTCAGATGAAATGAATTGAAGTCATCAAAATCTTTTTCGCCGGCATCTTTTTCAAAGGTTATTCCTGCCTGATACTGTTTTGAATATTTCAACAGTAATCTGTTATAAGCTCTCAATTTGTTTCCAACATAAATTCCTTCAGCAAAACCTTTTCTTGTCTGTAAATCATTACCATATCTGCTTCTTAACTGAACTTTAAGCATCGAAGAAGAAATTATCTCTTCCTGAGAAAAAGTAGAATCAGTCATAAACGAAGGTAATTCTGTTTTAAGAAAAGGAATAACTTTAGATATAGTCTCTCTGTCCAATTCTCTCATTGCATAGAGTTCATTCACAGAATAAAATGGTCCGAATTTGTTACGGTATGAAATTATTATCTCGGCAATATTTGAAGTTATCTCGGGAATTTTTTGAAGCTCAAAGACATCTGCTGAGTTCAGATCTATCGGATTAAGAATTAACTCTTCAATGGAATTAAACAAATCGGAATTATCATCTTCTTCATAGGATTCTTCAATTAGGTCATCTAATGTTTCTTCTGTTTGAATTTGAGTTGAATCAATTATCTGAGGAATTATTATTTGCAAAGGAACCAGCAACAAAATTAAAATAAGAAAATAGTTTTTCATTATTCAATCTTCAGATGGTTCCTGATCATTGCTCTGCGCGTGGCGTTTTTATCAAAACTGATTATTAATCCAATCTGATGCGTAAGTCCCAAATCGGAATGAGTAATCATTGCATAGTCAAGACTTAATAAGGAATAATTTATTCCTATGCCTGCAGAAAATCTTGATGGTTCATTTGAAAAACCAGACCTTAATGAAAGATGTTCAATCAAATCGTAATCTGCACCGAACATAAAGGAGGTTTTATGCTTGATGTCTTTTTCAATTGCTGTATTTAATGCGAGACTCGGAATTAAATCAAAGCTGAAACCTGAGTTTAGAGTCACCGGGATTTGTCCTTCTTCATTGCCGAAAGTAGCACGATTAATATTCTGCAATGAAAAACCAAACCTTAATTCATTGGACAGATAGATCAATCCTCCGAGATTTATGTAAATAGCATTATCACTGCCGTAATTCTGAATTGAAACTGTGTGGAAATTTAGAGTTACTCCGACAAAAAATTTATTCTGATAGTTATATGAATAAGCTGTTGCAATTTTGGACTCGCGATATTTGTCAAATCCAAATGTCATTCCACCGGCTGATAATGTGCCAAAACTAAACGGCTCACAATAAGCAACATATCCGTTTGAAAGTTCTGTTAAACCAAACGGAGCTGGTGAGTAATAGATTCCCAATTCACGCCAATTTAATTGTGACAATCCTGCAGGATTATTAAATACGGAAAATACATCATTGCTAAGAGCAACATCGGAATTGGACAAAGAAATTTGTTTAGCACCGGGATTAAATTGTGCTAAAGTTGCAGTAGAGATAAAAAAAATCAGAGTAATAAATTTCATTAACTATTTAATTGATTGGCAGATATGTGCTAAATCTATATATTAAACTTGTAAAAAATACTTGGTTCAAATATGAAAAAAAATATTTTAATTGTTTTCATCTATTTGCTTTCAGTTAATGTTACAGCTCAGGAGTTGAATTGCAGAGTTAATGTTAATTTTGAAAAGTTACCGATTAACAACAGAGAGTTACTTGCAAACTTTGCTTCTGAGATAGAAACATACTTGAATAAAACACAGTTTACAAATGAACCCTTCGAAGGTGAAAAAATAAATTGTTCATTGAATATTTTTTTTACAAATGCTGCAAGCGATATTGAATATACAGCTCAGGTTGTAGTTACAAGTACAAGACCGGTTTATAAGTCTGACCGTCAATCACCAATGCTTACCATTAATGACGCAAACTGGAATTTTAAATATGAAAAAGGTCAACCGCTGTATTCCAACCAAAGCATTTACGATCCGATAACAAGCTTTTTGGATTTCTATGCTAACATAATCATAGGTTTTGATTATGAAACCTGGGGCGAATTTTACGGTACAGAATTTTTTCAGAAAGCTTTCAACATTGCTAATCTCGGAATGAACAGCAATTATAAAAAGGGATGGGAGAGAACAAGCGATGCATACAATCGGACCAGATTATGTGAAGATTTACTTAATGATAAATTCAGACCTTTTCGTGAAGCATTTTACGAATATCATTACGGTGTAGATCTTTTTCAGGTTGATAAACTTCAGGCACAGGAACACATTGCAAATCTCGTAAATGTGTTAAATGATTTGAAGAATAAAACAGATATAAATAGTGTGTTAATCAGGACATTTTTTGATGCGAAGAATGGTGAAATTACAGATCTTCTCAGTGACTATCGCGATTTAAATATTTTTAATAAGTTAAAAAGAATTGACCCTTCCCATATTTCAAAATACAATGAAGTGTTGAAGTAATTATTTTATTAACTCGACTGAAATTATATGATCATCTTCAGAAATCTTCATTACTATTTCAAGTCCACTGATTACATTCGCGAATAAAGTATATCTTGAATTGAGATGAGGATAGAAACCCTGCATAATGAAGAATTGTGAACTTTCAGTATCTTTTCCGGCACTTGCCATTCCCACTGCTCCGGTTTTAAACTCCTCCATAGATAATTCAGATATAATTTCATGACCGGCACCTCTCCAACCGGTTCCTGTAGGATCTCCTGCCTGAATTACGAAGCCCGGAACAACTCTGTGAAAAGTTATACCGTTATAGAAATTTTTCTTTGCAAGAGAAACAAAATTTCCAACCGTAACCGGTGCCAAATCTGCCTTAAACTTAATCTCAATATCTCCTTTGTTAGTTTTTATTTTTGCTCCAGAATAACTGAAAGATGCTTTTATTATATCTGATAAATCATTAATCGTTGTATGAATATTTTCAATTCTGTTTTCAATTCTTCGTAAAAATTTTCTTAATGAATAAACTCTTGTATCGGCTGATCTGTTAACTAATTCTTGCTGAAATTCTTTAGATATTTTCGCTGCAAGGTTTACTAAAGAAATTTCTGCTTCTATAAAATCTGTGTTGTGTTTGAATCGTATTGCCTGATTATCAATAATTTCTTTAAGTATCTGTGAATTTTCAAAAATAAAGTTTGAATCGATACCATCTGCAATAGTCGATATAATTGCAGGTTCATCTGATTTCAATTCCCGCAAAATGAAGTTTATAAAATTTGTATCTCCCGAAAAATGATATTTATGGCTAAGAATAATTTCTAAAGCATTCAGTTTTTGTTTGGGATCAGAAAGCTGTTCATATAATTGAAACAAACTGATAAAGCGAAAATCATTTGTTTGTGATGCAAGTAATTGAATAAGATTAAGTTGAGAAAGATTTTTGAGAATTAATGAGTCTTCAATCAAATTTTTATTTCCAAAAAGTTTCAGATAGGTTTTAATTGCTTCTGTGACTATGAATGATTTACTGTTATGTATAATAATATTTTTCAAAAGGGACGAAATAGCGGAATTATTTAAAATGTCATTATCCCATTCAGGAATCTGTAAAGCTTTAAGCGTTTCGATTAAGATATTTTCGTTTATTGTTCTGTCTGAAAGAATTGAACTGAAAATATTAATAATCTGATTAGCGGAATTGGAATAGGGAATTGATTTTACTAATTCAATCTTTACTTCATCGTCTTTATTCAGGAGATTATCTATTATCTCGGTATTCTCCGAAAAATATTTTTTTTTTCTGAAATTCATTAATGCTAATTGTAACATTTCATTATCATCAGCTTGATGAAATAACTTAAGCATTTCACTATTTATAGTACTATCACTGCCTAATCTGGAAAGTACGAATAAAATCTTTTTCTTTCTTGCCGGAAATGTATTAAGATTCAAAAACTCTTTTACTAAATAATTCTGGCTTTCTTCATTTGTAATATTTCTGATTCGAAACTGAAGAATAGCTTCTTCAAGTCCGCTGAGCTCAGGATGCTTAAGCCCCAGTCTTATTAGTTCAATTAAGTCTGTTTGATTTCCAATTTTTCCGAGAGCACTGAAAATTGATGCTGAACAATTACATTGATTGTGATTTAATTTTTCAAATAAAAAGTTTTTTGATGATAAAGAATCGCCTATCTGGCCTAAAGCAAAGGAAATCCAATTACCATATTTGTCAAAATCAAGATTGAGTAATGACTGAATAAAAGTAGTATCATCAGAATGGGAAAGGGAAATTAATGCAGCAATTATGTCTGCAGAATCAGAAGAGAAAAGATATTTATCAATAATTTTTTTGTCGAACTCTCTTTTAGCGGTTGTTTCTATTAAATCAATTTTATTTGAGTCGAATTGGGCAAATTGAACTGAGCAATTCAATATAAATAATGTAAAAAATAAAATCGTTGTCAGATAGGAATTTCCCATACACGATATTTTTTATAAATCTCTGCATTAAGAGCTTGAGCTCCACGATTCATCATCTCGTTGTCTTCAAGAATCCAGCTTGCTTCACCTTTAAAAATTCCTAGCTTAGCAGCACGATTGACAATTTCCCAATAAAAAACTGCATCTAAACCTTTCTTCTGATACTCAGGGATGATACCTAAAGTTATAATCCTTGCCCAGGTAATATTTTTCTTTTTCGTGTAGAGTTTAATAAAATTAAAAGGGAAAAGATGTCCGTTCATTTCCTTAAATATCTGATTGTAGTCGAGCATTACAAGAGCAAAACCAACTAATTGATTGCTAATTTCTCCGAACAATACAAGAGAGGGTTCTGCTAATGGTTTTAAATCTTTTGCTGCTGCATCAATTTCTTCATCAGTCATTGGAACAAATCCCCAATTAGGTGCCCAAGCTTTGTTATATACATATTTAACTTTCATTAATTCATTCTTAAAATCTTTCATATTCAGGGAAGTGATTTTTATGCCTGTTCGTTTAGCAGCAATTTCCGCAACACGCCTGACTTTATCGGAAGAGACTACCTTATCATGTTCAAGACTATAAGCATAAAGATCCTTAGCTTTCTTAAATCCATAATTCTCGCAGAGTGATATATAATAAGGTGGATTATAAGTCATAAGTAATCTCGGTGAATCATTAAACCCTTCCAACAACATCGCATACTCATCATTACTTGATGGATTAGCCGGACCACGCATAGAATTAAAACCTCTTTGCCTGAGCCAGTCTTTCGCAGCATCAAATAATGCATTGGCAACCTGCTGATCGTTTATGCATTCGAAGAAACCAAAAAAACCAACTTTATCATGATGATATTTGTTATGTAAGTCATTTCTTATTGCAGCTATTCTGCCCACAAGTTCACCGTTTCTTTCAGCAAGAAAATATTCCGCATCTCCGTGTTTGAAAAACGGATTTTTATCTTTACTTAATAATTTTTTCCTATCCATAATCAAAGGAGGAACCCAAAAGGGGTCGTCCTGATAGATCTTCCATTGGAACTTAATGAATCTCATTAAGTCTGATTTCGATTTAACAGTAGAGATTTTTATTTCACTCATTGTTCAACCTCTTAAATAAAAAAAGCATACTCAAATGAGTATGCTATCTAATGTAATAACAGTTTAAATTATTCCCAGCTTTTTCCCAGCCGTTTCAAATACATTCAGGATTTCGTCCAAATGATTTTTTTCGTGTGTAGCCATATAACTTGTACGCATCATTTGTCTGCCTTGCGGAACACCGGGAGAAATAAACACATTAACAAAAACTCCGCTATCATACAGCATTCTCCACATCTGAAAAGCGAGAGCATCATCACCTACTATAACCGGAACAATTGCTGTCCTTCCTTCTAAAACATTAAACCCTAATGAACGAAGATTACTTCTCATATAGTTAGCGTTATCAATTAATTTATCAACTAATTCAGGATGTTCTTCAAGAATATCAAGCGCAGCTAAGGCAGCTGCCACAGAAGCGGGAGTTGGTGATGCACTGAAAATTAATGCTGAAGAAAAATGTTTTAGATAATTGATAACTCTTTCAGCACCTGCAACAAATCCTCCCAATGAAGCAAATGTCTTGCTGAATGTTCCCATTGTGAGATCAATTTCTTTTTCAAGATTAAATTCACTTGCTGTACCTCTGCCACCTTTTCCAATGACACCAACAGCATGAGCATCATCAATAAGAATTCTTGCATTGTACTTTTTAGCGATTTCGTTCAATCTGGGTAAATCAACAATCTCACCACCAGTGCTGAAGACACCATCACTAACAATCAGTTTACCAGCATCGGGTGGAATTTTTGAAATAACTCTTTCAAGATCTTCCATGTCGTTATGCTTGTATCTGATTAACTCACCCATTGAACCTTTTGTCATCAATGTACCGGCAACAATACAAGCATGATTGTCTTTGTCGGAAATGACATATTCGTTTCGTTGAACAAGTGTTGGAATAATACCTTGTGCAGTTTGATAGCCTGTACTGTAAAGTAACACAGCTTCTGTATTGAAAAATCTCGCTAACCTTGATTCCAGTTCGATGTGTAAATCGAGAGTGCCGGTAAGATATCGTGAACCAGAGCAGCCGGTTCCGTATTTTTCAACTGCTTTAATTGCTGCTTCTTTAACTTTTGGATGACCTGTTAGCCCAAGATAATTGTTGGAACCAGCCATTATAATTCTTTTTCCTTCGATCTTAACGACTGGTCCTTCATTTTCTTCGATTGGTCTGAAATAAGGATAAACCCCCATTGCTTTTACTTCATCAGCTCTTGTGAACTCGTAACATTTTTTGAATAAGTCCAAAATTCCTCCTGTATTATGCAATATTAAAAGTATAATTATTCTTTTTAGTATTTTTGTCGGCGAAAATTAAAATATAAGTTCATAAAATCAAATTAAGTAGAAGTATATGGGAGACAAACAAATTGCTGTAGTAACCGGAGGCACTGGCTTTGTTGGGAGTCATTTGGTCGATTTATTACTTGAAAAAGGATTTGTAGTAAAATGTATAACAAGAAAATCTTCAGACTTAAAATGGCTGCAGGGCAAGGATGTTAAGATTTGGGATTGTGGATTATATAATAAAGATGCATTGAAAGAAGTAATTAAAGATTCAGATTACATTTTTCATGTTGCAGGCGTTGTAAAATCTAAAACGAAAGAAGGTTATTTCAAGGGTAATGTCGAAACTACACGAACTCTTATCGAAGCTGCAATTGAAAGTAAAGCAAATATTAAAAGGTTTTTGGTTGTCAGTAGTCAGACCGTTACAGGTCCATCAGTTGACGGAATTCCGGTAAATGAGGATACTGAATGTAAACCTATTACTACCTACGGAAAAAGTAAGTTGGAAGAAGAAAAATTAGTTCTTTCTTACAAAGACAAACTACCTGTAACCATTTGTCGCGCGCCTGCAGTCTATGGTGAGCGTGACACAGAGATTTACATTTACTTTAAAACATTCAGTAAAGGAATAACAACAACTATTGGCTTTAATGAAAAAAAATTAAGTCTTATTCATGTTTCGGATTTAGTTAATGGATTTTACCTTGCTGCAACAAATGATATAGCAAAAGGGAAAATTTACTTTATAAGTTCAGAAGAGTTTTATACCTGGCCTCAGATAAATAATATTACTGCTAAAATAATTGGCAGGAAACCAATAGTAATAAAGGTTCCGCATTCTCTGGTTTATACAATTGCTGCGTTTGCACAATTTACTGCAATGTTCAGTTCGAAGCCAGCAACATTAAATATTGAGAAAGCCAGAGACATCACACAACAATACTGGATATGTGATTCTTCGAAAGCTGTAAAAGAGCTTGGTTATCATCAGAATATATCGATTGAAGAAGGTATAAAAAGAACTGTTGATTGGTACAAGAAGATGAAATGGATTTAATTATCCAACGCACCTTCTGCAATCCAGATCTTAATTCCCATTATCTGATTTGGAGTTAATTGCGGCATAAATTCAGGAGGCATAGGATTAAAACCTGCTCTTGGTGGTCGGTCAATTCTCCAAACTAAAATGCTTGTTAGTGTATCACCCGGAACAACAATTCTTCCGTCAACAAATCTTGACCGAAGTGTTAAATCAAGCCCTGCTTCGTAAATTCCATTTCCATGACAACTGAAACATTTTACCTGGAAAACAGGATAAATATGTTGTGAAAAACTTACATTTGAATCAGGTATGATTTTGTTATCAACATCCTGATTGGTTATCGTATCGTCACAACTTAGGATAAAAGTGATTAAAAAAAGATATAATGCTAAATTGTTAAAAACTTTTCTCATACGGTATCAAACCTATTTAATAAGTATTTGTGAAAAAAGTCAGAATTAAAAGTATAACACAATTGTAAAAAGTAATTGTTTAAGTTAAATTTGTATCGTAAAAATAAATAAACGGGGCTATAGCTCAGCTGGGAGAGCGTCTGAATGGCATTCAGAAGGTCAGCGGTTCGATCCCGCTTAGCTCCACAATAATTCAGTTCTTTTAAATACTTTTAACGGTGTATAATGAAATTCAAAGGTCCTGTTAGTTAACCTTTAGAGTTTTCTATAAAGCTATAGATTGATTTTATAATAATTGTCAGTTCCTTAAAAGGACTGACATTTTTTTTATTCCTAATAATGAATGAATACTTTACTATTAGTAAACAACTTCTATAAAAAAATTCTCCGCATTGCATTACCAGCTATTGCAGGTCTTTCAACTCAGATGATTGTATCTCTCGTTGATACGGCAATGGTTGGAAGACTAAGTGAAGCTACCTACGCTTTGGCTGCAATGGGAATTGGAGTTCTTGCAACCTGGGCGCTAATCAGTTTTTTTTCAAGTCTTGCAACCGGAACGCATGTTATAGTTGCAAGAAGATTTGGCCAAAATAATTTTGTTGAATGCGGTAATACTCTGAATAACTCTTTAATTATATCATTATCAATCGGAATTATAGTCGCTTCAATCGGTGCTTTTTTCGCAAAACCAATATCAGATTTATTTGCCTCAGATGACAGAGTTGCATTTTACGCATCAGAGTATATCTTTTATAGGTTTCTCGGTATTCCATTTTTTCTGATATCAGTTTCATACCGGGGATTTTATTTTGGAATCAGTAAGACTAAGATTTTTATGTTCTCAGGTATTGTTACAAATCTGCTTAATATTATCTTCAATTACATTTTTATTTTTGGCAATTTCGGGATGCCAAGGATGGGATTGGCGGGTGCTGGTCTTGGTTCTACATTAGCATCTTCTTTTGATTTTTTCTTCTATACTTCAATACTGCTTTTGCCTTCATACAGAAATAAATTCCAAAACTTCAGGAAAATAAAAATTGACCTTGATGTTATTAAGTCTATTTGGAAAATTTCTATTCCCGTTTCACTACAGAATGTTTTTATTCTTATTGGATTTTTGATTTTTGTTGCTATTACCGGAATAATTGGTACCAAGGAACAGGCAGCTACGCAGGCAACCATAAGCACTTTGTTTATTTCTTTCCTCCCTTGTTTCGGTTTTGGGATTGCTGTTCAAACTCTGGTGGGAAATAATCTTGGTGCAGGAAAATTAAAACTCGCAAAAATATATGGATTTGAAACTACAAAAGTTGCAACAATTTATACTTTGGCTCTCGGAGTAGTATTTATTTTTCTTCCTCAATATGTATTGCTGATTATAACTAATGATAAAACAATAATAGAAGCTGCAAAACCTGCTCTCAGAATAGCAGGATTTGCTCAGATATTTTATGCGATCGGGGTTGTTCTTGCAAATGCGCTTCAGGCGGCAGGAAAAATGTTGTTTGTGATGAAAGCGGAAGTAATATCAAATCTTTTTGTATTGGTGCCATTCTCGTATTTATTTGGAGTAGTTTTGGGTTATGGATTAACAGGTGCTTGGATTGCTATGCCTATTTATATAATTATTTATTCAGGTGTTATTCTATCCAAGTACTTATCAAAAGACTGGTATGAAAAAATTCCCTTAAAGAATTAAAAAACACCGGAAAATTTTTGAAAAACTTTATTTTCAATAACTATTGACAATAATAACATCAGGAAATATATTTTGGTCGTGAAAAATTCATTTTTGAAAATATCGATAGCTATTCTTTTAGTTGGGTCACTATTTGCTTCTGCATTTATACAAAGCATTACAGCCAGAAGTGATGGTGAGAATATAATTGTCGAGTGGAAAACCGGTGAAGAATCAGCTTCACTTAGCAAATTTGTTGTTGAAAGAAAAACCCCAAATAACGGCTTCATTGAAATAGGAACAGTTTCTCCCAAAGGTTCAAATTCATTCTATACTTTTGTTGATCAGAATATTTTTAAAGGTAACGATTACATATTCACCTATCGTCTGAAAATAGTTGATAACAACTCTCAAGTTACTTACTCAACTGAAGTATCAGTTTCCCATAGTATTTCCGGGGTCAAACGTACCTGGGGAAGCATCAAAGCTATGTTTCGGTAGTATTGCTTTTGATTTTCTTTACACAATTTTACTCACTTAACAGAATCTTCACTTCAACATATTTACTACTGATCGTTATATTTTTAATTTCTTCCTGTGCACCCTCAAAAAGATTTACCGAATATAAAGAAACTCTTATTAAAGATTATACAAATGAAGTGCGGGTGTTATTAAACAATTTATCAACTGAATTAAAAATCAATTCTGATGCATACCTGATTGCCGACGATAAAAAGCTGGTAATAATAAAGGCAGAGAATAAATTAGTAGCTGAACCTTTTTATAACGATTTAATGGTTCAACTAGGCACAAAAAACTTTAAGTCAAAAGAATTTTATCTTGAATCTGTCAATGATTCTCTTATAAGAGTAAACGATAAAAGTTATAGAGGCAGAATCAAATTTGTTAATGTTGATAACACATTGAAAGTTATTAATCAACTTTCTGTTGAGGATTATATCAAAGGAGTAATGACCAAAGAAATGCCTGTAGGTAAAGAAACGGAGAATTATGAAGCTCTTAAAGCATTTGCCATTGCTGCCCGGACTTATGCGGTAAATAAAATTTTTAACAGCACAACATACTATGATTTGCTACCCGATGTTCGGGATCAGGTTTACGGTGGTGCGGATGCAGAGCATCCCTTATCAAATAAAGCTGTGGATGAAACCAGGAATTTGATACTCTCATACAATAATCAACCTGCAATATTATTTTATCATTCAACTTGTGGAGGTTATACAGAAAGCGCGAGTAATGTTTTTACGAATGAAGAAATTGAATATTTAAAATCAATTAACGATGGAGATAGGCCATATTGCTCCATCTCGCCAAATTTTAGCTGGAAAGAAATTTTATCCGAAAATATTTTTATTAAAAGACTTTCAGATGCAAATCTTATACAAAATCAGGATTATTCCATTGAAAAAATTAATATCAAATCAAGATTCGCATCAGGTAGAATTAATGAATTAGAGATAATTCTGAAAAATGCTGAAGGTTTCACCACAATCAGTATCTTTGGTAATAAAATACGAAGTGTTATAAAAAACAAATCCGGTGACGGAATCTTAAAAAGTAATAACTTTATTATTATGCTAACCGAAGAAAGAAATATAGAAATTGTTGGAAAAGGTTCCGGGCACGGAGTAGGGCTTTGTCAGTGGGGAGCAATAGGACAATCAAAAATCGGCAAATCGTATAAAGAAATTCTATCACATTATTTTCCGGGAACAGAAATAAAAAGATTGAATGATTAAAACATCTTTACCAATATATCTTGCTTCAAAATCACCACGAAGAAGGAAACTTCTCAGACAACTTAATCTGAAATTCAAATCATTTTCTGTTAATTCAGATGAAACTGTAGTACCAGGTGAACCACCGCATAAATCTGTTGTAAGAATTGCCAAAGAAAAAATGTTTCTGGCAAAAAAGAAAATAAATAAAGGTATTATTATCACAGCAGACACAATAGTTTTTTTAAATGGTAAAGTACTCGGAAAACCCAAAGATGCTAAGGATGCTTTCATAATGTTGAAAAAACTCAGCGGAAAAACTCATCAGGTTTTTTCTGCCTATTGTATTTTTAATACTTCGAACAGAAAAGCAATTACTGAATATGTAAAAACCGATGTTACTTTCAGAAAGCTTAATGATGAAGAAATTAAAGAATATATAAAAACAGGTAGCCCTTTGGATAAAGCTGGTGCTTATGGAATTCAGGATGATTTTGGAGCTGTTTTTGTTGAGCGGATTGATGGTTGCTATTACAATGTAGTAGGTTTACCAATATCAAAATTTTATCACGCACTCCTGAGGATATTATAAGTGTTAGAAAAAATTAAAAAAAGAACTCTTATTTCGATTGCATTTGCAGGTATTCTATATCTCGCAATTACAATCTATATAGATTTTGATTTATTACTATTCTCATTTGCAAAATTTAATTTAGTCCTGATACCGTTATTGCTTCTACTTTCATTTGGAAATTATTATGCAAGATTTTTAAAATGGAATTATTATTTGTCAGTTCTTGATATACAGATTAATAAGAGAGATTCATTTCTGATTTTCATGTCCGGATTATTGATGAGTGTTACACCAGGTAAAATAGGTGAATTATTAAAAGCTTATCTGGTCAAAACAATCAATAAAACTCCTGTATCGGTTACAGCACCAATAATTTTTGCTGAACGAGCAACAGATTTTCTATCTTTAACAATCCTGGCTTTAATCGGAGCTTATATTTACGATTATGGAAGAAATGCTGCTTTAATAATAACAGCAATAATCCTGCTAGGAATTTTTATTCTTACTAATAGAAAATTATTTGATTCTATTATGAGGATATTATCTCGCTTCAAATTTATTGAGAAAAGAATCGAATCTATTGAAAGACTTTATAACTCTACTTTTACTTTGTTAAGAATTAAACAATTGATAATTGCGGTCTTTATAAGTGTGCTGTCCTGGGGATTTGAATGTTATGGTTATTATCTGGTAATTGGTAATTTCAACAATACATTAAATGTAAGCTGGTCTTTTTTTAGCTACAGTTTTTCAACAATTGTTGGTGCGGTTTCTATGCTGCCAGGTGGACTTGGAGTTACAGAAGGATCATTTCTTTTAATGCTTACTTCAATGGGTTTATCAGCTAATGATGCTGCAGTAACAACATTCATAACAAGAGTTGCTACTTTGTGGTTTGCCGTAATTGTTGGAATAGTAGCTGTTATAATGTTCCAGAAGAAATTTGGAAAAATAAATTTCAATAATAATGATTGATAATTCACTTCATTAAAATTATTACAGTTTAAAGGTATTTATTAGTTCATTTACCTTGATTTTAAGAGGCATCAACAATATTTTTTGAATGTAAAAAACAAAGGAGTTGATATGGCACAGGATAATAACAATTTAGGAAAAGGTTTTCTTATCGGCTTCCTTGCCGGAGGTGCAGTTGGAGCTGCAATTGCGCTTTTATTTGCACCCAAAAGCGGTAAAGAATTACGAGCTGATTTAAGACAAAAAGGTGAGGAATATCTTGATGATGCAGAAAGGTACCTTTCAGAAGCAAGAGAAAAAGCCCGTGAACTGATAAACGAAGGCAAAAAGAGATCTGAAAAAATTATTACTGATGCTAAACAAAAATCTCAGGAAATTATAAAAGATGCTGAGAAAATAATTCTTGAAGCTAAAGAAAAGACTTCAGAAGTTGTGCACACAGGCAAAGAAAAATTGGAAGAAGAAGCAGAGCGAATTAAAAGTTCTATTAAAGCTGGTGTTGATGCCTACAAAGAAGCTAAGAAATCTTAAGTAAATTTAATGGATATTATTCAAATCCTGACTGCGTTTTTGCTATTATCAGCTGCTATGCTTTGCATAGCGCTGATATTTTATTTTAAAAAGATTGTCGGGTCAATGCTTGAACTTGAAAAAGAAATTAAGGATCTTAATTCAACTTTGAAACCGTTAATAAGTTCAACGCTCGAATTGACAAAAAATCTTAATGAAGTTTCGGAAACTGCTAAGAAACAATTACAAGTCTCTAAGTCCATTCTTGATGATGTAAGATATCGCGTTGATAAAGTTCTTGAACTTGAAGAAAAAGTGCGTGATGGAATTGATTATGCTGTAACACCATTGATTCAAAATTTATCTGCAATTGGGAAGGGTATTGAGACATTTTGGAGGAAATTCAAAGAAAGATAGTTACAATCAATCATTTCTCACCTATTTAACTGATTAGGAGGAACTCCCGTGAAAGAACATGGCCCTGATACAATCCGAAATATTGCATTTATAGGACACGGTGGTACCGGAAAAACATCACTGTCCGAAATAATTTTGTACACTGCGCACGAAATAAACAGAATTGGCTCTGTAACAGAAGGTAATACTGTTTCAGATTACTCGCCAAATGAAATTGAAAAACAAATCTCAATTTCTACTTCTCTTATGCACATTGAATGGGAGGGAAGTAAAATTAATATTCTCGACACACCAGGTTATAGCGATTTTATAGGTGACGTAAAATCCGCAATGAGAGTTGCTGATACTGCAGTTATGCTTTTAAAATCTGCTGAAGGAATTGAAGTCGGAACTGAATTAACAGGCGGATACATCAATGAATTTGCTCTTCCCTCGGCAATCGTAATAAATAAAATTGATAATGAACATTCTGCTTTTTTCGAAACTTTAGAAAAATCTAAAAAAAGATTAACCAGCGGGGCAGCAGCAATAACATTTCCCGTTAAGGAAGGAGTTGGTTTTAATTCCGTAGTTGATATTCTGAAAATGAAAGTTTATGAATATGGTGATGCGGGCAGCAGAAAAGTAATTGAAAAAGATATTCCCTCTGAATTAAAGGATAAAGCAGAGGAATTACGAACTTATCTGATAGAAAAGATTGCTGAGACAAGTGAAGAATTGATGAATAAATACTTTGACGAGGGCTCTTTAAGTGATGAAGAAATTGCCCAAGGTATAAGAGCTGCCATTATCGGTAGGAGTTTAACTCCGGTTTTTGCCATCTCTGCAACTTCAGCGGTTGGAATAAATAATTTTCTGGACTTTGTTGCAAAATATTTCCCAACACCTTTAGACAGGGGCGGTGAAGAAGCTTTGTTTGCTGAAAAGAAAGAAAAAATCCTGGTTAAACCTGATCCAAATGGTGAACCTGTTCTATTCGTATTTAAAACACTCTCTGAACAACATGTTGGCGAGCTTTCACTTTTCAAAGTTTATTCAGGTACTGTAAGACCTGGAATGGATTTAGTAAATCAATCAAATAATAAAGTTGAAAGACTCAGTCAGCTTTCTATACTTAATGGCAGAAACAGAAAAGAAGTCCCGCAATTATTAGCGGGTGATATCGGTGCTGTTGTAAAATTAAAAGATACTCATACAAATAATACATTATCTTCCAAGAATTTTCCGGTAATTATTAGACCAATCATATTTCCGGAGCCGGTAATTCATGGTGCGGTTATTCCGAAAGCAAAAGGAGATGAAGATAAAATTTCTGCCGGACTTCATACTCTACACGAAGAAGATCCTTCATTCAATGTAAAATATGATCCTGAAATTTCTCAGACGGTTGTTTCTGGTCAGGGTGAACTTCAACTTGCACTTGCAGTTAAAAGACTTAAAGAGAGATACGGAGTTGATGTTGACCTTGTAGAACCAAAAATTCCGTATAGAGAAACAATTAAAGCAACTGTTAATGATGTTGAATACAAACATAAAAAACAGTCAGGCGGAAGAGGACAATATGGTCATGTTCATTTTAAGATGGAACCACTTCCAAGAGGTAAGGGATTTGAATTCGTTGATGCCATTGTTGGTGGAGTAGTACCAGGAAGATTTATTCCCGCGGTTGAAAAAGGAATTCAGGAAACGATGGCGAAAGGAGTAATCTCAGGTAATAAGGTTGTTGATGTAAAAGTTACTTTGTTTGATGGAACAT
>FWWM01001875.1_pt1 | contig 60773 bp, 53 predicted proteins | sample 2228351 | NCBI WGS metagenome assembly FWWM01 (sample SAMEA103939774, study PRJEB20133) | metagenome
CCCCTAATCCGGCCCCAACCCCTCCTCTGACCCCCTGGCTGATTTTCATGCAGGAAGTGGGTTCAAAGCCCCAGCCAACCTCGCCCGGCCTGTGCGCGTCGGAACCCAGGTAAACCCTTTTGCCCCCTGCTTTCCGGTATAACTCAAGGAAATCCGGCCCCGGCATTGGCGTTTTAAGGCCCCTTCTCAGGGATGAAGTGTTGACCTCTGGCAGTGTGCCCGTGTCCAGCAATGCGCTTATTATCTCGTCAATCCTGGGCCTGTATCTCACGGTGTAATCCCGGAACCTTTCCGTTATCTTGTTGAAGTAATCCAGGTGGGCCAGGCAGTGAAAAAGCCCTGATGAGACGCAAGAGAGAACCTCAGAAAAATACGGCTCAAGGTCGTCCGCGGTCTTAAACCACTCGTCTATTATCTCTCTGCCAACATAGTGGACGCCACCTATCCTTAATCCGGGCGAGAGGGCTGTGATCGCCAGATTTGTCTCCTCGGCAGATTCAGAACAATATGTTATCTCAAGTCCATAACCGACCGGCAGACCGGTTTCGGCCGCCGCGAGCCTGTAATCCCTGATGGCCTCTGCAGGCCTGAAATAGCCGTAGCATAGGTCAGAAGGCCTGGTCTCCAGGTGATCCGTGAAGACTATCCCAGCGAGGCTCCGGCCCCTCGCGTCAAAACAGGCGGACACGGGTGTGTTCTCCGCGTCGCAGGAATGTATAGTGTGGACATGACAATCGTAGATATTCAATGCTTTATCTTTTGCCAGTATTCGGATTCGCTGAAGGCTGGGCTTTGATCCCTGGTGTGGCAGGCCCTGCAATCGGAAAGATTTCCCCTTGCCGGCGGGTTCTCAGGGCATTTCCCTCCCGGGTGGCACGACTCGCAGGTTATGCCAACCAGGTGCGGCGTTTTATCCGGGTCAACGAACCCACCCTTGCCGAAGCCGGTGGTGTGGCAGGTCAGGCACCACGGGTTATCAACTCTCCCGTCCTCAAGTAGGGTCTGGAACGCTCCCGCGTGCTCGGATGCCTTCCAGACCTCGTATTCCTCTTTGTGACAGAACTTGCAGAAACCCGGCCCGCGGAAGCTCAGTTTCGCGCCTGTTTTCTGAATGTTTATCCTGTAAGCATTGCTGTATTCCTGAAGGACGAGGTTCACTTCCGGGTCAGTCGGGGTTTCCGGCCTCACCGGGATGAACCAGGACTCCACGCCTCTTTCGCTCAGCTTCAGGACACCCAGGGACATTCCCCTAGGAACCGCCGGGACTACTATCGTCTTCCCCACGCTGAATGCCTGGAACTCTCCTTTTGCCTCTATTATGGCGTCAGGGGCATATTCTTTCGCCAAGGCCTCGTCGGTTTCCTTGCCAGCCGATGATAGGAAAACAATGTAATCGTATGATCTCGCGCCGGATATATCCGGCGGGTTTTCATCTATGACCCTGACCAGCAGAACGCGATTTTTTATCGTCCAGGGCCTTTTTTCGTCAAGAATCGGGAGAGCCCCCCACAGGCCAGCGTATGTTTCTGGCGTGTCGCAAGAGCCTATTGCTACAGCGTCGTATCCGGCAGAGATCATCCCCCTTGCCATGAACCATGGGTTCAGGGTGTCCGTGGTGTCCGGAGTGAAACAGCCAGCGTCAACCAAAAGAGCGTCCGGATGTTTTTTCCTGAACTCCCTGGCCAGGTGAGCGGCCGCGTTCAGCCCGCCCTCCGGCGTTCCAGGGCACGAGCACGCCTCCAGGTAGCCGGAGAGGGAACCGGTGAAAAGCAGGTAACGCTCAGATGGCTTCCTGGAGCATGAAACCAGGAGACCTATAAATACCACCAATATCAACCTATACACGCTATTGCCCAGTTTCGCCCACGCAGACCATCACGCCTGGCTGACCAGAGCCACATGTCCTCTGCCGTGCAGGCCGGCGGGGCAATTATATTATCATGCTTGATGCCAGCCGCGATCAACGATTGGGCCAGGAACCCCGGAAGGTCCAGGAACCAGGATTCTTCCCTGGGGTTCGCGAACCCCGGGAAAAGTTCCGCCACCTCCTCACCAACCCTGTAGCAATCCCCACAGATCATCGGCCCCAGGGCAATTTTCAGATCTGCCGGTTCTGTCCCGCATATATGGCGCATGACCTCAATGGCGTTAATGTGAACCCCGGCAAGTGCGCCTCGCCAACCAGCGTGCGCGATGCCAAGGGCCAGGCGCTCCGGGTCAAAGATGAAGACCGAGCCGCAATCCGCTGTTTTCACCGATATGAAAAGCCCCTTTCTGTTCGTGACGATAGCGTCTCCGGGCGTTTCTGGTTCTACCGGCGCGACCTGAACTATGCCCGTGTGGAGCTGGTTAAGGCAGAGGAAATCCTTGACCGGAGGGAACCCTATCCTGGTTGAAAAATAGGCAACGAAAGGCCCCGATCCCGCCAGCTCGTAGTATCCCTTGTGTTTTACCCATTCCATTTCGCTTTTATGACCCGCGGGAATCCCGAAAGATCTGGAAGGAGCTCCGCCGTGAAGCCGTTCTCGTTGGCGAACCTGAGGATAGCCTCGGCTATGAAAGGGCTTGTTTCCAGGACGAGCCAGCCGCCCGGAACCAGGTGGTGATCCAGGATTATTTCCCTGGTCAGAGCCGCGCCATCATCCCCACCCCACAGGGCATCCGTCGGCTCCATGAGAACCTCCTTCGGCAGGCTCTTCATCTCCTCTGTCCGTATGTATGGCGGGTTGGAAACAACCAAGTGATAGAGGCCTTCCCCGGCCTTTGTTCCTTTTGCCCGGACAAAGGTTATCCTATCGGATACACCGTATTTCTCGGCGTTTTCCCTCGCAATGCCCAGTGCTTTTCTGTTGATGTCCGAAGCGGTCACGCTAGCTCTCCGGTATCGCCTTGCCATGTATATCGCGAGACAGCCGGTTCCAGTTCCTATGTCCCATATCCTTATTTCCGATTCCTCCGCATAAAGCTCCCCTGCCACCAGCGCTACGGTCTCGGTCTCCGGCCTGGGAATGAACACCCCCTTTTTTATCCGGAGTGTCATGTCCAGAAAGTAGGCCCTCCCGAAAATATATTGAATCGGCTCGCCTCTTGCCCTCCTTTTCGCCACCCTGACGGCCATCCTGAAGACATCATCTGGTATCTCCGTGACCAGGGATGCTGTCTCCCCAGAGTCGGTCAGGAGCTCGGTTATTATGTAGTAGGCTTCCCTCGCGGGTTCCCTCATTCCGGCGAGATAACCTTCAAGCCTATGAATTGCCTCTAGCGTCTGCATCCTATATTCCCAATCTTATCCGTAAAGCGCCCATCAGGATCGCCTGTATTGCTGATACTATAATCCCCCCGCTTATCCAGAGCCACCACGGGACAGGTTTGTTTCTCGCCGCGAACATCGTGTAGGCTATGAGGATGCCCCAGACAACCGCGTATGTCCCTATCACAGAGAGCCCTTCAAAAATGACCAATGGGTAAAACATCCACCCCGGCGCGTAGAATAACAATGGCCACAGAGACAAAACCAGAAACGCGCCGAGTCCCAGGTCTGTCCAACCAAGGCCTGATTTCGCGGCCTCGTCTTTGTTTATGCCGGCGAGCACTGGTCCTATCAGCAAAGCCAGGGAATAACCGGTCGCAAGGCCCGTGGCGAGCCTCACCGAGTTCAGGCCCGGTTGCCACCCCAGCGCTCCCGAGAACACATCTCCGGCCATCAACGCCAACGAAACCACTATCACGACTGCGACCCTCCAGTTTGGGACTATGCCCAGCTTGCGCCTCCTGAGAACCAGGAGGAAGTAAAAACCCATCCAGAGGCCGAAGTGAATTCCGGTGCAACGGCCGCAGAGGGGAAGATGGTGCCCGCCTGGATGAAGCGAGTGCTGGGGCAGTTGGTGACAGACCGCGCTTCCAAGGAAAAAGGCTATGTCAACTATCTTGTGCAGAGGGAAATTATATCAGTTGCCAGTTGTCGGTTGCCAGTTGTCGGTTGCCGTAACCGGGCCAGTCCCCACGAGCCTGGTAAACGACAGTTTGACGCGGGCCAGGGGGGAAATATTACTAGGAAGCCAGCAATCATTGAATCCGGAGCAAAGACAAACCCCGATGTCTTCGCTATAATAACCACAACCAACCAGACCGACGAGGCCGGCTGGGCATGAACAATCCTGGAAGCCCCTAGTCTCAGGGACATATACCCTGGTTCTGATAACCCGAAACAAGACCTTGACGCGCGAGGTTGTTATTGCAGAGAGTTGCGAACAGGGAAATGACGGGCAAAACCCTGATAGGCCCTCTTAGGCCGGGGGTTTATTTCGCGGTGGCCGGAAGGCAGAGGGCCAGAGTAGTGGCAAAATAAACCCAGGAGCGCAGTATCATGGACTAACTGATAATTGACCCCCTGCCCAAGCGCTTGCCCGGCCCCGGCCCTGGCCTTTATAATTTCGCCAGAACACAGAAAAGAAAGAGGAAGAGATGCCGAGAAAGAAGAAAGAGGAAAAGGCTAATGCTGGCCTGGCCAGGCACGAGAGGGACACGGGGTCGCCGGAGGTGCAGATAGCGGCCCTCACGGTCAGGATAAAGGCCATGACAGAGCACCTGAAACGCCACAGGAAGGATGTGCACTCTCGCTACAGCCTGATAAAGATGGCCGCGCAGAGGAGAAAGCTTCTCCGATATTTGAAGGACAACGATTTCGCCAAATACAGGGAAGTGGTGCACTCCCTGGGACTCAGGGGGTAATTGGATGAACCCTACAAAACACACAGCCCCTATCGGGGAAAGAATTCTCAGTTTGGAAACCGGAACAATGGCCAGGAGCGCGGACGCGTCCGTCCTGGTCAGATATGGAGACACCGTGGCCCTGGTCGCGGTGACAACGAAGCCGCCGGAGGAGAAGGTTGACTTCCTTCCCCTATTGGTGGAATACAGGGAACAGACATACGCGGCTGGAAAGATACCCGGCGGGTTTTTCAAGAGGGAGGGGAAGCCTCGTGACAGGGAAATACTCTACGGCAGGGCAATAGACCGAGGAATAAGGCCGCAGTTCCCGAAGGGCATGATGGATGAAATTGAGATAATCGTCCTCCTCCTTTCCTACGACATGGAGAACCCGGGCCTTCTGCCCGGCATAATTGGCGCGTCCACCGCGCTTTGCGCGTCCAGCCTGCCATTTCCGGAACCCCTTGGCGCGGCAACGATTGGCAGGATTGACGGACAGCTCGTTCTCAACCCGACCAACTCCCAGCTTGAAAAAAGCGATTTTGAGCTACTGCTCGTTGGTAGGCCGAATTCCATATCAATGATTGAGTTCGGCGGAAAAGAAATACCAGAATCGGAGCTCTGGGACGCGGTGGAATTCGGCATGAAGGCTGTTGAAGAGACATACAACCTGCAGAAGGAATTCCTTTCGGGACTGAGCGTGACCAAAAGAGAACCCACCCTCCTGCAGTATCCGGACGAGCTGGCCCGCCGCGTTGAGGAGCTATACGGGGCCAGGATAACAGAGGCTCTCCTCCTGGAAGGCAGGAACGAGAGATATAGAGCGCTTGAGAACCTGGGCAAAGAGGCGGTCCAGGCGCTCGCTGAGGAATTCCCCGATATGGCTGTTGAGACGAAATACCTGATTTCCCAGCTCGCGGAGCGCCTGATGCGCGAGTATGTGCTTCGCGAGGGAAAGAGGGTTGACGGTAGAAGCCTTGACGAACTGCGGCCGATAACCTGCCAGCTGGGTCTTTTGCCAAGGACACACGGTTCAGCCATTTTCACGCGGGGCGAAACTCAGGCTCTAGTTGTCACAACTCTGGGCACCGAAGAGGATGTCCAGCGTCTCACAGAGCTTGAATACTACGAGGAAAAGCGTTTCATGCTCCACTACAATTTCCCGCCGTTCTCAACCGGAGAGGTCAGAGCGATGCGAGGCCCGGCCCGCCGAGAGATAGGCCACGGCGCCCTCGCGGAGAAAGCCCTCTCGGTGATGATGCCAGACACGGACAGGTTCCCATACATAATAAGGATAGTATCTGACATAACCGAGTCCAACGGCTCAACATCCATGGCGACGGTCTGCGGCGGTTCCTTGTCCTTGATGGATGCGGGGGTCCCCATAGATAGGCATGTTGCCGGAATATCAATTGGCCTTATCAAAGAAAACGAAAAAAACCTCCTCCTGACGGACATACTCGGCATGGAGGACCACTTCGGGGACATGGACTTCAAGGTGGCTGGCACAGAGAATGGGGTGAACGCCATACAGCTTGACCTGAAGCTCACGGGCCTTGAACCGGAAATCCTGAAGTCCGCGCTTGACCGAGCCAGGGAGGTCCGGATGACCATACTGGACATAATGTCCTCGGCCATATCAAGGCCCAGGGACGAGCTCTCCCGCTACGCGCCGAAGGTTGTCTCTTTCCCCGTGCCATACGACAAAATAGGGGATATAATAGGCTCTGGTGGCAGGACGATAAGGAGCATACAGGACGCGACTGGAACCAAGATAGAGATAAACGACACGGACAGCAGGGTGATGATAGCCGGAGATAACATGGAAAAGGTCCAGGAGGCCAGGCGAATAGTGGAGTCCATAGTGCGTGAACCAGAAATAGGTGAGGTCTACCAGGCAAGGGTTGTGAAGATAACGAACTTCGGAGCGTTTGTGGAGCTGGCCCCGAAGAAGGAAGCCCTCCTGCACATATCCGACATAGCCTGGGAACGGATACCGACCGTTGAGGATGCCCTGAAACTCGGCGATATCGTTGAGGTCAAGGTCACAGAAATAGACCCAACGGGCAAGATAAAGGTCTCCCGGAAGGCCATGCTACCCAAACCAGAGGGCTTTAAGGAGCGCGACGGCGCCGAGCGCGGAGAGCGCCGCCCCAGACGACCAGGCGGAGAACGCGGCGATCGGAGGCCGCGGAGGTAGCTCAGTTGTTCGTCAGAAACAATAACCAAGAACCAAATGATGGCCTGGAAAGTCCCACTTTTTGACGCTGAATTCGGCCCCGAAGAGGAAGAGGCGCTCCTTAGGGTGATAAGAAGCGGGTGGGTCTCGGCCGGGCCTGAGACCGCTGAGTTTGAGCGGGAGTTCTCCGAATTTCTCGGGGGCCCGGAGGTAGTGTTTCTCTCATCTGGAACAGCTTCCCTGCACCTGGCGCTCGCATCGCTTGGAATAGGTCCCGGAGACGAGGTCATAGCCCCTGCTTTTACATACATAGCGACATGCTCCCCTGTTCTCTGGCAGGGAGCGACTCTCCGGTTCGCTGACTCAGAATCCCTGAAAAATCCCAACACATCGCCCCGAACCGTTGAAGGCCTTGTGAACGAGAGGACCAGGGCCGTCATATTCCTGCACTACGCGGGCTTCTCCGAGGGCATAGCGGATATCGCGAAGTTTTGCGAAGAGCGGGGTCTTTTTCTCATAGAGGACGCGGCCCACACCCACGGATCCGTCTCTGATGGCAGGAAACCAGGAACCTTTGGAAAGATAGGCTGTTTCTCTTTCTTCGCGAACAAGAACATGACATCCGGAGAGGGGGGCGCGCTCGCCACTTTTGACCATGAGATTGCCGAGAGGGTCAGGCGCATGGCCTCCCACGGTAGGACAGCCGCGGCCTGGGACAGGTTCAGGGACTCCCGGATAAAAACCTATGACATCATTGAGATGGGCTACAACTACAAGGCAACGGATATGCAGGCCGCGCTTGCCCGTGTCCAGCTCAGGAAACTGCCGGAGTCAAACGAAAGGAGGGTGAATCTCGTCCGGTTATACAGGGAGCTTCTCTCTGATGTTCCGGGCCTTATTATCCCCTTCCAAGACTACGAGAACTCAGCGAACTACATATTCCCCGTTGTCCTGCCAGAGGGCACGGACAGGCTCGCGGTCATGGAAGCTCTCGCTGAGACCGGAATCCAGACCTCGGTTCACTACCAGGCGGTTCACACATTTACCTATTACAGGAAGATGTTTCCGGATCTCAGATTGCCCGTCTCGGAGGAGCTCACCAGGCGCGAGCTCAGCCTCCCGCTTTACCCGCACATGGGGGAGGAGAGGGTGAGGATGGCGGCTGAGGCGTTGAGGGCCGCGCTGGGGGGATAGATGGCCAAAATCGGCATTTTGCCTCGCGGGCCGTTTTGCACAATGCGCTTTTATCGGGGGTTTCCATACACGAATGTCCTCGTGAAGCCAGACCGTGATTCGGAGGCCAAGAAGATCTATGACGAGTTCAGGCGAAAGCTCTGGGAGGAGCACGGGTTAAAGCCATCCTTTGATCTAAAACAAGGGGCGACCTCATTGCAGACTACCCCTTCGGCCTCTAGCTACAAACATCTCCTTTAGCCTCGGCTGGCCTCAAAGGCATACTGGCTGGCCCCATTCCTTGAGAAATGTGCTGATCGTGTTCAATACACCCCTGGGTTCATGAGGCAACCTTCCTGTAATCCACACCATAAGAGCCACCGGAGGGACTTGAACCCACAACCTACGCCTTACGAAGGCGCCGCTCTGCCGTTGAGCTACGGTGGCTAAGAAACATATTTTAACCCAGGACTACGGAGTGGCTCAATCTGCTGTTTTGCCTCCGGTAAAGTTGTCCCCCTCCAGGAAAGATGCTTATAATTTTGAACGAATGGAGGTATGAGATGATCTTAATTCTCTTGGTTTTCTCTCAGCTCTTTGCCACAAGATACGGCGGCTCCGGATCCGAGGAGGCGCGAGGGGTTGCCCAGACACCTGATGGTGGCTTCGTGATGGCTGGCTACACCAGAAGCTACGGCGCTGGAGGGGATGACATCCTGGTAATAAAAACAGATGTGGCCGGCAACCTGCTCTGGGCAAGGGCAATAGGCGACACAGCGAACGACCAGGCCTACGCTGTTGCCGTGACATCGGACGCGGGAATAGCCATCGCTGGATATTCCTACTCCAGCTCGTCCTGGCACTCCGCGGTCCTCGTGAAACTGGACGCTGACGGGAATTTCCTCTGGGCGAGGAGGTTCTACTACTCAGGCACCGAATACGATGATTTCTATTCGCTTGCGGTCTCGTCCGATGGGGGGTTTATCCTGGGAGGGAGGGACCTCGCGGCGTTCGGGCCAGGGGTTCACGACCTCCTCCTGGTGAAACTGAACTCCACCGGTGGCACGGTCTGGTCAAGGGGATTCAGGAACGACGGATGGGACGACAGCTGGTCAATTGTCCCCGCGTCCGGAGGGGATTTTGTCCTGGTTGGCAGGACAGAGCCCCCATCAACCTATGACGATGACATCCTGGTCATGCGGTTCAGCGGCGCGACCGGCGCGCTCGTGTGGGCCAGGATATTCCGCGGAGATACAACGGACTGGGCCTGGGGCGTGACAGGAACCCCGGATGGGGGGTTCGCGGTTGTCGGGACAAGCAACAGCTGGGGAAGCTCTGCCATGATCCTCAAGGTTAATTCTGACGGTAGCCTGTCCTGGGCCAGGCGAGTCCCCGGCTCATCGGCCTACGCTGTGGCCGTGGCCGGTGACGGGGGCATAGTTGTCGCGGGCACTGGAGGCTTCAGCCTGCTCAAGACCGATGCCTCCGGTAACCTTCTCTGGGCAACCAGGCTCGCCAACCTTACCCCGCGCTCGCTCGTCATACTGCCGGACGGGCAAATCGCTGGCACCGGAACATACTCCTATGACTTTTGCCTGTTCAGGGTCTTCTCCGATGGCACCTATCCAAACTGCTTCTCGGTTGTAACCCCTGCGACGGTGGATGTGATGCCTGTTGTCAATACCTCTTCATCAAACCCCACGGCCTCTTTTGTCAATGTGGCCTGGACCCCGATCGTTACGCCGGTGAACCCGAATGTAGTCCAGGTCTGCTCGCCCATTGGCGTGAGCGAGGAGCCAGCCTTACCGGATGAAGGCATAAGGGCAATTGGCCTCAGGAAAGCCGCGCTATTCATCTCGCCAATAGCTTGCGGCATAAGCGTATACGCGGCCGACGGAAGATTGGCATTCTCGGGAAATCTATCGGAGGGAGAGAACCGGATCAGGCTCGGTCAGGGCGTTTATTTCTGGATGGCCGCCGGCCAGAGGGGAAAGGTCGCGGTAATGGAATAAGGGACGGTTCCGGGCGAAAGGAAATATCCCATTGCTGTTGATCAGGGGCGATCGTCGGAAGGTTGAAACCGGCCCCTCCTTCAACTTATATTTTTCCAGCTCAACAAGGAGACAACGATGTTTGACATACTTAACTTCCTCGTGGCCTCCGGCACAGAGGAACCCAGCCTGACGCACATCGTGATGAAGCTGGTGTTCCAGATCGCGGTCATCATGTTCGTGGCCAAACTAGCCGGGGAGTTCATGGAGAGGTTTCTAAAGCAACCCTCTGTCCTGGGTGAGCTCTTAATAGGCGTGATCATAAGCCCTTTCCTCCTGGGCCCCTACATACAGATACCCGGGGTTGGCCCGTTGTTCCCGGTTGAGGGCCACGGATATGTCCCGGTCTCTTCCGAGCTCTATTCCATCGCGCAGGTAGCGGTCATCCTCCTTCTTTTCATGGCCGGTCTTGAGACTGACCTGAAGCTGTTCCTGAGATACGCGTTTCCAGCCTTTATCGTGGGACTCGGCGGCGTTGTATTCTCGTTCGCTTTCGGCCAGGTGACCACGGTCTGGATGGGCCACGCGGATGGCTACATGCATCCAGCCGCGCTGTTCATGGGCGCGATAATGACCGCGACCTCGGTCGGGATAACCGCGCGCATTCTCTCGGAGATGAAGAGGTTGAACACCCCTGAGGGCATAACCATTCTGGGCGCGGCAGTTGTGGACGATGTCCTGGGACTCATAGTCCTCTCTCTCGTTATAGTCATAGCAGAAGCGCAGGCCCTGGGAGGGAGCATATCCTGGGGACACCTTGGCCTTGTGAGCCTGAAGGCAATGGGCTACTGGATAGCCCTGCTCGCGGTCTGGATATTCCTCGCAAAGCCCGTGGCCTGGCTACTGAAGAAGTTCAGGAGCGAGGGAGCGTGGGCAGTGCTCATCCTGTCCATATGTTTCTTTTTTGCCGCGCTTTCCGAGGTCTTTGGCCTCGCGATGATCGTCGGCGCATACGCGGTGGGACTGGCCTTCAGCCAGACTGATATCGCTGAGGAACTGACCGAGAGGATGTCCGGGTTTTACCAGGCCGTGGTCCCAATATTCTTCGTGGTCACAGGGATGATGGTGAATGTGTTCGCGTTCAAGGAAGTCCTGGTGTTCGGCATAATCATAACTGTCCTCGCGATAATCTCCAAGGTCCTGGGTTGCGGACTTCCGGCCATGACGGTCGGGTTCAACCTGATGGGGGGTGTCCGTGTGGGAGTCGGGATGCTCCCTCGCGGCGAGGTGGCGCTGATAATAGCCTCAATGGGCCTGGCGAGGGGCATAATCTCCCAGGATATATACGGGGTCGCGATACTGATGACCCTGGTCACTACCCTCGCCGCGCCGCTGTTCCTGGTTCCCCTGTTCAGGTCCGAGCGAGTCGGCACCTGGGGGAAGAAAAAGGAGGCCTGAGGGGGAAAATCAAGGGGGTTCGGCTGGCGCGATCCTGCGATGGTAATGTGATTGTGGGGGCAATCGTGCCGCGCCAGGAGCACCCGAAGTGGAGCCAGGCCTGCCCTGAGCTTTAGAATTATGGCCGAAAGGAGAGATTGATGGATACCCAGAAGATAGAGCGCATAGTCGCGACGGACTGTGGCTCAACCACAACCAAGTCCCTAATAATAGTCTACAACGAGGAAGAGAAGACCTACCGCCTGGTCGCGAGGGGCGAGGCCCCGACCACGGTGGAAAAACCCTTTGAGGATGTGACCATAGGCGTTCAGAACGCGTTTACCGAGCTTGAGGAGGTCACCGGATACAAGATACTGAAAGAAGACGGGACGATCCTCAAGCCCACGATGCCGGACAAAAAGGGCGTTGACATATATGTCTCCACATCCTCAGCTGGCGGCGGTCTGCAGATGCTGGTCGCTGGCGTCGTCAAGGCCATGACAGCGGAGTCTGCCGCGAGGGCCGCGCTTGGAGCGGGCGCGATCGTCATGGAGACCATAGCTTCAAACGACGGTAGATTGCCACACCAGCGCGTTGAGCTCATCCGGCGCCTGAGACCTGACATGATACTCCTGGCCGGCGGCACTGATGGCGGGACCGTCAAACATGTGGTTGAGCTCGCGGAGCTCATAGCCGCGGCTGAGCCGAAGCCCCGCTTTGGTTTTACCTACAAGATGCCGGTTATTTACGCGGGGAACAAGGACGCGAGGGAAGAAGTCAGCCGCATCCTCGGCGAAAAAGCATCCCTGCATGTGGTTGACAACATAAGGCCCATTCTGGAAGCGGAAAACCTTATCCCAGCTAGAGAAGCCATACACGAGCTGTTCATGGAACATGTCATGCAACAGGCTCCCGGCTACAACAAGCTCATGGAGATGACTGATGTGCCCATAATGCCGACGCCGGGAGCGGTTGGGCTCCTGGTTGAGAAAGTCGCCAGACAGTTCGGGATAGAGGCAATGGGCGTTGACATAGGCGGTGCGACCACGGATATATTCTCCGTTTTCAAGGGCGTCTTCAACAGGACGGTTTCCGCGAACCTTGGCATGAGCTACTCCATATCAAATGTCATGGTTGAGGCCGGCCTGGACAACATCCTGCGCTGGGTTCCGTTCCACCTTGACGAGGGCGACCTACGCAACCGCATAAGGAACAAGATGATACGGCCCACAACCGTGCCCCAGACCCTGGAAGACCTGATAATTGAACAGGCCATAGCCAGGGAGGCTCTCCGCCTTGCGCTGGAACAACACAGAATGATGGCGGTAGAGCTCAGGGGCGTCCAGAAGGTCAGGACGATAGCGGAGAGCTTTGATCAAACGATAACCGGCCAGACCCTCGTCAACATGATGACGCTGAACCTGCTCATAGGCTCCGGAGGCGTCCTCTCGCACGCGCCCAGGAGGTCGCAGGCCGCGCTCATGCTCCTGGATTCATTCCAGCCTGAGGGCGTGACCTTCCTGGCCGTGGACTCAATATTCATGATGCCGCACCTTGGCGTCCTTTCAACGGTCCACGAAAAGGCCGCGACCCAGGTGTTTGACAGGGACTGCTTGATAAGGCTTGGGACATCAATCGCGCCGGCTGGAAGGGTAAAGGAAGGCAAAAGGTGCATGAGGGTAACGCTCTACTGGCCAGAGGGAAGGGAAGAGGTAATGGAAATAAACGGTGGCCAGCTGGTCAGGATTCCGCTTGAGGTCGGCAAGAAGGTCAAGGCCCTTGTGGAGCCGGCCTCTGGGTTTGACGCGGGCGAGGGCAAGGGTAAGAAGGTTGAAACGACAGTTGAGGGCGGCGTGGTTGGATTGATACTGGACGGGAGGGGAAGGCCCCTCGTTCTACCGATGGATCCCGGACTCAGAGTGAAGAAGCTCTCGGAGTGGGTTGAGGCCGTGGATGTCTATCCTGCGAACGAATACCGCAAACTCCTGGCCAGGAAGATATAATGGGATCACAGCACCCTGATAAGGATTTCGCGTTCCCGGTTGCTGGTTTCAAACGGCAACCGACAACCGAAAACGAGGAACGATGAGATTCTCAGGGAGCGGTGACAGGGCATTTGAAATATACCTCAAGGAAATAGAGGATTTCCCATCGCTGAGCCGGGAAGAAGAGCGCGAGCTCCTGGAGAAAGCAAAAAAGGGGGACAGGGAAGCCGCCGCGAAGCTGGTCTACGCGCACCTCCGTTTCGTGGTTAACACCGCTAGCAAATATCAGGGCTACGGCGTTCCCATCTCTGATCTGATCAACGAGGGCAACCTCGGACTCCTCAAGGCAATAGAGCACTTTGACCTCTCAAAGAATGTCCGGTTCCTCTCGTATGCGATATGGTGGGTCAAGCAGTCCATATTCAAGGCGCTTGACTTGCATTCCTCAACTGTCAGGATAACCCCGGAGAAAAGGAGCAGGCTAAAGGAGGTCTTGGAAACCGAAAAGCGCCTTGTGCACGAGACGGGTTTCTCGCCCTCAATTTACGAGATAGCTGAGGAAATGGACCTGTCTCCGGAAGAGGTGGCGGAAGCGAGGCTCCTGGCGAACAGGGATGTGTCCCTGGATATGCCACTAGGCAAGGATGAAAAGGACACCACGCTCGGCGATGTCCTGGAACAGGCCGCCCTGCCCTCCCCTGCTGAGACATACGAGGCCGAGGAGATGCGGGAGATACTTCTCAGACTCCTGCACAGGCTGGATAAGAAGGAACGAAACATCCTGGTTAACTACTACGGACTGGAGGGCCAGGAACCAAAGACACTGGAAGAGATAGGGGAGATGTTCAAGATATCCCGCGAGCGAGTCAGGCAGATAAAGGACAGGGCAATAGAGAAACTGCGCAAGTGGCACTCCGAGGACCTGAAGGATTTCGTGGAAGAGGGAACCGAGACAACCTGAGGGGGCAGTTGAAACCCGAAGGAACAGATGGGACACACCATACTCTTGACAAATGACGATGGTCCGGATTCGCCGGGCCTCACAGCCATGCGGCACGCGCTCGGGGAACTTGGGGAGGTTTGGGTTGCGATTCCCTCGGCCGAACAGAGCTGCATCAGCCACTCCCTGACCCTGGGCGTTCCAATACGGGTTGAGAGGGTTGGCGAGAGGTTCTTCGTGGTTCACGGAAGGCCCGCGGACGCCATGATAATAGCAGTTGGCGACCTCCTGCCAACCAGACCCAACCTCTGCGTTTCGGGCGTGAACAGGGGATATAACCTTGGAACCGATGCTTTCTACTCCGGCACGGTTGCCGCGGCAAGGGAGGCCGCTTTCGCCGGAATACCGGGGCTAGCTGTCTCGGTTGAGAGGGAAAACGGGGACGACTCAGGCATACATTGGGAGACAGCCGCCCGGATTGGAGCCACGGTGGCAAGGGCCATCCTGGAGGGAAGGCTTGGCCACCCGCTCTGGAACCTGAATGTGCCCAATTCACCCGACATAAAGGGAATAAGATTCGGCAGGGCCGGGAAACGGCAATACGGCGAGGTCTTGATGAAGGGAGGAGATAGCGTGTATATAATATCTGGAACGCCCACCAGGACAGCCGAAGAAGGAACCGACATCTGGCTCGTATCAAACGGGTTTGCCTCGCTCACGCCGCTGTCGGTTGACCCCACGGAGAAAGATGGACTGGCAGAGAGAGTTGGATTCCCTGCTGAGGACATTGTCTAACCAGGGAATAAGGGATAAGAGGGTTCTCTCGGCAATGGCAAGGGTCCCCAGACACAGGTTTGTCCTGCCGGAACACGAGAAAATGGCATATGCCAATGTTCCCCTACCAATAGGGGAGGGACAAACAATATCCCAACCGTTCATGGTAGCATACATGACCGAGAAGCTGATGGTAAAACCTGGAGACAAGGTTCTTGAGATAGGAACGGGTTCAGGTTACCAGGCCGCTGTCCTGGCTGAGATGGGTTGCAGGGTTTTCTCCGTGGAACGCATACCGATCCTGGCAGAAAGGGCCGAAAAAATCCTTAAAGAGCTCGGATACGATGTGAAAACAAGGATTAGCGATGGCAACGAGGGCTGGCCGGAGGAATCACCCTTCAAGGGCATAATGGTAACCGCTGGCGCGGGTGAAATACCAGCTGATTTAACGGAACAGCTGGAAACAGGGGGAAGGCTCATTGTTCCGGTCGGCTCATCCTGGTTGCAGTATCTCACCATCGTGGAAAGAACGCGCGAGGGTTTCAGGCATGAGAAGGATATTCCCTGCTCTTTTGTTCCTCTTGTTGGGCCTTACAGCTACTAGCTGCAGGAGGCCCAGCGAGGCCCCCGCGCGAACGAGGGGGCATTACCTGGTAATAAGAAACGATACTCTCTGGATAGAGATAGCGTCCCAGCCCTGGGAACGCTCTCGTGGCCTCATGTTCCGGGAATCGCTGGCAAGGGATTCCGGGATGCTTTTCACATTTGAACAAAAAGAAACGCTTTCTTTCTGGATGAAGAACACCCCCGTAGCCCTCTCGGTAGCCTTCCTAGACGAGAACTGGGTAATCGTTGACACCCAGGACATGGCGCCATTTTCGGAGAACATGCATTTATCTCGCAAGCCAGCCCTCTACGCGGTTGAGGCGAACCAGGGCTGGTTCAGACAAAGGGGAATAGGGCCGGGGGACACGGTGTTCTTCAGGTGAGCCTGCTTCACGCCCGGCCTTATAATCTCTGCATGAAGGACCCCAGAGTTGAAAAACTCGCAGATGTTCTCGTTGAGTATTCCCTTGAACTCAAAAAAGGCGATCTATTCAGGATAAACGCCGGCACAGAGGCAGAGTCGCTGATCAAGGAAATATACCGGAAAGCGCTTGAGGTGGGCGCGCACCCTTATCTGAGGCTTGGATTGCCAGGCCTTTCCGAGATATATTACAAGCACGCGTCCGATGAGGAGCTTGAGTATGTCTCAGAGCTGGCCATGTTTGAGGTGGAGAAGATGAGCGCGTCGCTCTCAATATGGTCTGACATGAATACGCGCGAGCTCAGCAACATCCCGCCGGAAAAAACGAGCAAGCGCCACAAGGCCCAGGCCCCACTCATCAAGAGATACTTTGAGAGAACGGACTCCGGAGAGATAAGGTGGTGCGGCACCCTCTTCCCGACGCCATCCGCGGCCCAGGAGGCGGACATGGGAACAGAGGAGTTTGAGGATTTTGTTTTTTCGGCCTGTTTCGCTGATAAGCCGGACCCCATAGCGGAGTGGAAGAAGGTCCACGAACGCCAGGAGGGACTGAAGCTCTTTCTGGACAGGGTCTCGGAAATGCGCATAGAGGGCAGGGAAACCGACCTTCGGATAAAGGTAAAGGGAAGGCAATGGGAGAACTGCGACGGCAAGAAGAACATGCCGGATGGCGAACTTTTTACCTCCCCCGTGGAGGATAGCGCGGAAGGCATTGCCTATTATCCTTACCCAACCCTGGCCGGAGGAAGGCTTGTTGAAGGGATTCGCCTTGAGTTCAAAGAGGGCAAGGTCATCAGGGCATCGGCCGAGAGGGGCGAGGAATACCTTCTTAAAAACCTGGACCTGGACGAGGGCGCTCGTTATCTCGGCGAATTAGCTTTCGGGACGAATCCACACATCCAGAGGATAACCAAGAACATGCTCTTTGATGAAAAAATATCCGGGACAATGCACATGGCGCTTGGAAAGGGCTTCCCGAACCTGGGTGGCAAGAACGATTCCGTCCTGCACTGGGACCTCCTGGTGAACATGAAGGAGGGTCGGGTGACCGCTGATGGCACGGTGATATACGAGAACGGGGAATTCAAAACAGGTTGATCTCATGAATATGATGAACTTAATGCTTTTGTTATTGCTCTCCTGGACGGCCGCGGAGTGGGGGGTCATGAAATACGACTGCGGTGGAACCTGGAAACTCTCGGCCGGGCCATCTGAAGGCCTTCCCGTCTTCGTTCCCGTTGGTGATGGGGGCACGAAGCCGGTCGTGAAGGAGCCGGTCCTCTACATCTACGGGGAGATACCCGCATCCACGAGCTTCAGGGTTCTCGTCCCCGATTCGTCCGTGGTGTATTCCCGCCCCGAGCACACCCTCCGGAACGGTATGCCAGAGTGGGTCATCAGGCCGGCGACCGCGGGATCAGGGGTCGGGGGATTTGACTATTACGACAGGGAAGCCAGCCTGGTGAACATCAAGACCCCATCGGGGATGGACATCTGGCCATACATCGTCTATGAGGTGAAGGTAACATTTATCAACCCCGTGAGGGCAAGGAGGGTAGCCGGCGGCGTCTTCTTCTACAACCTGGGGCCACAGCCTATACAAAAGGCCTATTACCTTGGGGATGGGTTCTGGTGCGAGTCCGGAGAGATAGCTCCATACGGAGTCGCGTTCGCACCCCTGAACGAAGGGGAGCCTGGAGCCTCTGCCCTGGTAGAGGACATGAAGGGACTGGGTTTCACGCCGGGGGCCGCGGGGGCGTTCGCGGATACCTGGTGGAAGGAGGTGTCGGACACGCCGGGGAGCATTTTCTACCAGCTGCCGGGGTCAGAGGCCAGCAGGCTGGTGCCCGTGGAGTGGTCTCCTGAACCCGAGAAGTTCACCCGGGGCTTCTGGGTCTGGGTTGAGGGATGACCCCAGCCCATTTCCATGTTATAATGGCTGGAACCATGGCGGTAATGAACCTACGCTCCGCCATTGGAAAACCTACCCGAACAGCGGCAACATGTGGCAACAAAAGGCGGCCCTTTTCAGCCGGGGGAACCTTTGAGGGTTATCCTTTTGCGTGGGCGCAGGAACCCCACAGCAGATTAACGCGCAGGCAATAGAATCAGGGCCGTATCGTGGGTGCAAAGACCTATTGATACACGGTATAATTTCCCTGTGAAAATAGTCCTTCTGGGCCCCCCAGGAGCTGGGAAAGGAACCCAGGCCGCCAGGCTTGAGAAAGAGTTCGGTTTCAAGAGGATTTCCGTCGGGGACATGCTCAGGAAACACGCGGCCGAGGGGATGGAGCTTGGAATGAAGATAAAGTCGTTCATTGACAGGGGCGAGCTGGTTCCAGACGAGATAATATTTGAGCTTGTGGAAAAAGAGCTCGCGCACGAAAACATAATCTTTGACGGAATTCCCAGGAACATCAACCAGGCGAGGGTTTTGGATGAGCTCCTGGCCAGGAGGCAAGAGGGAATTGATGCCGCTGTCCTCATAAGCGTTCCGGAAAGCGAGCTGATAAGAAGGCTCACCGCGAGGCGAGTGTGCGGGGACTGCTGGGAGCCATACAACCTGATAACCAAACCGCCGAAAACCGAGGGCAGATGCGACATATGCGGGGGCATGCTCTACCAGAGGGAGGACGACACCGAGGAAACCACCAGGCACCGGCTCGCTGTCTATCGGGAGGTTACCGAGCCGCTGATTGAGTTCTACAGTGAAAAGGGCGCGCTGGTCATCATACGGGGAATCGGGGATCCGGATGATATATATCTGGAGCTGAAGAGGGCTTTGGGGCTTTGATAATACTGAAATCCCGCCTTGAAATAAGTGGCATAAAAAAGGCCGCGATGGCCGCCAGAAGAACCTTGGAATTCATAGGACCGTTCGTTCAACCTGGGATCAGCACGAAGGAACTGGAGCGGAGGGTCCACGATTTCATAACCAGGGAGCTGGGTGCAACCCCGACATTCCTTGGATACAGGGGATTTCCTGCATCCTGTTGTATATCGCTCAACAATCAGGTCGTCCACGGAATCCCTTCGGAGAAGGTGATCGTAAAGGAAGGAGACCTGGTCAAGGTTGATGTTGGGGTCACCCTTAACGGGTATGTCGGGGATGTCGCGGACACATTCATCGTGGGCAGTGTAGAATCAGGGGTGGAATTGCTCGTCAAGGCAACGAAGGAGTCGTTCTTCAAGGCGATTGAGTTTATGAGGCCTGGCAACAGGCTCGGAGACATAGGCCACGCTATCCAGTCCTATGTGGAGAGCTATGGTTTCTCGCCGGTCCGTGAGCTGGCCGGCCACGGGGTCGGACTGCGCTTGCACGAGGAACCACTGGTTCCTAACTACGGCAATCCTGGAATGGGTCTGGAACTCAGGCCCGGAATGACCCTTGCGATAGAACCAATGATAAACATGGGCACATGGAGGGTGAGGACGCTTGAGGATGGCTGGACAGTGGTCACAGAGGATGGCAAGCCATCCGCGCACTACGAGCACAATGTCCTGGTGACGGAGGGGGAGCCGGAAATCCTCTCGTTGTAGGGGAAGGCCTTGTGCCTATTGGAGCAATTCTTTTAATTTCTCACCAGGTCTCATCCGGCCACCAACGACCATGTAGTTCACCCCGCGGGCGTCAAGGGCTTTAGCCACTTTCGCCAGAATTTCCGGGAACATGGTTCAACACCTTTGCAACGCGTATCACGAGATCGAGATCATCCATGGGGTCTTCCCTCTCCCACGCGCCCAGCTGAACGGCCCACAGACGCATGGCCTCAAAGAGTCGGAGGTTTCTTTCCAGGTCAGGCGGTTCAGAACGAACGAGATCGTCCTCAAATTCGCGCCAGAGCTGGGTATCCTTGATCACACATCAATTATAAAGCGAAATGGCTCGCCATTTCACCCCGACGCGCTCGCCCCGACCTCAAACTGCAGGCGGTATAGCCGCCTGTATAGGGGGCACCTTTCCATGAGCTCGTCGTGAGTCCCAACATCAACGAGCCTGCCCTCGTTCAGGACCGCTATCCTGTCCGCGGACAGGACGGTTGAGAGCCTGTGAGCGATTATCACGGATGTTCTTCCAGCCAGAACCCTTTCAAGAGCGAGCTTCACGGCCTCCTCTGACTCCGAATCCAGCGCGGAGGTCGCCTCGTCAAGGATGACCAGGTCAGGGTTTTTCAGGAGTGCCCTCGCGAGGGCTATGCGCTGGCGCTGGCCGCCGGAGAGCCTCGCGCCTCGTTCCCCGAGCTCGGTGTCGTATCCTTTTGGCAATTCCTGAATGAAGTCGTGCGCGAACGCGTCCTGGGCGGCCCGGATCACCGAGGCCACATCAGCGTCCGGACTCGCGTATGCGATGTTCTGGAAAACAGAGCCAGAGAAGAGGAAGGTCTCCTGTGGCACCAGGGATACCCTGCGCCTGTAGGAGGTGATTGAGAAATCGGAGAGCCTGACGCCATCTATCAGTATCTCGCCCTTTTCTGGCTCGCCGAAACCAGCCAGGAGGTCAGCCAGGGTTGACTTGCCTGCGCCAGATGGCCCTACCAGTGCGAGGCGTTCGCCCCTCCTTATGAAAAGGTTGATGTCCTTCAGGACAGGGACGCCGGGATCGTATGAGAACCAGAGCTCCCTTATCTCAATCCCCTCGCTGATTCCGGGGAACTCCCCTCCCTCCCTCTTTTCCTCAGGAACCGCGAGGACCCTGCCGATCCTTGCCACCGAAGCGAGGCCCTGCTGGATGGGCGCGTTGGCCGCGAAAAGCATCTTGAGCGGGTGCATCAGGGACAGGGCCGCCACAAGGAAGACCATGAACTGATCTGGCGAAAGACTGCCCTCAAGGAATATCAGGTTCGCGCTGTAGAGGAGCATCCCGGCCGCGACTATAGCCGTGAGAAATTCGGTCAGGGGCGGTCCCAGGTTTGCCATCCAGTTCAAGCGCATCATGGAGGAAAAGTAAGATCTGTTGTGCCTGGCAAACTTCGCCTCTTCTTCCCTTTCCTGCACGCTTATCTTCACGACCTTGATCCCGGATAAAAGCTCGTATAGATACTTGTTCATGTCCCCCATCCTCTCCGCGGCGCGGCTGGAGCGTTTCCTGAGCTTTCTGCCCACATAGGTGATAAGGAGCATGGAGACCGGAACCAAAACCAGCGCAAAGAGGAGGAGTTTCCAGCTGGCTACTGCGGCTATCACGAGGTAGACGATTCCCTTGAGCCCCTCCTGCAGGAGGACAAAGAACCCATCGGTCAGGGCGCGCTTTACTTGTTCCGCGTCCGACGAGAACCGGGCCATGATGTCCCCTGATGAGAGCCGGGAGAACCCTGACAAGGGAACGCGCATGAGCTTCCGGAACAGGGCGTCCCGGATATCCCTGGTCACACCCTCTTGAACGGCCGCGGCCCAGGCCCTGTGCAGGTAATTGAAAAGGGACTTCAGGCCGTAAAGCAGGATCATGAACAGCGCGAGCCTGGATACCGCGAGCATTGGGCTTACGCCAAGTATGTGCGTTTTTATGAGGTTTCCGAGCCACGCGAGCCGGGAATCAGAAAGAAAGGGCGGGAGACCCTCCTGGTTAAAAAGAACGCGCAGAAGCGGCGAGAGCGTGCCAACCGCGACGCCCTCCGCGAGGCTCCCCAGAAGGGCCATCAGAAAGGACGCGGCGAAAAGGAACCAGTGCCTGGCCAGAAAGGCCAGGAGAAGCGACAAGGGGCTTTTTTCGGCGCGTCTCAAGCTCAGATTGAAAGTATAAGGCAAAAAGCATGTTAAACTGCTATCCAGCTTAGCTCAATTGGCCTTTTGGTCCATCTCCTTTGCTTTTTTGTAAAGGGCATCGGACTCTTTCTTCTTCCCCGCTCCCTTGAGAATATCCCCTGCCTTCCGATACGCGTTCGCGGCTTTCTGATATTCTCCGGAAGCCTCGGCCGAAGCTCCAACCCTCTTTATATCTTCGGCAAGCCCCCCTGCCTCTTTTTTCTTGCCGGACTGCAGGAGCAGATCGGCCGCGCGGAAATACGCGTCCGCCGCGAACCAAAGGCTCAGCTCCGTATCCGTCTTCTCGTATAACTGGCCTGCTTTCCGGTATATCTCTACGGCACGCTCTGCTTCTGCGAGGGTGTCAAGGATCTTGGCGGCCTCTTGATATTCCTGCGCTGAAAACCACAGCTCTCCGGAGCTTTCGTATAGCCCCGCGGATATTGTGTGAAGCTCCGCGGCCTCTTTAAGCCTATCCGTATACTCAAGCTTCTCGGCCGCGGAGGCGTATCCGACCGCCGCGCTACTCCTGTCCCCCGCGGCCTCGGCTCTCTCGGCAAAGCCCTTCCACATCTCGCAGGCCTGGTCCAACCTGCCGGATTCCACCAGCAGGGACGAGGCCTCAATGTAGGAATAAATGGCCTCTTGGTATTGTCCGGCCCTCTCGTATAGCTCACCGGATTTCCCGAAGAGATCAATGGCGCCCGTTGTGTCAGATTCAGTTAGGATCATCCCCGCGCTACTGAAGGCCAGGGCCGAGATGACAAATTCGCCGATATTGCTCATCCTATCGCCGAAACCGGAGAGGAGTTTAGCGGCGCTGTCAGGCCTCCCCGCATCCCTGAGCGCGAAGCCCGCTTCAGTATCGTAGAAGAGGGCATCGTTGAAACCCAGGGCCTTCTCGGCCGACTTAGCATTCTGGATAAGGGCTGAGGCCGTGTCCTTTGCCGCTGGTTTACCCGCCAAAACAAAAAGGATAAATAAAGCGCTCATAATCTCCATTTTGCCCTCCATACCCCTTTTTCTCCCCACATCAAGAGCCAATCCCCTTCTACCCTGAGCAATCGGTTCGCCATCTGGAAGCCCTGGGGGGCCTCAAAAGTGGCGAGGAGATTGCACTTCGGAACCGAATACATGAACACCTTTAGGATCCCGGCCAAAGGAACATAAACGCAGAGAAAAACCGTGTCCCCGAAGAACGCGGAGGAATAGACCTGCCTGAGAATCAGTTTCCCATCCGTTGTAACGGTTGCCCTTTCCAGATCCATGGGTATCCTCGCGGAGTTAAGGTATCTGCCGTTGCCGTAAAGCATTCCCTTGGGGTGAAAGGGGTTGACCGCGAACAACAGCAGGGTATCCGGGCTAACCGAGAGCCCCACCGGGGAACAGGCTTCAGGATATAGTTCTGCCATTGCCCTGTCTCCGGGCAGGCCAAAGCTTCCCCCCTTTCCCCTGAAACCCACGAAAGGCTGGAAAACAGTCCCGTCAGAGGAATCATAGCCCAAAACCAGGATGTAGCCGCCGTATTGGGCTATTGACCTCGCTACAGGCTGAACCAGGACGCCGTGGGTCTCAAATATCTGGCCTGGTTTCCCGTCGGGCCTGAGGAGCGCGACATGGCCCTCAAGCGCAACCAGGATGTGCTCTCCGTTCCAACACAGGCTGTAGGGCCCGCCGAAATCCGTCCAGCAGGGAAATTCCCAGAGGATATTGCCGGAGCTGTCAAAAGCGATCACGCGTTTGTTCAGGGAATCAGCCCCGTAGAAGACACCTTCGCCAGGTTCCAGATCAACGAGTGGGCAGGGTATTTTCGCTACAGGCTCCCAGACGTTCAGAACCTGGGAAAGAAGAAAAACAAGCATAGCCAGGATATTTTAATGCACGTCCAGTGTCCACGGCTACAAAGAGTCGGGGCTACCCCCAATCAATACCCGGATAGGCGGGGGCTTTTACGCCCCCGCAACGAGACAATCTCCACGGCCCTGGGCGATAAAAGCCCAGAGCTACCACCATCCTGTCAGGCTAGAAAGCCTGACACGGACGGAAACCAGGAGGATGTTCCCTGCCCCCTCATCCTCTCGCAGTCCCCGGTTCTGCTCTCTTCTGCGGCTTCGCCTTGAAGACCTTCGGTTCCGATCGCTGCTCACTATTCACTGATCCTAGCCGCCGGGCTTCCAGTCCGGGTTCGGCTCGTAGAGGCCGAGCACGTTCCCGAAGGGGTCGGAGAACACCGCGAACCAGCCCATGTTGTTGGGTTCCGCGCCAATTGGCGACCTGGGCACGATGGTCTTCCCGCCCTTCGCGGTTATCTCCTCAAGGCTGCAGTTTATGCACTCGGTAGCTATGTAGACCGTGACGCCCATCTGGGGCCCCTGGCCCTCGCCTGGGACGAATATGCCGCCCCCCGGATCCGCGCCGGTTTCAAACATGGTGTAGCCTGTCTCGTCGGTCTGGAACTTCCACCCGAACACCGAGTAGAAATCCCTTGCCTTTTCCCCGTCCGGAACCGTTATCTCTATGTGGCAAAAATTCCCTTTCATGATTGCCTCCTCAGGCCGGGAAATTATAAGGGTTGCTGGTTGATTGTTGCTCGTTGTTGGTCAAAAAGGGAATCGGGTGATGTCCCGGCGAACTCGCCAGGGGTCTCTCCTGGCCAACAGGGGGCCTGGCGCAAGGATCAGGGCCACTCATCTGGAAAGCCTGACCTGAGCGAGGAATTTTGCTCACTGCTCCCTGGCCTTCATGACCTCAAGGAAAGCCTCTGGTGGCACATCCACCTTCCCGACCCTTTTCATCCTCCGCTTGCCCTCTTTCTGCTTCTCAAGGAGCTTGCGCTTTCTGGTTATATCTCCGCCGTAGCACTTCGCGGTAACATCCTTCCGGAGCGGGGCTATTCTCTCCCTGGCTATTATTCTGCCGCCTATAGCGGCCTGGATAACGACCTCAAACAGGTGCCTGGGTATCTGCGCCCTCAGTTTCTCACATATGGCCCTGCCCATTCTATATGCCCTGTCCCTGTGAACTATTGCCGAGAAAGCATCAACCCTCTCCCCCGCGACCAGGATGTCAAGGCGCACCAGGTCCGAGGGGCGCCATCCGGCCAGCTCGTAGTCCATTGACGCGTAGCCTCTTGAGACGCTCTTGAGCCTGTCAAAAAAGTCATATATGACCTCGGAGAGGGGCATGTCGTATTCAAGCATGGCGAGGCCGGGGTCAAGAAACGAGAAGCTCCTTTGCTCTCCCCTCCTGGATTGCGCGAGCTCCATTACCGGACCCAGATGCTCCGCAGGGGTGATTATCTGCAGGCGGACAAATGGCTCCTCCGCCACATCAGGGTCATCCGGGAAATCTGACGGCCTCTCTATTTCAATCAGTTCTCCTCTTCTGGTTTTCACCCTGTAATGAACTGTCGGGGTTGTGATTACTATATTAAGGCCGAACTCGCGCGCGAGGCGCTCCGTTGTTATCTCAAGGTGGAGCATTCCTAAAAAACCACAGCGGTAGCCGGGACCTATTGCGGGGGAATGCTCGCCAATGTAAGACAAGGCCGCGTCCTGCAGTTTTAGTTTCTCAAGGGCCTTGGTGAGCTCGGGAAAATCCCCTGGCACAATGGGGTAGAGGCCAGCGTAGACCATTGGTTTTGCCTCCCGGTAGCCGGGCAGTGGCGCGGTATCGGGTTTCCTGGCGTCAATCACCGTGTCCCCCACCCTGGCTTCGGATATGTCCCTGATGGCCGCAACGAAATAACCGACATCACCCGCGCGGAGGACATCTGCCCTTTGCATGTCCGGCCTGAAAAAACCCACCTCGGTTACCTCGTATTCACTGCCGGTTGAGGCAAAGGCTACCTTCATACCCGGCCTGATCTCGCCGTCAAAAACCCTGACATAGGGTATGACGCCCCTGTAATCGTCATACACCGCGTCAAATATCAGGGCCCGGAGGGGCCCTGTCGGATCGCCACCGGGGGGAGGAATCCTTTCGGTTATCAGGTCAAGGAGCTCCCGGACCCCTCTCCCCTCCTTCGCGGAAACCCGAAGGATTTCCCCTGGCCCCACAAGCTCCCTTATCTGTCTCGCAACCCGATCCGGATCAGCAGTGGGGAGGTCTATCTTATTAATGACCGGGATTATCTCAAGGTCAGCCTCCAAAGCCATGTAAAGGTTGGAGACGGTCTGAGCTTCAACCCCCTGGGACGCGTCAACCAGGAGAACTGCGCCCTCAACAGCCGCGAGGGACCGGGAGACCTCGTATGTGAAGTCAACATGGCCGGGAGTGTCTATGAGATTCAGGATATGTCCACGGTATTCCATCCGGACCGGCTTCATCTTTATCGTTATCCCGCGCTCACGCTCCAGATCCATGGAGTCCAGGGTCTGCTCGGTCATCTCCTCTGGCCTCATGGTCCCGGTAATCTCCAGGAACCTGTCAGCGAGGGTGCTCTTGCCGTGGTCAATGTGCGCTATGATGGAGAAGTTCCGGGTCCGGTTCACGCTCATATTATCCCGCGGGGACAAAACGAGGGGCAACCACACGCAATCAGGATCTCTAGGGCAGAGGAGGATCCAGGCCATCAGGCGTGGGGGCGAGCGAGACCGAACCGGGCAGGCATGGAAGGCGGGGTTCCAGAATAAGCGCGTGGGAGACCCTCCATTACTGCTTATCCTGCCTGGCAATTTTACCCCTTGCCTGACCCTGAGAAATCAGTTATAATATAGGCCTGCCCCTAGGCGTCTAGGAGGTGAAAGAGATGATGAAGCTGGTATTACAACTGCCTTATTCTGGCGTGGAAAGAGAGGTTGCGGTTGAGAAGGTTCCTTTTGCCATTGGTTCTGCCCCGACCTCAGACCTGGTGATTGCCACCCTGGCCCCCGAACACATGGCCATAGAGAGGAAGGGGGAGAGCTATTTCCTCCAGGTAAAGCACCCCGGCATCAAGGTCAACGACAAACCCCTGATGGGCGAGGTTCTCCTGTTTGAGGGCGACAAGATAGTTTTCCTGGGTGGCAGGCTCCTGGTAAAGGAGATACCGGTAGCCCTTGAGGAGGGTTCCCAGGCAACCCAGTTCCTGCCCATGGAGGAATTGCCATACTTCAAGGTGCTCTCGGGCCCTGTCATGGGCGCGGTCTACGAGCTGAAGGACACCGGGACTCTTGGCCGCGGCGAGGACACGGATTACAGGCTGGACGATCCCTACATATCAAGGAAACACTTGCAGATACACATCATCAACGACAAGGTTGAGGTTGAGGACATTGGCGGAAAGAACCCGGTTCTCGTGAACGGAAAACCCCTCCTCGCGAGGACAAGGCTCGCATCCGGGGATGAGCTCGCCATAGGAAAAACCCGTCTGCTTTTTGTTGATCCGGCCGAAAAGCCCGAGAGCGAGATATTCGCGGCACGCGGCGGGAAGAAGGTCCCGATAGCGGTCTGGGCGGCTCTGGGAGCGGTTGGAGTAATACTCATCGGCATAGGAATATTCCTGTTCTTCCAGCAAAGGGCACAGACATACACCAACGCCATATCCGGCGGCAAGTCGGCCTTCTCATCAGCGCAATTCGTTACAGAAACAGAGGGTAAGGTAAGGGAATACAGGAGGGCAGAGGAATCTTTCAAGAAGGCCCTTACCATAAAGAAAAGCGATCCGGAGGCAACGGAATGGCTCGCCAGGAGTCAGAAATACCTCCAGGGCTGGACATCAGTGGCAAGGGCCGAGACCCTGGTTACACAGGGGAATCTGTCCGAGGCACTGGCCATGCTTGAGGCCGTGATGGCCGAGCCAGAGTTCAGGGATGAGAAATATGTCTCATACCTTTCCGACGACATAATGCGGAACATGTTCATACTGGATGCCTACAATGACGCCAAGAACCTGTATCTCGCCGGGAGGGACAAGGAGGCCCTCTCTGTGCTTTCTCTGGCCCTGGCGAGAGCCCCTGATCACCCACAACTACTGGCGCTTGAGCAAACAATAAAAACTGCTAAAAGAGAGACGCCGGAACAGCGCAGGGAAAAAATAACCGCCATAACGCAGAAGAGCCAGACCACTTCGGGGTCAGTGCCCACCTACACGGAACTGGGCGTCAAAAAGCCTGATATTAAGATGTCAGAACCCTCCATAGACATTGGCAAGACAACGGGCCTCGGGACCGGAGCATCCGGCCTTGGCAAACCCTCGGTTGACCTTTCTTCCCAGCTGCCGACCGTTGAGAAGCTGAACCTGGAATCCAGCGGCTCAAAGATCCCAGGAGCAGGGGAACCAACCATATCCCTGGACTCAAAGCTGGACAAGGTCGGTGACCTGAAAAAGGCCTACGAGGAAGAGCACAATGTTGACAAGGCATACAGGATAGCCCAGCAGATCCTGAACGATGACCCCAAGAACACCAAGGCAAAGTTTTACGCCAGACTATGCGAGCTGGAACGCAAGGCCAGGGCATACGAGGAAAAGGGAGACAAGGAAAAGGCCCTTGAATACTGGAAGCAACTCCTGAACCTTGACCCCGGCAACAAGTGGGCCAAGGAAGGCATAAAGAGGAACTCGTAGAAGCTCCGTTATCTGAGCAAGATCGTCCTGGCAGAGGGGATTCCGGGGGTTATTTAAATGTGGACGGGGCATTTCCCCATGAGATCAGATGGCATGGTTTCCTGGAATCAGCGTGGTCTCTTGCATTATAATTATTACATGTCCGCGAAGGAAGAGGTCCTTGTCTTGGGCTGGTCTGATTGTTCGGCTGTCCTGGAGGATATCGCGGGCAGGCTCCGGGTGATGTCCTCAGGGGAAAGGATTAGGGCAATTTTTTCCAACCAGGACTTCGCGATAGACATTTCGGCCTGGTGCCACGAGACAGGCAACCGGCTGGTTGACCTCGGAGTTGATGGCGACAAGTATTTCGCGGTTATAGAGAAGACATGACCCAGAGACAAAAAGCGCTGGCGGGAAAGATAACCCCGGAGATGAGGCAGGTGGCCAAGGACGAAGGACTCGCGCCGGAGCGCGTTCTTGATCTGGTGAAGGCGGGAAGGGTAGTAATCCTGAAGAATAACCTGCACGATGTCAGGCCAATCGGGGTGGGAGAGGGTCTCCGGACAAAGGTCAACGCTAACATAGGTTCATCCCCCTATCACATGGTCGTGAGCGAGGAAATAGAGAAGCTCAGGGTCGCCACGGAGGCCGGGGCGGATACGATAATGGATCTTTCCCTTGGCCAGTTCCTCAACCGGATAAGAAAGGAGATAATAAAGCACTCCACGATTCCTGTAGGGACAGTTCCGATTTACCAGGTTGGATTTGAACTCTCGCGGAAACAGAAACGGGTGGAGGACATGACCCTCTCGGATTTCCTGCGCGTCATGGAGAAACAGGCCAAAGAAGGGGTGGACTTCATGACCGTCCACGCGGGAACAACCAGGAGGGCCTGGGAGCTGATGAAAAAAGGGGGGCGGGTCTTGAATGTTGTCTCTCGTGGGGGATCAATGCTCGTGGCCTGGATGGAGGCGAACCAGAAGGAAAACCCGTTATACGAAGGGTTTGACGAGATACTGGATATTGCAGAGGAATACGATGTAACCTTGTCCCTTGGGGACGGCATGAGGCCAGGGGCCATCGCTGACGCTGGGGACAGGCCCCAGATTGAGGAGCTCATAACCCTAGCGGAATTGGGCCAGAGGTGCCTGGAGAGAGGAATCCAGGTGATGATAGAGGGCCCTGGTCATGTTCCTTTAAACCAGATTGAGACCAACATAAAAATACAGAAGAGCCTGACGCGCGGCCTGCCCTTTTACATACTCGGCCCTCTGCCAACGGATATAGCGCCGGGATACGACCACATCGCGGGCGCGATAGGCGGAGCGATAGCCGGGGCCGCGGGCGCGGATTTCCTTTGTTACCTCACGCCAGCGGAGCACCTGAGATTGCCAACGCCCCAGGATGTCCGCGAGGGCGTGATCATAACCCGGATAGCCGCGCACATTTCGGACCTGGCAAAGGGGATTCGCGGCGCGCGGGAACACGACAGGGCAATGTCAGAGGCGAGGGCAAGGCTTGACTGGGAAGCCATGTTCCGACTGGCGATTGACCCGGAAAAAGCACGGAAATACAGAGTTGAGAGCGAGGCCTCTGACCAGGACTTCTGCACCATGTGCGGCGAGTTCTGCGCGGTTAAGGCCCTGAAGAGAATCCTCGGTGAATGATCGCCTGTTCGTGGGAGGCCGGGTTGAAACCGGTTGGGATAACAGCCCTATAATTAAAAACACCTCAAGGGGATGTTATCATGAGAGGAGCAATTGCGTTGATGACCATGCTGGTCGTAGCGGTTGGCATGGCCAGGGCCGAGTCCCGGAGCTCTGCGACCGCGCCCGTAATAGACACCTGCACCGTAACCCTGACCAAACAGCAGGTGGAACAGGTAAAGGCCGCCAGGAGCAGTGAGGCGACCGTGAACCTTACCGAGGATCAGAAAAAGGCCATGTATGCCGCTTTCCCGGGCTGGAAGGGAACCAGCGTGAAAGTAGCGCTGGGACACCTGGCAGAAAATAGCAAGGTCCTTTTCTGGAGGGACAGGGTCATGGAGGCGAACCCACAACCCAGCCCGTATCCCGTGCCTGAGGACCTCCAGAGGCTCATAGAGGAGGCGAATCCCCAGCCATCACCCTGATTACCCAAAGGGGGTTTTGTTCCAAAACATCTTTGGCGCGGCTGGTTGAAGCGGGTCCAGCCTGGGCCTTAAACTTTTCCCCGAACAGCAAGGAAGGAAACCATGCCTGAAGCACTCATCTTTGAACTTTCCAGGCCCGGGAGAAAAGGCTATTCATTGAAGGAGCTGGATGTGCCCCGGAAGGGGCTTTCGGAAATGATCCCGGAGAAGCTCCTGAGAAAAACACCCCCCCAACTGCCTGAGGTCTCCGAGAACGAGATAGTTCGCCATTATCATCGTCTCTCGGCCATGAACTACCATGTTGATCGCGGGTTTTATCCGCTGGGCAGTTGCACCATGAAATACAACCCGAAGATAAACGAGAGGGTTTCGCGCTTGCCCGGCTTCGCCGGCCTTCATCCGCTTGCTCCTGATGAAACAGTTCAGGGTGCGCTCCGTCTCATGTGGGAGCTCGCGGAGTATCTCAAAGAATTGAGCGGCATGCACGCGGTTCACCTCCAGCCATCGGCCGGCGCGCAGGGTGAGTTCACGGGAGTAATGATCATAAGAAGGTATCACGAGGACAGGGGCGATCCAAGGGAGATAATCCTGATGCCGGACTCGGCCCACGGAACCAACCCCGCCTCAAGCGTGCTTGCTGGATACAAAACCCTCGCGATCAGGTCCGATAAGGACGGCACCATATCCCTGGAAGACCTGAAATCAAAGCTGAACGACCGGGTCGCTGGCATAATGATAACCAACCCGAACACCCTTGGCCTCTTTGAGAGAAACATCAAGGAGGTCTCGGAACTAATTCACAAGGCCGGGGCACTGGTCTACATGGACGGTGCGAACCTGAACGCGGCCCTGGGATACATAAAGACCGCGGAGATGGGGGTTGATGTTATGCACTTCAACCTTCATAAGACCTTCTCAACACCGCACGGGGGCGGCGGTCCCGGTTCGGGTCCGGTTGGCGTTACCAAGGAGCTTGAGCCCTATCTGCCCGTGCCAAGGGTGATGAGGGATGGTGAGAGGTTCTACCTGAGCTGGGATTTCCCCAAATCCATTGGAAAGGTCCACTCGTTCTACGGGAATTTCAATGTCTTTCTCAAGGCTTACGCGTTCATCAGGATGGCCGGCGCGGAGGGGATAAAGCGCATGTCTGAGGACGCGGTCATAAACGCGAACTACATAAGGGTAGGGCTATCAGGCGTCTATGACCTGCATTATCCCGGCGTGTGCACGCACGAGGTCGTCTTCGCGGCAACAAACCTCCTGAGGGACTACGGCATAAAGACCCTTGATGTGGCAAAAAGGCTACTAGATCTCGGTTTCCACGCGCCAACGGTATATTTCCCGCTCATTGTCCACGAAGCCATCATGATAGAGCCCACCGAAAACGAGAGCAAGGAGACTCTTGACGGGTTCATCGCGGCCATGAAACGGATAGCCCAGGAGGCAAAGGAAAACCCCGAGCTCCTGAAGCAGGCGCCAAGGAGCACGCCGGTTCGCCGGCTTGACGAGGTAAAGGCCGCCAAGGACTTGAATATCCGGTGGATTCCTGGGCCAGTGGAGAAACCGAAGGAGCAGGGTGCATAGCGCGCTAGCCCTCGTCATCCTTTCCCAGACCATGGAGCTCATCTATGGCGGGGGAAAGGACTACGAGCTCTTCCAGAAGGCAAACTCTATGGTCGCGCAGGGGAAATACGGCGAGGCGGTTGACCTTTACCTTGAGGCCATCAAGCTCTATCCGGGATTCAAGGAAGCATACAACAACATGGGCGTGGCCTACACCCTGCTCGGGGACACGGCCAAAGCGATAAAAGCCTTCCGGGACGCCATAAGGATTGACTCGCTATACATAGACCCATTCCTGAACCTGGCGTCCTGCTACGCGGAAATGGGTTTCGGGGATTCCGCCGTGAAGTATTACAACCGGGTTCTGAAGCTTGATCCGGAAAACCCGAGCGCGCTCTCCGCGTATGCCAGGGCGCAAGCACAGGCGATCAACCAGGGCCAGACAGCCGGTTCGGCTGGCCAGGGGAAAACAGGTCAGAACGACAAGGGCAAGACCGACCAGAGCCAGGGCACTGGCAAGACTGGCAAAGACAAATCATCCGGAAGCCAGTCAGGGGAACCAAAGCCTTCCACGGACGAGATAAAGCAGAAAGAGCAGGCCCTTTCAAAAGACCCCTACAATCCCCAGACCTATTATGACATTGCGGTTCTCCTGGACAAGGCCGGACGATACGAGGAGGCTCTTGATTATTACATAGGCTTCCTGAACACCTCAAAGGGAAAGTCCGGCTACGAGGCCATGCAGGAGTTCGCCAACAAGAGGGTGACTGAGCTCGCGAAGGCGCTGAGGAGGAAGTAGGGAGACAATCTAACCCGTTGGCCCCTCGCGCGCTTGCCCGCCCTTGAGAGGGGACTTTATACTTTCCCTAGCGCTAAGGAGGCGCTGAGAAACCAAAACACAGGAGGAAATAAAAATGGCGAAGACAGCCAAAGCCAAAGAAAGATGGAAGCGCTCGCTGGGTATGGGCCTACTCTCTCTCTCGTTATGGCCCTGACCCTCACCGCTCCTGAGCTCCGCGCTCAGGACACCCTCATCGTGAACCTCTCCCTGAGAACGACGGTCTTCTCCGAGGAGAAAGCCGCGGGCTACTACGACCTTTCCGTTCCGGTTAATTCTCTTTCCTCTGGAACCTACTTCATGAGACTTGAGGCCGGAAACAAGGCCAAAACCGAGAAGATCATCGTGAGGTAAGGGAAATGAAAACAAGGGGCTGGGCTCTTTTTGCGTATAAGGGGTCCGGCCCCTTATCCTTCTTGAAGGAGGAATAAAATGACCTGGTATATCCTTACGGCCCTCCTTGCTCAAGGGTGGCATTCGGTGTTGTTGGATACCTTGCCCATCGGGTAGGTTTACCACCCCTGTTCTCCTATTAAAAAATAATGGTTGGCCTGTGATGGTTTATGCAGGGGGCGGCACTCTCAGGATCGCCTCTTGGACCGGAAACAGCTGGGATTTCCAGTATCCCCCCTTTGTATACGAGGTGGATAATACCTTTATGGATGGAAAAGATCTCCTGTGGTTGGGAAAATATATCGGGGACGGCCAAATAGACATCTACCACCAGATAGCGGGAACAGACTGGGATACCCTTCAGTTCTTTCAGGATTCTTTGGTCAGTCATGGTCTCTGCGTGGACACCTCAAACACACCTCATCTCGTCTTCAAGAAGGGAAACTACCTCCTTCTTAATGCTCAATACACCACCGGCGATACCTGGGCCCTGGACACTATCCTGGTTGATAGCATCTGGTGGTTTAATTATATCTTCCCGGCCTGCAGTCACGATGACATCCTTCACTTTATAGGCCTCTCCGATTATCTGGCCATCCACGGCTGGAAGGAAGGGGACACCTGGCGATACGACACGGTGGATAATGTAACAGGTCAAGGGGATTTTGCCTTCTCCACAGTGAAGATCACGATAGATCAACAAGGATGGCCTCACCTCCGCTACTCCCCTTATTACTATGGCCAGGACTACAAGCGCAAATACGCTTTCAAAGATGCCCTGGGTTGGCATGCGGAATTCATAAATGATGATCCGGATGACCTCTGGTGGAGTAGCAGTCTGGCTGTTGATAGCCTGGGCGCTGTTCATGCGGCCAAATCCGATCCCACGGGGATTTATCACATGGTCCATTACCCCGGGGATACCCTGTGGTATAAGCTGGAACAAATAGACGCCTTCACTGACGCGGAGCAGATACAGATCACTATTGATGGACAGGGATACCTGCATGTGGTTTTCACCGCGGATACCCGCCACAAACTGATCTACGCCACCACGAGGTCGGATGTCGGGGTTTCTGAGTTTTCACCTGAACCGAAACCGGGTCTGGTTTTGATCCTAGCCCCCCACGGCTTCTACATAACCGGCTACTCAGGCTTAGCCTGGATTTATGATCCGGCCGGCCGCCTCGTCCTCAGTAAAGAAATAAGGGGCAAGACCCTGATAGGCCCAATGAGACCGGGGGTCTATTTCGTGGTCGCCGGGAAACAGAGGGGGAGAATAGCGGTTCGCTAGCGAACTATCCAAAACCAAAACCCCCCGGCCAGAGACCGGGGGTTGTTTTTTCCGAGAATCTGGGCTACTCGTAGGTGTAGAAACCCTTCTTGGTCTTCTTGCCAAGCTCGCCGGCCTTCACCTTCTCCACGAGTATATCAGCTGGCTTGAACTTGGGATCGCCTTTTTCCTTGTGGATGTAGTTCAGGATGTCCACAACAATGTCAAGGCCGATGAGATCAGCGAGCGCGAGGGGGCCCATCGGGTGGTTCATGCCGACCTTCATCACCGTGTCTATCGCTTCCGGCTCCGCGACGCCCTCCATGAGCACATGTGCGGCCTCGTTGATCATGGGCATCAGGACCCTGTTTGAGACAAAGCCGGGCGAGTCGTTCACTATTGCCGGGATCTTATCCAGCCGCTCCGAGAGCTCCTTTATCACGGCCATGGTCTCCTCCGAGGTATTCTTGCCTCTGACCAGTTCAACCAGCTTCATCATGGGAACCGGGTTCATGAAGTGCATTCCGGCAACCTTTGCTGGCCTTCCCGTCGCCGCGGCGAGCTTGTTTATTGATATAGAGGAAGTATTGGAAGCTATGATGGCGTCAGGGCCAAGGATGGCATCCAGCTTCTTGAAGAGATCGGTCTTCACATCCTCTTTTTCCACTATGGCCTCAACAACGAGATGGCAGTCCTTGAGATCCGCCAGGTCAGTTGTGGTCTTGATCCTGGCGAGAGCCGCGTCGCGGTCCTCCGGCTTTATCACTTCTTTCTTGACCTGCCTATCCATGTTGCCGGCTATGGTGGCCATGGCTTTGTCCAGTAGGTCCTGAGAAACATCCACGAGAACCACATCGTAACCCTTAAGCGCGAAAACATGGGCTATCCCGTTGCCCATGGTGCCTGCTCCCACAACTCCAACTTTTTTGATGTCATCAGCTTTCATAGGGGAATAATTTTGAGGCAGGAGGCCGGGCTGGATCAACCACGATAATCCCTCCGGCGTTCCCGAAATCCAGTAGTTTCAGCTGAACGAGGGCAAGGGATCGCTTTATACTCTGGGCATGAGGAAACTCGCGTTTGTCTCTATCGTTCTCGCGGCGTGCGCGCCGAAAACGGCTGGAAAAACGGGCCAGGCTGACGCAGGCTTGATACTCACCGCTGGATACCAGGGAGGCCTTGTGCCCGCGCAGATGATGTTCCGTGCCCCACAGCTTATAATTCTCAAAAACGGCGGGGTTTTCAAGCTTACTGAAGAGGACGGCGTCTGCAGATACGCTGGGGTTGTTCCCGGGGACAGGGCCAGGATAATCGGCTTCGCTAGCCGGCTCTGGGAATCCGGGCTTGAGGGCGAGTTCTCGGTCGCGGAGGGGATGACCGACATGCCATCCCTGGTTATAAGGATAACCAGAGGGGAACAAAGCAGGCAGATAAGCATTTATGGCTACCCAGCAGGTAGCGTAAGGAAAAAAGGGGGAGAATACATTGATTCAATCATGTCCGCGGTGGGATCAGCCGCGACGACAAAAGAAACCTGGGTTCCGTGGGACATGGAGCTCAGGGTGATGTCCTGGCACCGCGACACGATGGGATGGAGGGTCTATGAGTGGGAGGGGCCTGAGCTGGCCCTGGACTCCCTGGCAGAGGCGTTCATGCCCATGGAGCTCACGGGGGACACAGCGAGGGCAGTGAGGGATTGCCTGCAGGGGAAAACTGTCTACAGCCGGCGGGAAATGGCCCTGTTCAGGCAGGGCGGAAAACTTTACGCGGTAGCCATACTGCCTGTGGTCAGGTGAGTCATTCCAGCCGAAAGTCCGGCCTATTTCTGTGCTCGCGCCAGAGCCTGTTTTTGAACTTGGCGTAGACGGAAACGGCCTTTTCTTCCCCGCCGGATTCAAAAGCGGCATTCGTCAGAGTAATCGCGACCCGGTTGTCCTCGGGAAAGACCTCGTAAAACCTTCTGGCTCTCACGCGAACATGTCCAAGATTGCCTCTATGTATCGCGTCTCCATTGCTGGCCGCTCAATGTCCGCGAACCCGCGTCTGGCAGGCCGGAAGTCCTCCCTGATGATGTCCTTGAAGCACGGGTGCACCTGTTCCAGCTGGTATTACGCTCCCGACTATGACATTCTCCTTCAGGCCCCTGAGCTCGTCGGTCGCCGCGGATATCGCGGCCATGGACAGGATCTTGGTCGTATCCTGGAAGCTCGCGGCCGCGATGAACGAATCAGTTGAGAGCGCGGCCCTGGTTATGCCCAGGAGGACAACCTTGTGCTGTGCTGGTCTTCCGCCAGACGCGACAACCTTGGCGTTTTCCTCCTTGACCCTTGAGAGATCAACCAGGTCGCCGGGCAGGAAACGGGTGTCTCCGGGGTCTTCTATCTTGACCTTGCGGAGCATCTGCCTGACGATTATCTCTATGTGCTTGTCGTCTATCTCAACGCCCGAAAGCCTGTAGACCTCCTGCACCTGATCAAAGAGGTATTCCTGGACATACTCCTTTCCCCTTATCCGAAGGAGATCGTGTGGGTCTATTGAGCCCGTAGTTAGAGGTTCTCCAGCCTCAACCGTTTCGCCATCGCCGACCAAGAGATAACGCCCATAGGGGACATCGTATGAAACCGGAGCGCCCTCCTTTGGAACTACCTTTATCTTGAAAACGCCTTTTTCCAGGCTCTCAACCGAGACCACGCCCGCTATTTCCGAGACCAGGGCCTTGTCCGCTGGGCTTCGGGCCTCAAAGAGCTCCTCAACCCTGGGCAGGCCTCCGGTTATGTCTCTCGTTTTCGCTATGCCGGCGGAGATCTTGGCTATTATCTCGCCTTCCTCAACAATGGGAGCCTCGGCCGTTCCATCGGACTTTATGGCGTCTATGGCCTTGCCCGCTAGCCTGCACTCGTGAACAAGCGCGACCTCCTCAAGGATGTTCCCGGTTTTCTCGTCCACTATGACGGCCTTGGGATAGAGCCTACGCTGTCGGGAAACCTGGATGACATACTCAACCTTGTTCTCCTCAACCGTCTCGCGCAGGGTTATGTTCGGGACAACATCAACTAGCGTGAGCCTGCCTTTCTTTGAGGCAAGGATGGGCAGGGCATAAGGTTCCCACTCGCAGAGAACCGCGCCACGGTCCACCTTCTGGCCGTTGGAGACGAAGACCTTTGATCCGTAGGGAATATTGTAGCGCTTCTCCCTTTTGCCGGTCTCATCCTTCAGGATGATGACGCCCTTGCGCGAGAGAACGCTTCTGACCTTTTTCTTGCCGGCCAGAATGAGATTCTGAAACTCTACCTTGCCACTGAAAGCAGCTACATGCGCGGCCTGCTGGGCTATTCGCTCGGAAACACCGCCGGTGTGAAATGTCCTAAGGGTGAGCTGGGTCCCCGGCTCTCCTATGGATTGCGCGGCCATGACCCCAACAGCTTCCCCTATCTCCACGGGGCGGCCGGTTGCAAGGTTCCTGCCATAGCACTTCGCGCAGAGCCCGCGCTCGGCCGCGCAGTAGAGCACGGACCTGATGGTGACCTCGTCAATGCCAGAGGAATCTATCCTCTCCGCGGCCTCCTCGTCTATCTCCTGTCCTTCCGCAACTATAAGCTCGCCGGTCTCAGGGTCGCTTATATCATCAAAGGCGACACGTCCGATTATCCTCTCGGAAAGGGGTTTTATAACGGTCTCACCCTCCTTGAGCGCGGTCATACGCCTGCCCTGGACGGTGCCGCAATCCTCCTGCACTATGGAGACCTCCTGCGCTACATCAACCAGCCGCCTTGTTAGGTGGCCGGCGTTTGCGGTCTTCAGCGCTGTGTCAGAGAGGGACTTCCTGGATCCGTGGGTTGATATGAAGTATTCCATGGACGAGAGTCCCTCCTTCAGGGACGAGAGGATGGGTGTCTCAATGAGGTCGCCTATCTCACCCTTCTTGACAGGCCTGGCCATCAGTCCCCTCATCCCAGCGAGCTGGCGGACCTGGTCCATGTTGCCCCTGGCGCCGGATGACACTATGAGGTGAATTGGGTTGAATCCCTCCCTGTCCTCTGCCATGCACCTGGCGAGCTCACGCTTGACCTCATCGGTCGTCCTGGTCCAGATGTCCAGGATGTTTTGGTAGCGTTCGGCCCTGGATAGCTCCCCTTTCTTGAAGAGGGAATTGACCCTGCCAACCTCCTCAAAGGCCTTTTTCAGTATCTTTGATTTGTTCGGCGGAACCAGGAGATCATCTATGCCAAAGGTCAGGGACGATATTGTGGCGTAGTAAAACCCCATATCTTTGAGGTTATCCAGGAGCCTTGTAGTATCAAGGGTTCCCAGGAGCTTGAAACATTTCGCCACCAGGTTCTGGACGGACTTCTTGTCCTGTGTCTCGTTCAGGTAGCCAAGACGCGCCCTGAGCTCCTGCGGGAGCATGTTGTTGAAAATGAGCCGGCCCACGGTGGTCTTCACCGGAACGAATTTGCCGCCCGGCATGGTGTCAAGTGGATCGCCGTCCTCCCTGAGCATAACGGTTACAGGGGAATTCAGATCAACCAGTCCGGAGTCGTAGGCAGATAAGGCCTCGTTCCAGTCCGAAAAAGCCCTGATGGGTTCCCTGTCAAAACCCCTGGGTTTGGTCAGGTAGGACAGACCAGCGACCATGTCCTTTGAGGGCGCGGCCAGGGGCTTTCCGTGGGCTGGGGACATGATGTTGTGCGGGGCATAAAGGAGGTAGTAGCTTTCCGCCTGGGCCTCAAGGGATATTGGAACATGAACGGCCATCTGGTCGCCATCAAAGTCCGCGTTGAACGCGGAACAGACCAGGGGATGGATCCTTATGGCCTTACCCTCAACCAGGATGGGATCAAATGCCTGGACCGAGACCCTGTGAAGGGTGGGAGCGCGGTTCAACCATATCGGGTGGCGCCTGGTCACATCCTCAAGCATTTCCCAGACACCCTCGTGCCTTCTCTGAAGGAGCTTCCTCGCGCTCTTGGAGCTCTTGGCAAGGCCAGAGTCCTCCAGCTTACGCTCTATGAATGGCTTGAATAGCTCAACCGCCATCTCCTTTGGAAGGCCTGCCTGGTTGAGCTTGAGTTCCGGACCTACCACGATAACCGAGCGCCCGGAGTAGTCAACCCTCTTGCCAAGCAGGTTCCTGCGCAGGCGACCGTGTTTTCCCCTGAGGACATCCGAGAGGGATTTGAGCCTCCTGCCGCCCCGGCCAACGACCGGCTTCTTGCGCCGTGAGTTGTCCAGGAGTGCATCAACCGCCTCCTGAAGCATACGTTTCTCGTTCCTGAGGATTATCTCCGGGGCCCTTATGTCCATCATGTGCTTGAGCCGGTTGTTCCGCGATATCACATGCCTGTAGAGGTCGTTTAGGTCAGAGGTAGCATACCTGCCACCCTCCAGGGGGACAAGGGGCCTGAGATCCGGAGGAATAACGGGCAGGACATCAAGGATCATCCAGGCCGGGTTGTTCCCGGAGTTCATGAAGGCCTCAACTATGCGCAGTTTCTTTAGGAACTTCGCCCTCTTTAGCGCGGAGCGCTCCACCTTCAAGTATGTCTGCAATTCTATGTATAGCTTCTCCAGGTTCGTCATCTTCCTGCCATCGGAGAAGGTGGTTTCCTGGTGTAGCTCTTCCAAGAGCTTCTTTATTGGCGGAGCGCCCATCTCAGCGACGAAAGAGCCGGGGCCGAACTCTTCCTTTTTCTCGCGGTAATCCGTTTCCGAGAGTATCTGTCCCTTCTCAAGCGGGGTTTCGCCGGGGTCAGTGACTATGTAGGCGTCGTAGTAGAGGACATCCTCCAAGTCCAGCTTGTTGACATCAAGCAGGGTGGCAATGATTGAGGGAGGAACCTTGTAGAACCATATGTGCGCGACCGGAACTGCGAGCTTTACATAGCCCATCCTCTCCCTGCGCACCTGGCTCGTGGTCACCTCAACGCCGCACTTTTCGCAGACTATCCCTGAATAGCGTTTGCCCTTGTAGTGGCCGCACGAGCACTCGTAGTCCTTCGTGGGTCCGAAGATCTTCTCGCAGAACAACCCCTGTTTCTCTGGCCTCTGGGTCCTGTAGTTTATGGTCTCGGGGAACTCAACCTCGCCGAGGCCCTCCTCTCCCCTCTCCCTGCCCTTGCGCTCCGCGTATGACCAGAGCATTATGGATTCAGGGCTGGCAAGAGAGATTGAAATACCCTTGAGGCTTATCGGGGATATATCGGTTATGTTGTCCGTCTTGATCCTGGCCATTTTATTCTCCCTCCTCTTCTTCGGTGAAGACCTCAACATCCAGTGCGAGGCCCTTCAGCTCCTTCAGGAGAACCCCGAACGACGCGGGAAGAGAGGGCTTGGGCGGGTCCTGGCCGCCCCTGAGTATGGACTTGTAGAGGGCGTTCCTGCCCTTGATGTCGTCGGATTTCACCGTGAGCATCTCCTGGAGGGAATAGGCCGCGCCGTGGGCCTCCAGGGCCCACACCTCCATCTCTCCGAAGCGCTGGCCGCCAAAGTGGGACTTTCCGCCAACGGGCTGTTGGGTTATCAGGGAATAGGGCCCTATTGCCCTGGCGTGTATCTTGTCCTCCACCATGTGCGAGAGCTTCATCACATAGATGTAGCCAACCATGGCCGGCTCAAGGAAACGCTGTCCGGTCCGGCCATCCCTGAGATAGACCTTGCTATCCTCAGGGAGGCCAGCGAGCCTCAGCTGGGACTTGACCTCATCTATGGGTATTCCCTCAAAAACGGGCGTGGCATACCTTATGCCATTTTTCGCGAGATCCCTCGCGTGATCCATGATCCAGGAGTCCGGGGCACCGTTGAGCCAGCGCGTAAGGTTCTTGTCGTGCTGGATCCTGTATAGCGCGGTCAGGAACTTCCTGACCTTCTTCGGATTACCCTCTTCCACGAGCTCGGCGAGGCGTTTCGTGTTCTCAACCGCGGCCCACCCGAGCATGGTTTCCAGTATCTGGCCAACATTCATCCTGGAGGGCACCCCAAGGGGATTCAGGACGATGTCCACGGGCGTCCCGTCCTCAAAGAAGGGCATATCCTCCTCCGGGACTATCTTTGAGCAAACACCTTTGTTCCCGTGGCGCCCGGCTATCTTGTCGCCAACCTGGAACTTTCGTTTTTCGGCTATGTAGACCTTTATCAACTGACGGACACCTGGCGGGAGCTCATCCCCACGCTCAAGCCGTTCCATCTCAAGCCTGAGGTCTTCCTCTATGTCCAGGAGGCGCTTTTTGGACTCTTCCATGGCCTTCTGGAAGGCCTCGTAGGCCTCTGCCTTGACGAATCTGACCTCTGGCCACACCACATCTCTCAGAGGATGATACTGCCAGAAGAATTCCCGCGTGAAGGGTTTTCTGCGAGGCCAGATAATATTGCCCTCTTTGTCCTTAATGGAATGGGAGGGTTTGATGCTCTCGTCACCTTCGGGTGCAAGCGCATCGGCTAGGTTCTCACGCAACTGCCTGATAACTTCCTGTCTCGCTATTTTGAATCGTTCCTCGGCCTCGGCCTTGCGCTCCCTTATAACCCTTTGGGACAGAGGGTCTTCCTTCATCCTGGTGAGGACGACGACATCAACCACGACGCCGTGTATTCCCGGAGGCACCCGGCGGGAAGTGTCTTTCACATCCTTGGCCCTCTTGGAGAATATGGCGTATATGAGTCGCTCCTCCGGGGTGAGGTCTCTCTCGCCTTTCGGGGAAACCTTTCCCACGAGTATGTCATCGGGCTTGACCTCGGCTCCCACCCTAACTATACCGTATTCGTCCAGGTTCTTGAGGGCTTCATCGGATCCCACATAGGGCAGGTCCCGCGTGACCTCTTCCGGCCCTAGCTTCGTATCCCTCACCTCAACCTCAAATTCCAGAATATGTATGGAGGTAAGAAGGTCTTCCTTCACAACCCTCTCTGAGACGATGATGGCATCCTCGTAGTTGTAGCCATACCACGGAATGAAGGCGACGGAGAGGTTCTTGCCCAGAGCCAGCTCGCCCTCCGCAACGCTCACGCTCTCGGCTATGACATCACCTTTCTTTATCTTCTGGCCGAGGCTAACAACGGGTCGCTGGTCTATTATCGTGTCCTGGTTTGAGCGCTGGAACTTCACCAGCTGGTATATATCCGGCAGTCTGGCGCTCCTCGGTTGAATAAGTATCCTCTTTGAGCTCACTTCCTTGACGGTGCCAGGCCCCTTCGCCAGGATGGGACGCCTGGATTCCGTGGCGCGAGCGAGGATGTCTCCCCTCTTGACCTCCTGCCCCACAACAACAACGGGCCGGTGGTATTTATCCATCTCGTATATGTCGGGAGCGCGCTCGCGCTCTATGACTATGCGAGTGGAGTCAACCTCCCTGACCACTCCCGGCTTCCTTGCCACGACCAGACATCCGGAATCCCTGGCCACCTTGGCCTCCATGCCAGTCCCCACGAAGGGCGGTTCCGGAACGAGCAGGGGAACAGCCTGGCGTTGCATGTTGCACCCCATCAGGGCCCTGTTCGCGTCGTCGTGCTCAAGAAAGGGTATAAGGGAGGCTGATGGCGATACAACCTGCCTAGGCGAGACATCCATGAACCCGATCTGGTCACGAGGGACCAGAACATAGTTCCTGTTGAAACGGCAGAGGACCGCTGACTGCGATATGGAACCATCCCTCAGGAGTATGTCCTTCGGTGCGATCGCGCTCTCTATCTCCTCGTGGGGAGCGAGGTTCTCAACCTTCTCGGTCGTCTTCCCGTTCATCATCCTTCTCAGGGGGGTCCTGATAAATCCCATGGCATCAACCAGGGCATAGTTCGTCAGGGACATCAAAAGCCCTATGTTCTGTCCCTCGGAAGTCTCTATGGGACAGAGCCTGCCGTAGTGGGAGGGGTGAACATCCCTGACATCAAACCCCGCTGTCTCCCTTGTCAGTCCACCTCTTCCCAGGGCGGATAGCCTCCTCTTGTGGGTGAGCTCGGCCAGGGGATTCACCTGATCAAGGAACTGGGAGAGCCTGTCCTGGGTGAAAAACGAGAGTATTGAGGCAGTGACAAGTCTGGGATTGACGAGCCTTTTGGGCGAGAGGTCCTCGCCGCTGAGCAACATCTTTTCCTTTATGGCCTTTGAGAGCCTTATGAACGCTGTTCTGAAGTGCTCGTAGAGCATCTCCCCCACCCTGCGGACCCGGCGGTTGGAAAGGTCATTGACATCATCCTCGTCTTCAGCGCCCTTGTAGAAGCTCATGAGGCGTTTCAGGATAACCACCAGGTCTTCTTGGGTAAGGTTCATCGCGTCCGGGGCCGAAAGTCCCATTTCCTGGTGCCTGAGGCGCAGGTTCAACTTGTATCTGCCAACCGCGCCCAGGAAGAGCTTGTCGGGCGAGAAGAAAAAGGAGTGGATGAATTCAACGGCCTCCTGGCTGTCCTTCGGGGGGGTGTATCTGAGCGTCCTGTATATGTTGGAAAGGGCCTTGTCCGGTTCCTTTATCCTGTCCTGCTTGAGGGTGGAAACCATCACCTCAACTTCGGGCTCGTTCAGGTCATAGACCGAGACTTCTTTGATCCCATGCTTGAGGAGCTCGGATACGGTCTCGGGCTCCATGGCGCCCATAACCTCAACCAGGACTTCACCGGTTTCCGGGTTGGCTATGTCTTTCGCGGAAAGGAGATCCGGATTGCCTTCGGGTATCTCGGACAGGGGAACGGTCCGGGGCTCAAGCAGGAGGGAGAGTATCTCCTCGGAGGTTTTGAACCCAAGGGCTTTCAGGAGCCTGGTTATGGGGAGTTTCTTGCGCTTTGATATGGTGAAGCTGAGAACCTTTGTCCCATCAATGTGGAACCTTATCCACGGCCCGCGGTAGGGGACCAGCAGGGCAGAATAGATCTGGGTCTCCTTTTCCTCCAGCTCGTAATAAACGCCGGGGCTCCTGTGCAGTTGGGATACGACAACACGCTCAACGCCGTTTATTATGAATGTCCCGCGCTCGGTCATGTAGGGAATGTCGGCGAAATAGACGCTCTGCTCAACCACATCGCCCTTGACCTTGCCGGTCTTGGGGTCTTTTTGAACCAGGCGCAGTTTAAGCCGGAGGGGCACCGCGTAGGTGAGGTTCTTCTTTATGGCCTCCTCCTCGCTCATCTTGGGCTTACTAAGGGTATAGCTGACATACTCCATCTGGTATTTGCCCTGGAGGCCTTCTATGGGAAAAACCTCGCTGAAAAGCCCGTGCAATCCCTCTTTGGTCCTCTTCTCAGGGTCCTGGTCCTCCTGGAGAAAATTCCGGTAGGACTCCAGCTGGACCATGAGAAGATCTGGCATGGGATAAGGCTCTTCCCGAGCACCTATCCTTCTGGGTATCCTGGCCATTGTATCACCACCTTGGTTTTTTATGGGCTGTCAACCCGGACGGGGTTTCTATCCCCGCGCGGGAAGGCGACAACCGTGAACCCGCTGGTTCACTTTATCTCCACGGTGGCACCGGCCGCTGTGAGCTGCTCCTTTATCTTTTCCGCCTCTTCCTTGGAAACGCCTTCCTTGAGTGGTTTGGGCAGGCTGTCAACGAGCTCCTTGGCCTCCTTGAGACCGAGGCCGGTTATTGACCTAACCTCTTTGAGAACGGGTATCTTGTTGGCGCCTGCGCTCACGAGAATAACATCAAAGCTGTCCTTTTCCTCTGCTTCCGGCTGTGCCGCGGCGGCCCCGGCAGTCGCTCCAGGGGCGACCGCAACTGCAACGGGCGCGGCCGCTGTCACGCCAAACTTATCCTCCATAGCCTTCACGAGCTCAGCGAGCTCAAGAACCGTGAGCTGACCGACAGCTTCCACTATCTCTTCAACGCCAAGTTTTTTCTCGGGCATCTAAAGCCTCCTTTTTTCGTTTTCAGGCCTCCTCCGAGGCCCTGGTTTCCCTGATAGCGTTCAGGGCGTAAACTATCTTTGTCAGCAATCCCCTCAGGATATAGACGGGCCCGGCCAGCTGGGCGTAAAAGGTCCCAGCTAACTTGGCCTTGAGTTCCTGCGAGGAGGGTAGTCTGGAAAAGGTATCCAGATCCTGACTGCCAATAACCCGGCCAGCCAGGACTCCTGATTTAAGGGTCCCCGCGCCGCTCTCGGTCGCGAACTCCTTGAATATCCGGACAGGCGCCACCTCGTCTCCCCGGGCGTAGATTATGGCGTTTTGTCCATCAATCCCGGCGGCCAGCTCGTCCATCTTCATCTCAGCCAGGGCCCTCCTCAGGAGATTGTTCTTGACCACGCGGATGCCAGAATCAGCTTCCCGCAGGGCTCTCCTGAGCCTGGAGAATCCGCTCACATTTATGCCCCTGAAATCCGCCAGGTAAAAGGCTTTGGCCGAAGCAAGGGTTTCCCTGAGCAGTTCAACCGCTTTCACCTTCTCAGGCCTTGGCTCGCAAGCGATGGGCTGGCGGGTTGTTTCCTTAAGCTTCCTGGTCATACTTTCACTCCTCTTCTTCTGAGGGCTTCCATCATCTCGTTGAGGGAAATCCTGACCGACGGACCCATGGCCGGCGAAAGGTATGCGGACTTTATGTATGTGCCCTTGACGGTCTGCGGCTTGGCCTTAATCAGCTCCTCCACAAGGGCCATGAAGTTTTCAAACAACTTCTCCGGGCCGAAAGAGGTCTTACCGACAGGGACATGAATGTTGGCGCCTTTGTCGGCCTTGAATTCCACACGACCGGCCTTGAGCTCACGGACCGTTATGCCGACCTCCTTTGTGACGGTCCCGGCCTTGGGGCTGGGCATCAACCCCCTCGCGCCGAGTATCTTGCCCAGCTTACCAACCTCTGGCATTGCCTCCGGACTCGCCACCACCACATCAAAATCCAACCAGCCTCCCTTTATTTTCTCTATGAAATCAGCGAAACCTACCATGTCCGCGCCAGCCTCTTTTGCCTCGGCTTCAAGGGAAGGCTCCTTTGTCAGGACGAGGACGCGCACCTGTTTGCCCGTGCCGTTGGGAAGGACAACCGTCCCTCTGACGGATTGCTCGGATTTCTTCGGGTCTATTCCAAGGTTAAATGAGGCCAGGACGGTTTCCACGAACCTTGTTGAAGAAAGGTCCTCTGCGATTATCCGGCAGGCTTCTTCCGGCGAATACTCAGCCGATGGGTCGTATTTTTCCAGAAGCGCCCTGTATCTCTTTCCGTGCCTTGCCATTTTATTCCTCCACTACCTTTATGCCCATACTGCGAGCGGTTCCTTCAATTATGCGCGTAGCGGCCTCAAGGTCATTCGCGTTGAGGTCAGCCATCTTCTCCCGGGCTATCTCAACGATCTTTGAGCGGCTAACCGTCGCCACGATGGATTTTCCGGCCTCGCCAGAGCCCTTCTCCAGGCCAGCCGCGCGCGCCAGGAGAACCGACGCGGGCGGGGTTTTCATGACGAAGCTGAAACTTCTATCCTTGTATATCTCCACCACGACGGGGATTATGAGGCCAGGCTCCTTGTTCCTGGTTGCCTCGTTGAATTCCCTTATGAAACCGCCTATGTCAGCACCGTGCTGGCCAAGGGCCGGCCCCACCGGCGGCGCTGGCGTGGCCTGGCCAGCAGGCAGTTGCAGTCTTACCACGGCTACAATTTCCTTCTTTTTCTTCGGTGGCATATCTTTCTCTCCCTACCTCCCCGACGCCCTTTCCACCTGGATGAAGTCAAGGACAACCGATGTGACCCGGCCGAAGAAGGTTATCTCAACCTTCATCTTTCCCCTTTCAGCGAATATCTCTTTTATCTCGCCCTCCATGCCAGCAAAAGGACCCTCAACAACCTTGACCCTCTCACCTACAAGAAAGGGAACCTCCTGTTCCTTCTTTTCCTTTTCGCGCTCCTGTGTTTCCAGGATCTTGGACACCTCCGCGTCCGTGAGGGTCAGGAAGGTGTATTTTATCTCCCTCCTGTCTTTTTCCTTTGCCAGGATGGGCCTCGCCAGGCCTGTTGAAGACAGGAGCTCAAGAACCTCTCCCACGGTCGGATCTTCCTCGGAACCGTGTTCTATCTCAACCAGGACATATCCCTTGAACAGGGGCTTTTCCTCCAGAAGCCTCTTGCCCTTCTTGACCCTGGGTATGGTCTCGGTTGGTATCAGGATGCTGATTATCTTCTCCTCAAGACCGTTTTCCACCCTGAGCTTCTCAAAAAGGCCCTTCACCGTGTTCTCGCGGCCCGATTGTGTCCTGAAGGCATACCACTTGCGCATTTTTCGTTACCTGAGAACAAAAGCAAGGAGACGGGAGAATATGAGGTCAAGGACCCAGATATAAAGGGTCACGAAACCGGAGACCAGGAAAACGGCCGCTGTCCCGCCCAGGATGGAGTGCCTGGTTGGCCAGGTAACCCTCCGCATCTCCGCCACAACATCCCGGAGGAACTCAATGCCCCGAGCGGGGTTCAGGCTGGAAAGCTTCACAGCTTGACCTCCTTGTGCAGGGTGTGGCGCTTGTCCCACTTGCAGTATTTCTTCACTTCCAGCTTCTGTTTCTTATCCCGGTGCCGGGTAGCAAGGTAGTTCCTGCGCTTGCACTCCTGGCAAACCAGGGCAACCTTAACTCTCATAAGACTCTCCTCATGTCTCGTTCAAAAACAGGGCTGGAGGGAGTTGAACCCCCAACCGCCGGATTTGGAATCCGGTGCTCTGGCCAGTTGAGCTACAGCCCTGTATTTTTCAACCTCCCGGCCAGATCCATCTGGTCGGGACATGCCCCGTGCGGCCAGGTTTTAGTGGCCGGGGCCGCATCCCTCGCGGCCTGCTCCCCAAAGCACCCCCGACAGGATTCGAACCTGTGGCCTACGGTTTAGGAAACCGTCGCTCTATCCTTCTGAGCTACGGGGGCTATCCGTATCTTATCTCAAAGTCCGAGAACGGGCCCCCTTCATCTGGCAGTTCCCGGACATCCATCCTGTCAACCCGGGCCGCGGCCGGACCCACTCGGGCCCATTCCAGGAAGCGCCGGACAGCATCCTCCGACCCCTGAACGATCGCGTGGACGCGACCGTCAGGCAGGTTCCTGACAAAGCCAACGAGGCCAAAGCTTCTCGCGGTCTTCTGCGTGTGGTAACGAAAATTTACGCCCTGCACCAATCCTTCAAAATAGATCTCCACTTGCATCTGGCCGCGAGGTCCATATTATAAACCATACGGCCGGGGATTTGCAAGCGCGCGCGGGAAACGAAAGCCTTTCTCCGGATAGTCTTGAGGGTTTGAAATCAGCGCCAGAAGACAATTTGGCCGATCAGTGAAATCTCCGAACCTGAAATATAGCCGTGAGTTCAGCGGTTTCAACGCCATCCGGGTGAAGGATCACCGGGAAACTGGGAAAAGCACATTTGGGGAAAGGAACACTCCCCTATCAACAAGGTGCAATCGCCCGCGGGGCCGGATTAAACTCTCAGCGTGATCTGGACCCCCGGCAGGCTCCTTTACTACGCGATATTTGAGGTTATCAGAAAAACCGCGAGGCCTGTCAGACTCCCCGTGCCAGTCATATCCGTCGGAAACCTGACAATGGGCGGAACGGGCAAGACGCCATTGGTAATACAGTTAGCAAGGAACATTCCGGGCGCGGCCGTGCTTTCAAGGGGATACATGGGGAAAGGGAGTGGCACGAGGGAGGTGCTCCTAGATTCGGATCCGCGCGATGTTGGGGACGAACCACTCCTGATAAAGATAAAAACGGGCTGTCCGGTCTTCGTGGGAAAGGACAGAGCAGAATCTGGCCGAATGGCAATAGGGCGCGGGGCCAGGGTTCTCATCCTGGACGACGGGTTTCAGTATTGGGGGATTCACAAGGACATTGAGATACTGTTATTCTCAGCGAGAGAACTTGAAAGGGGGGTTCACCTCCTGCCGTGGGGAAGGTGGAGGGAACCGCTTTCAGCAGTGAAAAGGGCGGATATAGCCGTGATCAACTACAAGCTGGCACCCATCCCGGAGGAGATGCCGGCTATCGGGATAAAGACCATCGCGATGCGCTACAGGCCAGAGGGCAACATCAGGGGCAGGAGGGTTTTCGGGTTCTGCGGCCTAGGGGACAATGGGTCTTTCCTTGAGGCATTAAGGGTTGCCGGAGCTGAAGTGGTCGGGTTCAGGGGATTTCCCGATCACCATCGCTATTCAAAGAGGGAAATAGAATTCATCCTGACAGAAGCGGGGAGGCGGGACGCGATCCCCGTAACTTCTTCAAAGGATATGGTCAGGATACCGGCTGAGCTCCGGTCCGGCGTGGCTGAGCTGGGAATAATGGTTGAACTTCACCCGGTTGGTGCATTATCCTTTAACCATGATCAGCTTGTTCTTGGTGATCCTGACTCAGGGTGAAATAAGGGACATTTACGACAAGGCGATGGACCTCTTCAACCAGGGCGAATACGAGGCCGCGGAGCGTGAGTTGAAAAAAGCGCTCGCGCAGGCTCCAGATTCCTCATACCTGCACGAGGCCCTGGCAGACCTATACTACGAAATGGATAACCTTGAGGAATCCCTCTCCGAATACCTGAGAGCCTTGGAGCTTGACCCGGAGAACTCCAACGCCGCATTCAGCGCCGGATACATATACCAGCAGTGGGAGATGTATGACTCCGCGAGGTATTATTACAGGCTTTCCATAAAGATAGAACCATCTGACCCGGGCGCGCACCTGAACCTGGGCAATGTGCTCTGGGACATGGGGGACCTGAGGGGTGCCAGGGCCGAATACACTGAGGCGATCAGGCTTGAACCAACATACGCCAAGGCGCACTACAACCTGGGCCTCCTCTACAGGCGCATGGGCATGGACAGCCTGGCGGAATATCATTACCTTGAGGCCCTTGAATCAGAACCGGATGACTACGACAGCAGGTGGAACCTCGCTATCCTTTACGAGGATATAGGCGAATACCAAAAGGCCGCTGAGCAACTGGAAAAGCTGCTGGAATATTACCCGGACAACCTGAGCGTCATGTATGAGTTGGCCTTCGTCATGGAAAAGTCCGGCGAAAAGGCAGAGGCGAAAGGGCTTTACCAGAAAATAATCTCCACTGATCCGGAATACGGCGAGGCCTACTACAGGATGGCCGTGCTCCTGGGGGCCGCGGAGGAGTCGGACGAGTGGTCCGAAGAGGGGATAGAAACCGTTTCTGGCGGGGGGGACCTCCCGGCGTTCTGGGGAATAGGAGCGGCATACGATTCCAGGTATTACCAGAGGTATGACTACAGGGACACCGTGATAAGGACGGACATACCCGCGGCCCAGTTCTATGCCTGGTGGGGGAAATACATAGGCACTACAATGGCCACATACCTGGATGTTGGCGCCAACTACCCGATGAAGCTCCGGGAGGGGCCGGATGGCTACGGAAACCTTGACAACTATGACCTGTCCTGGGAGCTTCTGAGATACTTTACGGGCTGGACATTTGATTTTGGCCTACGGACCAGGTATTACCCGAAATATCTTTCAAATCAGTGGGAAAAATCCCTCTACACCAGGATAGTGGCCGGGACATACATATTCCTCCCCTGGGTTGACATAGACATATTCTCTATCTGGAGCCCGCAACAGCGCTACCTGCGCGGGGCTTTCTGGTGGGAAACCAGCCTATCCGGGGACATGAAACACGGGGAGTTCAAGAGCGATCTTTCCTTCTGGCAGAGGTGGGACACGCAGAACGAGCATACGGGCAGTGCCACATTTGAGCTTGAGGGGATGTCCGTTACATACAAGTTCAGCTACCAGAAAAAGGGCTTTTCCGCGGGAATAGGCGGGGGATACTACTGGTATCGCCCCTTCTCGGACAGGGTTCACAGCGACCCATCGCCGGGGCCTTTCTACTTCTTCAGCGCGGGTTATTCCAAATAAGGCTCCCGAAAGGGAAACTGATGAGGAAATACCTGATCCCCGAAGAGGAGCTAAATCTGGATTACACCCTTTTTTCTGGCCAGTGCTTCGGCTGGGACAGATCGTCTGGCGAAAAAGGAGGGTTTTCCGGATTCTTCAGGTGGCGGGGCAAGACCAGGAACGCTTTTCTGAAAAGGGAGGGTGATGAAGTAATTTGCGAGACGGACGCTGGGAATGATTGGTTCGGAGAGTATTTCAACCTGGATATAAGCCTGAACGAGGTCTATGCCAGCTTTCCGGATGACCCGAAGCTTGTGGAGGCCGTGAAAAGATACAGGGGAATGAGGGTCCTACGCCAGGACCCCTGGGAAACGCTCGTCTCGTTCACTATTTCCCAGAACAACAACATAAAACGCATCAGGCTGATCCTGAGGCGCATGATTGAAGCGTTCGGCCGTTTCCCGGAGCCTGGGGACATGGTATCGGAGAAATCGCTACTGAAGCTTGGACTCGGCTACAGGGCAAGGTATCTGGCAGGCATATCCCGGAAGGTTTTGTCTGGAGAATTTGATCCAGAGGAACTTCGGGGATTGTGCATGGAAGAAGGGTTTTCAAGGCTGGTCTGTCTTCCGGGGATCGGGGAGAAGGTCGCTCACTGCACGCTCCTTTACGGCTACGGGATCAACAGGGCTTTTCCGGTTGACAGGTGGATCAGGAAGGCCTGGGAGCCATGCCTGGACTACGGCCCCTACGCTGGGTGGGCCCAGCTATACCTTTACATGCTGGCGAGGGAAATGGCTAGCCCCTGGTCTGTGTGCGAGGGGCAATCGGCATGATCGCGATCCTGGCCCGGGGCCAGGGACGGGGAAATGTAACGACCCAGCGGGACTTGTCCGTCAAATGTTTGTTGAGGTATCTTCAAACAAAACTCTATAATTTGAAAACAAAGGAGCGCTGAGATGACCTTTCTAATCTTCCTTTCTTTCTACGAGGGCAACTCCGTCGCAACCGCGGAAAGGCTCCAGGGCGTGCTCGCTAACCCCGCGGCCCTGGGCGTAAAAACAGGCTGGCAGTGCATCATAGGCTACGATCCGGCTGACACGACCTGGTCAGCAGGCGTGGGCCTTTGGGGCATTGGTTTCAACTGGAAAGGAAACGAGGACAATCCCCGTTGGGAGCTATCCGCAGGCCAGGAGCTCTGGCGCCAAACCCTCTGGCTCGGAACAACCTGGCACCCGGAGCGCGGCGCACTGGATTACGGGCTACTGGTAAGGCCGCACAGGTATATCTCGTTGGGCCTGGTGGCCAGGGACGCGTTCAGGGAAGACAGGATGTTCTCCGGCGGGATAGGGCTGAGACCCTTCTGGGACAGGCTCACCCTGTTCGGAGACATTGATTTCAAGGACTCGTTGAGCGCGTGGCGCGCGGGCGCGGGGCTTGAGTTCCTGCCGGGAATAATCCTGCACGGATACTACGCTGACGACAAAACGCTCGGCCTAGGCCTTGACTGGTCTCTCGGCAAAGCAAGGCTTTCGGGATGTGGCTCGGCAATCCTGGGAGCGGATTCGTTATCGCCAGAGATGGGCGAGCTCCAGCTTGAGCTATCCGGAACACCCTACCCCACCCTTTCGGTTCCGCAGAAGAAGTGGCTTGATGTCACTGTCCGCGGACCCTATTCCGAGGACGGAAGGGCTTTTCTCGGCTCGGAACCGACCTTTTACGAGTTCGCGGCCATGCTGGACTCGGCCGCGCGCGACCCGGCCATATCCGGAATGCTCATCAGGCTGGAGGGCAACCCGAGTGGCGCGCAGGTTGAGGAGCTCCGAGGGATAATCAAGAAAGCTCAGAAAAACGGCAAGTTCGTGGTTTTCTATGCGGACGCGCTGGGCATCGGCCAGGTCTGGCTCGCATCCGCGGGAAACAGGATAGTCATGCCCCCTTCAGGGGAAGTTGCCCTTCCGGGACTGAGGGGCGGGAATTATTACCTGAAGGGCGCGCTGGACAAGCTGGGCCTTTACGCTGACTTTGAGCGCATCAAGGAATACAAGACCGCGGCTGAACCCCTGATGTCTGACACCATGTCCACCGCGCAAAAAGAACAGTATTCCGCGATTCTGGACGACATATACAACAACCTGATTGACTACCTGGCCGAGGGAAGGGTAATGCCACCGGAGAGCGTTGACGCGCTTGTTGATATAGGGTTCTTCTCCGCGCCAAAGGCCCTATCCGCTGGCCTCATAGACACGACCGCATACGAGGACGAGCTGAACGACATAGTAAAGGGCTATGCGGGCGGAAAGGTCAGGCTGGTGAAGGCAGAGCAATATTTCGCGAGGAGAGAGGTCTCAAGAGCGTGGCGGGAGGACAGGCCGCTTATAGCCCTGATAGTTGCCGAAGGCTCAATAATCTCCGGCAGGGGCGGGGTGAGCCTCATCGGCGGCAAGACCATGGGCAAAGAGGTAGCGGAGGCAATGCGGAAGGCCAGAAAGGACAAAAGGATCAAGGCAGTGGTCTTCCGGGTGAACTCAGGGGGAGGCTCTGCCCTCGGCTCTGACCTGATCTGGCGAGAGGTCTATCTGACGGCGAAGGAGAAACCGGTCATAGTCTCCATGGGGGATGTCGCTGGTAGTGGCGGCTACTACATATCCTGCGCTGGAACCCGAATCCTGGCGACTCCGGCAACAATAACCGGCTCAATAGGCATAATCACCGGGAAGATAGTGGTGAAGGACCTCTTCGGGAAGGTCGGGATAACGAAACCCATGGTGACAACCGGGCACAAGCACATCCTCCTCTGGGACGAGACCAGGAAGTTCACGGACGAAGAACGCAAATTTGTGCAGGCCATGCTCAAGGAGGGTTACGACGACTTCACTGGAAAGGTCTCGGCTGGAAGGGGAATAACCCAGGACTCGGTCAACGCCATCGGCCGGGGCAGGATATGGTCCGGCATAACCGCGAAGCAGATAGGCCTGGTTGACCAGCTCGGCGGCCTTACGGACGCGATAGCCCTGGCAAAGGAGCAGGCAAAGCTCAAGGACGCGAGGGTTGTTTGGTATCACCCCGGGAAAACCGGGTTTCTCTCAGGGCTGAGGAACCTGCCAGGTGTTCTGTCCGGCGCCCAAAGGGAGCTTGAGCTCATATCCCCATACTGGAACATGATCCAGGATGACGAGCTGTTCTACTACATGATGGAGCCTGTTGAGACACAGTAAAACAAAGACAAGATATCCAGAGTAACAAAGTAATCCCCAGCTGTCCAGCGAAAGAAGAAGGCTGGCCGCGGCCGCGTTTCTATTTTCCCTCTGTTTTCTCCTCTTTCTGCCTGAAGACTATCCTGACATTCAGGTCCACATCGTTTTCTGCCTCAAACATAGCGAATTTCGGGGGTTCCATGTCGTAATCGGTGAGAAGTATCTTGAAAGATGCGGCTCCCTTCAAGGATGTGGATGCAACATCAACCTCGGCAGGTATGGTGATCTCCTTGGTTACCCCATGCAAAGTGAAGTTCCCGATCACATGGGCATTAACCTTTTTGCCGATAGCCTCCTCCTTTGAGGCTATCCCGTCCAAGTCCTTGGAATGAACACCCGTTATCTGAAAGCTGATCATTGGGTATTTGTCCACCTCTAGGAGCTTGTAGGTGTTGTTGTCCCGCATGGAGTTGCCTGTGGTCATGCTCTTAGCCTTAACCTCTATTTTGCCCTGGACCGCCCTTGAATCAGTATCCACCTTGAGCCAGCCCCAGAACTCCCCGACCTTTCCTTCCATGTCATGGGTTGAGGCGTGAGCGGTGTATTTTATGTAGCTGGCGTCACGGCTTATCTCGTAATAAAGGGTCTCGGCACCTGCCGGGACAACAAGAGCACTAGTAGTAAAAATGGAGACTAAGAGTCGCTTCGTTATCCTCATAGCCTTCATCTCCTTTGTGTTTTACGAGGCCATATGCCCCGTATATCTCCACGAAGGGCATTGGTATGAACCTCATACCTATCCTCTGTCGCTCGCCTATCTCGGTTATATCCGTTCCCCTGAGATACTCCTGTGTCAGATCGTAAGCGTAAAAGGGATAAAAACCCCTCCAGGGTTTCCAGTAAAGAAACGCCGTGAGGTCTAAAGTGTAAGTTGAATCATAGGGAGAGTTGCGCAGGACAGCGTCGGCCCAGGGGTAAAGCCCGAAAACGGAAAGTCCCAGACTGAGGCCGTAGTAGTTCCTGTCAAGCTTTTTGTAATAGGAACCTCCGAACATGAGATGCCTGAGGAAAACCATCGCCCTAGCCGAAACGGTCCTGAAGGTGTCCGAGTCAAAGATGGCTCCGGGCGCGCCGTTCTGGTGAGCGAACGAAAGGGTGAGCCATTCCAGGTTATAACCTATCTCAAGGCCAGCGTCGGATGACCTGGGGCCAACGGGACCAGCGCTCGCCGCGTAGGACTGGTGATCGTCTGTCCGGAGTCCGAACGGGGGCTTGAAGAAACCGACCTTTATGTAGGAGCCAGGAAGTAGAAGGTTCCAGATGTATCCTGCGACCTCTGCGCCTCCCCATACCCCCTTATCAACATAGACATATACCCTATCGTTCAGGGCGTCGCCTATGTATATGTCTCCCTGCATTAATGAGTATGTGGAGAGGGCATCCGAATTCCTGGCGTAAAACAGACGCAGGTCTCCTCCATAGGTTATGGTTTCCGCCTCGTTCAAGTAGGGCGGAACATAGTCATGGCGAGGCGAGAATGGGATCTTGCGGACGCCAATGCCAAAGCCCGGCCCTGCTCTGAGGCCTCCACCGACGGGATCAAGATGACAGACCCCGCAGGAGACCCCTCCCTCAAGCCCTAGCTCTGGGGTAGCTATGAGAAAGGCTAGTGTCAGCATCCTTTGTCCTCCTTTACGGGTAATGGACGAAACTGCCCTGGGTGTGGCAGGTCGCGCACGCGGGATTCGTTGGCTGGGTCTCCATCCAAAGGGTATCCTGGCCTCTAGTAAGTCCTGTCCTGTATGGTGATGGGACGGGCTCAGCCGTCCAGAAGTTGCCGTTATAATCGGTCACGAGCCTCTGCCTTAGGGCCCCAGCGTTATCATAGATGAGAACCTGCACGCTCTCGGCCGGCGCTGAGCCCTGCGCGTCCGTGAACACGGTCCCAGCCATTGTCCAGACATAATCTCCTCCCTCACCACCGGGCGTGTGGCAAGAGAGGCAATTCGCTCCCAGGTTATGGCCCGGTCCATAGCCCTCAGGTTCCGGCTCGCGGCCGACACAACCCGCAGCCACCAGCAGAAGGATAGCGAGGACTGCGCTGTATGGTTTCATTACTGGTGAACCAGCGGCGCGTATTGCGCGGCCCAGGCCTTTGTCTCTGTGTCGTGGCAACCAGCGTAAAGGCATGTGTATTCCAGCGTAAGATACGGGTTGGCGAACGATCCTGTAGGGTCAAATTGTTGGGCGTTGGAATCCGGGTTTATGGCGAACAGGTGGGCCCTGACATCCCCTTCATATTGGCCGGACGAGACAGCGGACTTGACCGCGTAAGGCATGTGGCAATCCAAGCAGCTAAGGCTTGCCATCTCAGGTATATCCACATCCTTGTCCCAGTGGCAGGCCTTGCAGTCGTTTTTTATGGCGAGGCCCGGGTTGTAATGAGCGCTCTGGTGGGGGTCGTGGCAATCCGTGCAATCAAAGAAAGCGTGCTTTGATGCCAGAAGCTCGTTATACTGCTCGTGGTGCTGGATGAAGCCTCCCTTCGCTGGGATCTTGTAGGGATCACCCCTGACATGGCACTCGCCACAGAGTTCCTTTGACCTGTCTATCACCATTGCCACATGCTCGGGGTCAGCCGCGTGTTCAGAGCCGGGCCCGTGGCACGCCTCGCACTGAATTCCTGCAAGCGCCCATGTGCCCTCTATACCCTGAAGTCCGTCCTGATGACCCTCATCTGAGAAGCCGGTCGTGTGGCAGGCCCCGCAGGCATAGGGGACGATCTCGTCCGCCTCGTAGTCAACCCACTGGCCCGTCTCAAAGTTATACTGGTTCTGTCCGCCCTGGGTTATGATGTAGCCGTCCAATCCTATGAACCTCGCCTTCCAGGCATAACCTCCTATCACATAAGAGACATCGTTGTAGGTGAAATGGGGCGGATTTGGGGGCAGTTCCGTGTAGGGGTATTGGGGTATCTGGCCGTTCACTACCTTCGTCAGCTTGTAGGGATGGCCGGTCGTCCTGAAGGATGTGTAAATGTCCTCATGACAGGTGGCGCAGGCCTCGGAGCTTATGTAGGTGGCATATTCGGATGTGGGGACTCTTCCGCCGGTACATCCGGCAAGAGCCAATCCGAACAAAACAAAGATGGGAGTTGTTGAATAAGTCCTCATGATGCTACCTCCTTATGGCTTTGAAAAGCTTGTTTTCTCCAACTTGTATCAGGTATGTGCCGAGGCTTTCAGGGCTCAGGTCAACCAGGGCTTCGGTCTCATCTGGGGGAAGCATTAAGGTAAGGATTAGTCTCCCGGAGGGATCAAAGGCGCGCACTGTCCGATAGTCCTGAGACGGATTCAATCTGAGAAGAAACACACCGGGCCGTTCAGTTGGGAAAAGGCCTTCATGCAATCCGGACTCGCCCTCACTCACACCAACACTCTCGCTAGCCACAAGCACGGTATCCAGGTTGGGACCAGAACTACTTCCCCAATGGAGGGCAAGATAAAGCCTGACATCACCCGTGCCAGTGACCGGAGCGGTCCAGAAGAAACTGAAGGATGTCTGGTCGTAAGATGAAAGGTGCACACCGTTGGTTTCAACTGGATCATTGTAGGTTGCTGTTCCTGTTCCGGCCGAAATCGTCCCAGCGTTGTTGGATCCGGTTCCTTGGCGGATTGACCCGTTGAAATTCCTGACCGCTGATGGGCTGGTTATAGTAATCTCATACTGTTGGCCTGGGATATAGCTGGATGGGAATCCGGAGACGGTTATGGATTGGGTTCCTGAGCCGTGGCAAGACGAGGCACAGAGGCCATAAGTGCCGGGCGCACCAGAATAGCCGATATACCCAGAATGGGCCTCTATAACTGCCGGCAGAGAAGCCAGCAACACCAGATATGTCTTCGCTGAGGCTATGTTTGCTCTCATTTCTTTAACCTCCTTCGCCTATATGTCATGTAGGTTAAATAGTATATAGCTCAACCCGGGGGAAATTCAACCCTTTGTCAAACTTTGCTAAGTCCTTACCCGGCAAGGGTTTCAGGGAATTCTCTTGTGATTTATGGGCTTACAGAGCACATAGCTGAGTTTTTTGTGATTTTATCAGGCTTTTCCCAATCAGATCGTGGAACCAGAAGGCCAAAACCTGGCCGAACCCAGCTATCCAGGAATATCCATATAGTCTCAACGCCATCCCCTGTTCAAGCAACGAAGGCTTTGTTAGATACCCCTATGGCTTCTGTTCCAAATCAGCAGAGAGCAAGCATTATAATTTCCCCCTGACCGGCTACATCCTCGCAATAGGCCTCTGGCTCGTGATAACCCTCGTGGTTATCACCCTGGCTATCTGGCTTTCAAAGAGATTCGGCCTCACCCTGCTGGAGGTTCTCCATGCTTTGCTGGTTGTCACCGCGAACATCACGGTCTACAAGACATTTACCATAGCCGGCCTCATCTTCACCGGCGGAGACCTGACCTACAACTCCGCTTATTCCCTGCTTGATGTCGTCCACAGGCGCGGGGGATACGCGCGCGCGAGGCGCCTGATCTGGATAACCCTGGCCGCGAACATCGCTGTCGCGCTGTTTCTCTGGACGGTCTCCCTGATACCGCGCGGGCCGGATGATTTCCTTGGCGAGGCGTTTGATACCCTTTTCAGGATGGACCTCAGAATAGTCGCCGCGTCCATGCTCTCTTTCTGGGTATCCTCAAGGGTTGATGTCTGGGTCGCGCACAAAGTTGGCATAGAAAAAAGGTTCTTCCTGGCCTTTGTGCTATCAAACCTGGCCTCGGCCGTGATTGACTCCTTGCTCTTCAATACCCTTGCCTTTGGAGGGGTTCTGCCGTTGATTCCGCTGATAATAGGCCAGTTCGTCATAAAGATGATTGTTACGCTGTCAAACTTCCTTTTCATAATATACGCCCGGTGGCTTGAGGGGAAGACCAGGCCAAAGCCTGAAGGGGAATAGCGTGATTGATCTCTCGTCCGCTTACAATGGCAGGGTCTTTCTGGGGAAATTGCCGGATACCTCCCTTGATGTTCCAGGCGAGCTCGCCATACTCGCGCCAGGCGGCCCGAATAGGAGGGTTTTCTTTTCCCGGCATGAGGAAAAGGCTATCCGGGTCGCGATGGCGTGCCTTGAGGGCCCCTGGGCAAGGTATGGGGGATTTGTCCCGAAGGGGGTCGGAACGATCATGGTTGATCCCCTGGAATGGGGAAGGCATTTGCCGGGACTCGCGGAGATGTGCCGGGAGAAGGGGATAAACCTGGTCTCGGACGAGAGAAGGACATCGCCTGGCATATCCGGCCACCCGTTCCTCTGCGAGGCATTCGGGATAAAGCCTGACGCCCTGCTTTTTGGCAGGGGATGGGCAAACGCCGGGGATCTCTGGGGATTCATAGCGAGGCCATCAAGACTCACGGAGCCCCTGCCGGAACAGGAGAAAATTGATCTGAACCCGGTGGCAGGGGTGATAGCGAAAATGCGGGACGAAGGCCTGGAAATGGCAAGAGAAAAGGGCAAATTGATAAAGGGGTTCCTGGATCAAAAAGGGATTACCGCCCGCGGCGCTGGCGCGCTCTGGCTTCTGGAGGTTTCTGAGCCGGAGAAAATGGCCGGGGGCCTCGCCTCGCGTGGATTCACGATAACCTGCTGGGAAAAGGGTCTCGTGCTCGCACCAGCGCTGGATCAGCCGGAGGACGAGCTTCGGAAGGGATTGGGGGCATTGGGGGATTTGTAGGGACGGGTCCTGAGCCCGCCCCGGTTTTTGCAGGGGCAGACCCATGTGCCTGCCCTGGTTCCCCCGCCGCCGTGTCATGCTCTATACTGGTAAGAAGATCTTTATATATAGAAGCTTTTTACCAGTATAGAGGGTGACAGCCTGGGCAGACAGCCCGGCCCTGGTTAGCCCCCAGGCACCGCGCTGGGGGCATTGTAGATAACCCTATTGCGGGGGATGCAAGGACCCCCTGCTACCCATTTCGGCTCTATGTGAGTAGCCCCGGCTCTTTGTAGCGGGTAGCCCCGGCTCTATGTAGCCGGGGTCCTGCGGGGGCGCAAGGGCCCCCGCCCACCCGGCCCGGGCCCGTGCGT